>Ga0209647_1000773_pt1 | contig 29067 bp, 30 predicted proteins | sample GraSoi_2013_60cm_FD_185827 | JGI IMG/M metagenome (GOLD analysis project Ga0209647, IMG submission 185827) | Grasslands soil microbial communities from the Angelo Coastal Reserve, California, USA - Sample 9_17_2013_60cm (SPAdes) (version 2) | ecosystem: Environmental > Terrestrial > Soil >... | reverse complement strand
CCCGCCGAAACCGCCCCTCTTTCTTGAATTCCCAATTAACCGAGTGGCCGATATTGATAACAACCACATGCCGCTTGAACATTACATCAGCCAATTCGATGCCGAGAAAATCGTGTTTTTGCTCCAGCACCACGTCCTTCCATTTGGTGCCGGCGCTCGAGAGAACAACCTGAGAAAGGGCATTGCCAGGAAAGAGTTCTTCGCTTGCGTGCCAGAGAGGAATACTGTTCGGGTATTTCATTGTAGTTCTCACCTTGTCTACTAAGTCAAAAGCACGAGAGGCCAACATTCTTGGGCTACGCGATTTTTTGTCCAAGCTCTAGTATTTGTTGTTTTTAACTGGGAGCAGATCTTGTCTCCGCTCGTGCCGACCTACTGATCGCCTGAGGCAAAGAAACCCGCAAGTTTACAGTACTTACAGTCTGACACCGCTATTCCGGGAGGGCGGTCAACATGCGTCCGCTTTGTCCGGACGAAGGCCGAAGCGGTTTGTCGTGGCTCAGATCGAGCCAGATCTCGTCCAGTAACAGAGCAGGTCCCGCCGATCGTGAGAATGGCGATCATTCTGGCGCCCAGGTGTGGCCGGTTTCCCTGGACCCTGAATGATCAGGGATTTGCCTTCGACCGCTGGATCCAATGCTGGGTTAGGAAAGTGGATGTGTATGCCCGATAAAAATCCGCCACGACTGACCGGACGCCTTGGCGACAACGATGCCTCCCTTCTTTGGTTTGATGCGAAAAGCAGTTTTCTACCAAAGAACCGCAGGAAGCTCCTCTACCAAAGAACCACAGGAAGCTCCAAGAGAATCACAATGTGTTCAACGAATATTCACGGTAGAACGCAGATGCACTTGATCAATTCCGGCGGCGCACATCACGAACATAGAGCAGCACAGATTGTTCAATCAAATAAGACAGCAGGAGTCGTATTGCTCAGAAGCGCCTAGCGGGCAATCCAGACCTGCAAGCTATTTAGAATAGCGCCAAGAAACCGCTAGGGCCCCATTTATGAACATCGATACAAAGATTGTAGCGAGCCCTGAGCCAAGTACCCACGCGGACTCTAATCAGAGAATGATTTCGAAAAAATTGAGCAATAAGGTTGCCGTGATAACAGGTGCGGCTCGAGGTATTGGATCTGAAATTGCGAAGCGCTTCGCCGCAGAAGGAGCGGTGGTGGTGATCAACTACGCGTCAAGGAAGGAGGACGCGGAGCGCACCATGGCCGCGATCCAGGCAAAAGGCGGCGTAGCAATCAATGAGATCATTCGTCTGCTATGAACACGATCAAATACGAAATCAATCCGACTGAAAGAAGGAGCTAAATGGAACACAGAAATTTTCCTCGACGCGCTTTTGTCACGTCCGATGGCGTCCAGTTAAGCTATATTCGGCAAGGAAGCGGTCGTCCGATCGTTCTCCTCCACGGCTGGTCGCAGTGCGCTGAGGAATTCAAACATCAAATCGGACCTATCAGCGCGCAATATGATGTTATCGCTGTCGATCAACGGTCTCATGGCGAATCGCAGAAAGTGTCTTACGGGGTTAAAGATTTCCCGGTTAGCCAAAGACCTGTACGAGCTCCTAACCAAGCTCGAGCTGAATGAAGTCGCGCTGTTGGGTCATTCGATGGGATCGTCGGTGATCTGGTGTTATATCGACTTGTTCGGCCCGGAACGCCTGTCAAAGATTATCTTGGTCGATCAATCGCCATTTCTCACTTCGGACCCGCATTGGACCGAACAGGAATTGGAAGATTCGGGCGCTATTTTTACGCCTCAGCAAGTGTTCAACATTGTTGCCGCCTTACGTAGCAAAGAAGCAGAAAACGTAACCCGACAGGGCATTGATGGGATAGTGACCAAGCACGCAACACCAGAGATGAAAGAGTGGTTAGTCCAATGTACTCTGAAGATGCCCCGGCATCTTGCCGGGACTCTAGCCTACAATCATTGGCAAATGGATTGGCGAGATCTCATCCCGCGGATCGACCTTCCTACCCTGATCATCAGCGGTCGAGCCAGTGCGGCGGCACCGTGGAAATCACAAGAATGGGTTCATCGTCAAATTAAAGGTTCGCAGTTCGAAGTATTCGAAGAAGCCGAGGGTGGCCAGCATTTTATGTTCATCGAAAATCCTGAGAAGTTTAACCGGATGATCATGACATATTTAGGCTAACTGCCTGGGAGCTGCGCCTCAATTGACGAAACCCCTTTATCTCAAAAGGCCGAGTTGGGTTTCCGCCCTAACCCGGCTCACTTTGACTGCCGACCGGAATGGATCCCAACTCGCTCGAGTTGGCCACGCGACTTGGTCGGACGCAGCTGAATAGAATCGATACTGCTGCAATGATGCAAAGGTTGCCAGAAATAAGAAAGGCATGATCGTAAGTTCCTTCCACCGTCCGGAGCGCCCCGGCGAAACTTGCGGCGGCTGCTGCGCCGAGCTGATGAGCGGCGAAGATCCAACCAAAGACCAATCCCACCCGGTCACGGCTCTACTTGTCCAGCGATTCGGCCTGGGCAAAAGAGCTGCGCGACGAACTCAGCCACTGGGATACTGCTAACTTCAAGGGCATGGGTCACATTTCAGGCAGATATCACAAAGGCGTCCGCGGTAGAGCAGCTCTTCACCGCAGCGAACGAACGTTTTGGTCGCATCGATATTCTCGTGAACAATGCTGCGCTGGATGATTTTGTACCTTTGAATCAGATCACGGAGGAACACTTTCACAGCCATTTCGAGGTGAATGTGTTAGGCATGCTGCTAGCGGTCAAGGAAGCGGTAAAGTACATGGAGAAGAATAATGGCTGCATACTTAATATTAGCTCACTCTCGAGTACTCATCCTGCGGCAGGTTCTGTCGTATATGGAGGAAGCAAAGCTGCTGTTGACGCCATTACTGCCACGCTTGCGTTGGAGCTCGGCCCCAACGGCATTCGCATTAATGCGATCAATCCGGGCATGGTAAAGACGGAAGGATTGGACGAGCTGAGTTTTATTACGCCTGAGTTTCGCAACCAGATCGCGGCGATGACGCCTCTGTGTCGGCTCGGGGAACCGGAGGATATCGCTGCCGCTGCAGTACTTTTCTGCTCCGGCGATGCCCGTTGGATTACCGGACAGTGTATACGGATCTCAGGGGGGTAGTATAGCTCGCCAGTTTTGGTCGTGGTTGAAGCGACCGAAGCGCATCGGTGGGAATTTGGTTCGCGCTTTCCACTAACCTGAACACTAAACGAGCGGTTGCTGTTCGGAGCTGGTAGACAGCATCTACCACGGTGGTAAGCACAAAGTAATTCTCCACCTCAGCTCCGTCGAAGATCATGCCACCGGCTGATGTTTCCCGCGCCAATTGCGATCTCGCTAGAGGACCGGCAAAGAATGGGAAGTTTATGCAGATGTTCGCCCTTCTATCGTTCGAATTTCAGGTCGCACGGCAGTGTCTCCGTGAACGCTTTGCGCAACCACAGGTAGCTGCCAAAGCTCGGAATTTTGAGCCCACCAAACAGGGTAGAAGACGCGCTGCCGCGTCCGTTGAGCCGGCGCGATCGCCACCACTTTGACCTCACTTTTCATCGGCAAACTCTCGAGAGGAGCCGCCGACATGTCAGCAATTACTAACAATATACTCAGGTCACTATTATGAAAAGCAAGACAAACATTACCTCCAGCAGTGACGTAAATACTCAAACCGAAAATTTCGTCCAGCAGGTTCGTGCTAGTCAGCAGAAGCTCGCAGCTGAGCTCAAGCCGCATTACGATTTCATCGTCTGCGGATCTGGCTCGTCCGGTTCGGTGGTAGCCCGCAGGCTGGCCGAGAACCTCGACGTCAGCGTACTTCTGCTTGAGGCAGGCGGCAGCGACGATGTTCCAAGCGTAGTCGAATCGGTCCAGTGGGCCCTCAACCTCGGGAGTGAGCGTGACTGGGGCTTTGTGGCCCAGCCCAATCCCAATCTCAATGGACGCTGCATCCCTTTGAATATGGGCAAGGTCCTGGGTGGCGGATCCAGCATCAATGTAATGGCCTGGGCTCGCGGACATAAAAACGATTGGGATTTCTTTGCTGCTGAGGCGGGCGATCCAGCATCAGACGTGTTCTGCCAAAATGGGATGCGATTCCATGTCGGTTGTAGACAGTCACCTTAAAGTCTATGGCATCGACAACCTTCGTATCGCGGACGGATCGATTATGCCGCGCGCGACAGCGTGTAACACTATGGCTCCGTGTGTTATCATCGGCGAGCGCGCCGGAGAAATACTGAAAGTCGATCATAAGTTATAAACCAAGCCGATACAGTTAGACGAAACTGCCAGAAGGCAGGAGTGGGAGTAAATTGCAACCGGATCCCCGTCTAAGGATATTGGGGCGCTCGTAGGGATTTGTTACGAATCGGACGATCGTTCAACGACAAGTAGTTCAATAAGTAATACATCAAATCAAGGAGATGCATGGCAAATTATTGTTTGGTCCACGGTGCATGGCACGGAGGTTGGGTTTGGAAGCGCGTTGCCCGACACCTGAGAGAAGAAGGTCACGATGTATATACACCTACTATGACCGGACTCGGAGAGCGTAGTCATCTGCTGAACGCGACAATAAACCTGTCGACCAATATTCAGGATATTGTCAATGTCATCAAGTTTGAAGAGCTTAACGACGTTATTCTATGCGGTCACTCCTATGCCGGGATGATCATAAGTGGTGTGGCTGACCTGATAAGTGAACGAATAGCCGCCCTTGTCTATCTTGATGCCTGGGTTCCTGAAGACGGGGACTCGATGTTTACGCTCTTACCTGAATCTTGGCAGCTTTCCATAATCAAGGAGGTGGCGCCATATGAAGGTTATATGCGTCCCGCAATTCCTGCAGAGGCATTGCAGGTGAATGAGCGGGACCGTGCGTGGGTAGACAGGATGTGTACTCCGCATCCTCTTGGCACAATGACCGAGGGCATTCGACTGCAGGGCAATCATCGCAAAGTGAAAAAACGGATATTTGCTTTAGCGTCGGGATGGGGGCCCAACCCGGTTAGCGAGTTCTACGAGAAATTGCAAACAGACCCAGCCTGGATAGTTCGTACGATCCAGTGCGGGCATGACGCAATGCTCGACGAGCCAGAAGAGGTAGTGAATATTCTGCGCGAGGCTACGGAAATAACGTTAACCAGGTTTTGAAGTTCCCAGTCGAGGGCAAGAGCTAATAGAGAAGACGAAATAGCTGGTCAGAGGTGGCCCGTTACCAACAGAAGCGGTGGGGCCGCATGTATCAAAACCTGGTTTACCACTGGGTTTCTGAAAATGAAAACAACACGATTTGTCTTAGCGGTGATGACGTTGCTTGTTCGTAATACAAACGCCCGCAAGAGCTTGCCAAGGGCGGTCCGCTGCCGGCAGAAGCCGTTGGCCGAATTTATCAAAAGCTAGTAGAAGAAATGCGCAATTGGGAAGCTACACTCGACGCCGCAGAGACGCCCCAATTTTCTTACCTCCCCTCCCCGAAGTAGCATGCCTGGGCGGCATGGGTCAGGGTACCGTCTCTCCAATCTGAAACACAAAAAAATGAGAGGTATTTTGCTCCGGCATATCAAAGGCCGATGCAGTTCGCGCATCACGGTGCTCGCTGCTCGGCCGAGGGCGGCCTCCGGCCATGGCTAATATCTAATGAAAGTTCCAACTAAAAAAGATTTCGACTGGATTCGCTGTGAGATGACCGGTTTCATGCGGACGCAAATTTTTGCGTTCGCTGCGTCCCTCTGGCTGGCGGAACCTCTCCAGGACGGCGGTCGCACCTGGAGGATTTCGCGGCCGTTAGTCAAAAGCACAAGTAGGCCAACATTCTTGGGCCACGCGGTTTTTTGTCCAAGCTCTCGTATTTGTTGTTTTAACTGGGGGGCAGATCTTGTCTCCGCTCGTGCCGACCTACTGATCGCCTGAGGCAGAGAAACCCGCAAGTTTACAGTACTTGCAGTCAGCCCCAGCTCTTCGCTTGCCACTGTCCTCGGATAGTTTCGGCACCTCGCGTCTGACACCGCTATTCCGGGAGGGCGGTCAACATGCGTCCGCTTTGTCCGGACGAAGGCCGAGGAATCGGTTTGTCGTGGCTCAGATCGAGCCAGATCTCGTCCAGTAACAGAGCAGGTCCCGCCGATCGTGAAAATGGCGATCATTCTGGCGCCCAGGTATGGCCCTTTCCCTGGACCCTGAATCATCAAGGATTTGCTTTCGACCGCTGGATCCAATGCTGGGTTAGCAAAGTGGATGTGTATGTCCGATAAATCCTGCGATGCCTGGCCGGACGCCATCGCCAACGACGATGCCTCCCTTCTTTGGTCTTGCGAAAAGCAGTTTTCTACCAAAGACCCGCGGGAAGCTCCTCTGCCAAAGAATCACAGGAAGCTCCAAGAGAATCACAATGCGTTCAACGAATATTCACGCCAGAACGCAGATGCAATTGATCAATTCCGGCCGCGCACAAAGCACCTGCTAGGGAAGCGCAGATTGTTCAATTGCCGATCCACTCGGCAGTTAGAAGAAGAAAATAGCTGCCAGACAAATTCAGCATAAAAAATATGAAGCTTAAACAAGACGAGCCGCCAGGGACCATGGCAAAACCAGCTAGGCAAGAGGCACAAGATTTGATGACCGCTAGTTGGGTAGCAGATATGATTGGTATAGCCGCGGAGCTAGAACTCGCGGATTTCATCAATGCCGGCGCTAAAACCGCTAAAGAAATCGCGCAGGCCAAGGGCCTGGACGCCTATGCCGCGTTCCTAGCCCGATAGCCGAATTTACGAGTGTCCTTTCAACCTAACTGGTAACTAACTAAATCATTAGCTAATCATAGCCATGTCATCTATTTCTTTTCGTTCACTAGGTAATTCCGGCATTAGTGTTTCGGCGCTGGGATTGGGCTGCATGGGAATGTCCTTTCTCTACGGACCGACGGATGATGCGGAGAATATGCGCGTGTTGCACCGCTACCTCGATCTCGGCGGCAACTTCCTTGATACGGCCGAGGTGTATGGACCGTACACCAACGAAGAATTACTGGGCCGCTTTCTGAAAGAGCTTCCGCGGGAAAGCGTTGTGGTGGCCACCAAGTTCGGCTTTAGACTCGAGAACGGCGGACGAACCGGCATAGATAGCTCGCCCGCAAACGTGCGGCGGGCATGTGATGGTTCGCTGCGCCGGCTGGGAATTGATCGGATCGACCTCTATTATCAACATCGGGTGGATCCGAGCGTGCCGATCGAAGAGACGATCGGCGCCGTGGCGGAGTTGGTGAAGGAAGGCAAGGTGCGCGCGCTCGGTCTTTCCGAAGCTGGACCGGAAACGTTGCGGCGGGCCGCGAAGGTACTTCCGGTGTCCGCCTTGCAGAGTGAATACTCGCTTTGGACGCGCGACGTGGAAACGAACGGTGTGCTGGCCGCCTGCCGGGAGCTCGGTATCGCTTTCGTCCCGTATAGTCCACTCGGGCGCGGGTTCCTGACCGGTGCGATCCAAAAAAGCTCGGACCTCGATCCCAGCGACTGGCGCTTGACCAATCCACGCTTTGCGGAAGCGGCGTTGCAAAGCAATCTGAAGGTAGCCGAGGCGGTAAAAGATCTGGCCGCGAGAAAGGGTTGTTCGCCGGCTCAATTCGCTCTTGCCTGGGTTCTAGCGCAAGGAAACGATATGATCCCGATTCCGGGCACAAAACGGGTTCGCTACCTGGAGGATAACATGGGCGCTTTGGCTGTGAATCTGACGACGTGAAAGAAACCGATGAGCGCATCCGAGGAGTCAGCGTTGCCGGCGATCGATACACACCGGAAATGATGGCGATGGTGAATCGGTAGGGAGGGGCAGGTTCGTAAAGGAACCGCTAACGCCCCATTTATGAACAGATGCGGCGATGTCCTACTGGCATCAGACGCTCTGATCGAGTTCTGCAAATCGCTTTAGCAGCCTGGAGGCAAGGGAACTTTGTTGAAGTCGTAGATCAGTTTGATGACCAGTTCACATTCAATGACCATGCGCTCGGACTCGAATTTATGGACAAGGGGCGCTTGACCGGATTCTTGGCCAAAATACGGGAACTCTTCCCGGATTCCGAAAGAAGGGACAAGACCATCCTCAGTAACGGAGACCACGTTATTAGTGAATGGACGCTTACGGCTACGAAGACTGAACCTTTTCTGGACGGACGTTTGCGGAAGGTGCCAATTTGCGAGCGAGGCATATCTGTCGTGCAGATAAAGAATGGGAAAATTAGCCAGTGGTCAGACTACTACGACCGGCTGAAGGTCCGGCGCTACGCCATAGCCGGCTGGTTCACCAAGTGGATTGAACTCTGACCGCAGTTGGTCGGCAAAGTTCACCTCATCCACAAGCTTTGGCCGAAAGATCACCCGGAGCCGCTTGTCATCAACACCGACTAAAACGCCACCTACCCGCCCACAATCGCTTAGCCGATCACTAATCTGAGACATATCGCGCACGAAGGAGAAAATCGTGAGTACCGCTAACAAAGTACAGAACCCATTTTTCAAGACTGAATTGAACGCGGAGGACATGCGCCTCTTGCTCACGAAACAAAAAGAGACCTGGCTGGCGAACGGAATACCGGATCGCACTACACGGATCGAACGCATGGATCGATTGATCGCGCTCCTGGTGGACAACAAAGATGAGATTGCCGCTACGCTCAGCCAAGACTATGGAGGGCGCAGCATCGAAGAATCGCTTTCAGAGGTCCTAGTCGTAGTTAACACTCTGAAGTATAACAAAATTCACCTGAGGGAATGGATGGAGCCGGAGTTGCATGAAGCTCCTTTGCCCGACGCGATAGCCCGAGTTGAATTTCAGCCAAAGGGAGTCGTTGGAGTTGTAAGTCCCTGGAATTTTCCCTGGGCACTTGCATTCAGCCCCATCGCCAGCATTTTCGCTGCTGGTAACGTATGCATGTTGAAGCCATCAGAATTGGCGCCAAGAACGTCGGAACTGATGGGCCAGTTGGTCGCACAATTTTTCCACGAAACCGAAATCACCGTTCTGCAGGGTGGCCCGGAGACAGGGACGGCTTTTGCGGCTTTGCCTTTTGATCACTTGATTTATACCGGAGGAGCCAAAATCGGGGCAGCGGTAATGGAAGCCGCCGCGAAGAATCTCACTCCCGTGACCCTTGAGCTAGGAGGCAAGTCGCCGGTGCTGGTCGGACGGACCGCCGACATCGGTGACGTGGCGCGTCGAGTTATGAAAGCAAAGACCTTTAATGCAGGCCAGATTTGTCTCGCTCCGGATTACGTCCTGCTACCCAAGGGTAGCGAAGATGCGTTTGTGGCATTCGCGACCAAGGCGGTACACGAGATGTACGGCGCTTTGAAAGAGAACGGCGACTACACGTCGATTATCAACGAGAGGCACTTCAACCGGCTAAGAAGCTTGACCGACGATGCGAAGCATAAGGGAGCTCGTGTCATCGAGCTAAATCCGGCCGACGAGGACTTTGCCAGCAATGATCTTCATCGACTGCCGCCTAGCCTGATTCTCGACGTGAACGAAGAAATGACGGTAATGCAGGACGAGCTTTTTGGTCCGCTGCTCCCGATCAAGACCTACCACAATATCGAAGAGGCAATCACTTATGTGCGAAACCACCCGAGCCCCCTGGCCCTATACTACTTCGGTAATGACTTCGCGGAAGAACGCCTTGTTCTCGACGGAACAACATCCGGTGGCGTCACCATCAATGACTGCATTTCTCATGGTTCTATCGATAGCCTTCCGCTTGGCGGAATTGGTCCTTCCGGTATGGGCGCTTACCACGGTAAGACTGGCTTTCTTACTTTTTCTCACGCTCGCTCCGTCTACCGGCAGAGCAGATCGTCGCAAGCCGAGCACTTTTTGCGGCCTCCTTTTGGATCGCAAACCCGCGCATTTCTGTCGCGGGCGATAACAATGGAGTGATGCGGCTAACGTTGATTGTAGCCAACGACGCCATGTACAGGCTGCCCTGATTAGACTGCAATAAGAGGCACTTCAACGTTCGAGTTGCGGACAGGGTTAGCTAACTCTGGTATAATTTTTTGACACTTATTTTTTCTTTCAAATCGACCGGACTCTCAAGTCCTAGCAGTTGTTATCACTAACATATACGTGAGGCGAACCGAAGATGAAATCGCATCGGTGTCGCTGGAGAAAGGAAAAGGATTATGACAACAAGAGCTTTGTATTATCGAACGGGAACCGCCTTCAGATCCAAAGACGTTTGGCTACGCAAACCGCTGACGGCTGAAGTCGAACGTCTGAAACAGGATGCGCAGGTGTTGCGAAGGAGGAACCGACTGCGATTCGAAATCGGCGTGTCGGCAGTCGATGCTGCTCTATCCAAATCTCGATGCTACCACCTCTAGGCCTTCGTGGAAAGAATTGGGAACCGGCGCGTATCTCATTTCGCATGCCCACATGATCGAAAGGTACGACGCCCGTCTACCAGAGGGGATAAATCGTAAAGCCCCGGAGGTCTCCCCACTCTTCGCAACAGACCTCACCGGCGTGGCGCGTGCCTTCATCATCATCGCGGATCACGATCCTCTGCGTGATGAAGGAGATGAGTATGCGGCAAAATTAAAGGACGCAAATGTCGCTGTGGATCCCACTTGCTGGCCAGGCATGGTTCATGGCCTTGCCTCCCTGGCAGGCGTGCTCGACGCAGGCAAGGTTCTTATCTATCAGACTGGGGCTGCACTTCGCAAAGCATTCGATCCGAGCATAAGAAGTTGGTAGTTCTTAGGCGGTAAGAATGATCACAACCATGTCGCGATTCAATTTATGAAGCTCACGTAGCGCTTTAGCCACCAATTTAAATCCACGCACGGTACTCGTTAAAAGGTGCGTCATTTTCTCCGCAGAAAGCGCTTTCTTGTTGCCGCGTTTTCGCGCAAAGGCAATAGGCAAGAAAACAGGGATTACTAGTGTTATGAGATGACGCTGAACCGGCACACGCTCAGATCGGGGGTTTCTCGGCCAGCCGGCGTGTGCCTCAATTCCTTTGCAGTGGCTAGGCGAGGTTGAAAGCCAGTTCTAATAAGTCTACTGCCTTTTCGAGTCCGTTTGTTTCGGCTATCACCTGCTTCATGTTGTTGGCATTTTGACGGAACTCGGGATTACTCAAGACCTCTTCGATAAGAGCCGATAGGCGAGAAGCCGTCGTCTCTTGTATGGGTACATATGCGCCAGTTTTCGTATAGGCTATTCTGGCGGCAACGCCGGGTTGATCATTCGTAACCGGGATCGCAACCATCGGAACTCCCTGCGTCAGAGATTCAAGTACAGTATTCAGACCGGCGTGGGTGATGCATAAGGCCGAACGCTTAAGCAGCTCGATCTGTGGCGCGCGGTTTACAACAATGCAGTTGGCTGGCAATGAACTGATCTGCTTAGCATCGAGGCTGTCGCCGATAGAAAGCACCAACTGCATCCCAGGGCGAGGCTTGACCGCTTGCGCAATCGCGCTGAAGACTGCTTCTAGGCCGTTCTGCAAAGTGCCCATCGAGGCATAGACTAGCGGCTCACCCGTAAGACGATCCCACGGAAAGTCCGACTCGATCCGGCCAAGGCCGTCATGAAATGGCCCCGTGTGGTGAAGCTGGGAAGGCCAGTGTGGGCTCTCGAAATCGAACTCTTTTGGCGCCTGCGTGAGCCATGCCAATTCGGACATAGTAGCGAGGGGATCGGTCCAGTCGATATTCAATCCAACCTGCGCCGCATAAGCGTACGCCACGGACGTAACTGGTTCTAGTACCTGCATAAACCCCAGCACACCCGCCTGGTTTCGAGCCAGTGCCTCTGGAGTCGTTTCATGGGGCCAGTCAAAAGTACAAAGTGGGGTGTTCCCTGAATAATCGAGGTGAAGAGCGTTCGACACATGGACATACGGTATGCCAAGATTCATCGGAACTAACCCAAGTCCGTAATCGACTTGATCCAACACCAATGCGTCCACGCGAGCTTCCAGCAGCGTCCGAGGCAAATTCCTGAAGGACGGCTCCAGGTGACTCGCCACAGAGCGAATGGCGAACTCTAATGCGGCTTTACCCTGTAGCTTGCTCAACTGATCTGAGGTGTGGCGAACCGATCCTAGTGGAAGCTCGTTCTCGCAATATGAGATGAATGGAAGCTGTGCTGCGCGAACGGTAGGTTCGCTGTCGAGATCGGCGATAAACACGACATCATGCCCGCGTGCTTTCAGCTTGCGCGCAAGCGTCGTCATTGGATTGAGATGGCCTGGTACGCGAACACCTACAAATGCGACCCTCATTGAATCTCCTAAAATGTTTTGCTTAACTTTTGCCTGTCGTGTTTACGGTGCGTGGTTGAGCATCAAGGGCGTTACACGTCGAGCGGCGTCCCTTCTGGATATTTCCTCAACCAGCTTTTGATACATGCGGCCCACCGCTTCTGTTGGCAACGGGCCACCTCTGACCAACTCTTTCGTCTTCTCTATTAGCTGTTGCTCCCGACTGGGAACTTCAAAACGTGGTTAATGACAATATCCTAATATTGGTCGACAGGTTTATTGCTGTTCCGCGGTCCCAGCATTCATATTTCCAGCAAACAGCGTCATAAGAGCTAAGACTAATCGCGTTCTTTTCATGAGATTCCTTCTAATGGCTATCTCAAAATTCTTGGTTTTACTGGAGTAGTCGCGGTGATTTTCGCCGCCCAACATGTTAGTGAGAATAAACTCCACTATCTGCCAGGCCTATATTTCTTCTTGTCTAAGTTGCCGTATTCGTTGTCTGAGCTGTGGCGCTGTTTCCCGTCAGGCTGGAAGCCGGTACGGTAAAAGATCACCCAGCACGCTATTTTGATTGGTACCGGTTCCACCACGTGAGCGAACGATGGTGTGGAACGACGCGGGTTAATCAAGAATTGCGCGCACCACTTTTTAAGGAAATAGCGTTTTCCTCTCTGGTCCAGATGACACCCCTGAAATTAATGTAAAGGTAATCCGGCATGGTTAGCCTTTGCCAGGCTTCTACGTCGGGGTGGGGTTCGAGGAAGGTCTCATACACTTTGTTCTCGCAGGCGAGGATCTCTCTGCTTAGTTCCTCTCCTTTCGGGTCTGCTGATTTCAATTCTGAGCTCATGAAATTGCTGCTACGCCCTGTTTGGGTTCTATACGTTCTCCGAATACGCGTTCGATTATGTCGGCGGCTAGGTCCGGTCCGCGCGCCTTTGCAATGACCTTTTGGAACCAACGTGCTTTATCGCGATAGTTCCGGTTTGCTATTACCTTTGCGATCAATTCGGATAAATGTCGCGCAGTCAAATTACCTACTTCGACGAATTCACCAACCCCGTGATAGGCGATCCTGGCGGCAACACCGGGTTGGTCGTACCCGATCGGGATCGCCACCATCGGCACTCCCTGGGCTAACGCCTCCAGAGCTGTATTTAGCCCTGCGTGGGTTATGCAAAGTGCCGCCCGCTTCAGCAGTTCGATTTGTGGAGCGATGCGAACGACGATTGTATTCGACGGGACTGGTCCTAGATCGCCCGGGTTGAAGGTCTTGCCTATCGAAAGCACAACCTGCATCTCCGGAAATTCGCCAACCGCTTCGAGAATGGCGCCGTAAACGTTATTCAGGCCGTTCACCAGTGTTCCCATGGAAGCATAGATCAAGGGCTTGCCGCTTAATTTCTCCCAAGGAAAGGGAACAGGCTCGCGTCCTTCATTATCGTGAAAGGGACCCGCATAATGAAATTGCGGAGGCAGATCAGGAATGGGGAAATCGAACTCTTTTGGTGTCTGTGTGATCACTGCCAGTCTGGAAACCGTGGCGGCCGGGTTACTCCAATCGATCTCGAGTCTGTTCCGCTCGGCATAGGACTGAGCGATCGGTCCTACCGCCTGGCCATACTCGCCGAGGATCTCCAGTCCAGCGACATTCCTGGCTAAAGCTTCCGGGCTCGTTTCATGAGGCCAACTGTAAAGAGCGAGTGGGGTCGATCCGGAAGAGTCGAAGTGGAGTATATTCCAAATCTGGACGTAAGGCAGACCGAGATGCATCGGAACAATTTCAATCAGCCGATATGCTGTATCGAGAATCAGCGCATCCACACCGGTTACTGCTATCTTTCCAGGCAAATGCTCGAATGCCGCCTTAATTAGGCCAGGCGTCAATTCCCGAACAGTGTAGCGCAAAACATCCAGACCATGCAGGTTCGCTACCGGGCCCCATCTTTTCGCTATAGAACCTGGTGGGTATTCATTTTCGCCAAACGGTACGAAATCCAGATCGGCTGCGTGAACAACGGGTTCAATATCCGGAACTCCAATAAAGACAATTTTATGTCCTCGCGACTGCAGCTTGCGTGCAAGTGCAGTCATCGGATTTAGATGCCCGGTCAGCGGTAGACTCAGAAAGCCAATTTTCATAGTGCTCCATCACTCATTCGGTAAACCATCCTCTCGAGGCGGAAGGCTTTGCTTTATACGCAATAATGAGGTGCGGAAATCCAGGACCGGCCATATTTGTCTGGCCTGCTGTTATAAAAACCATTCTCGAACTCGGCCTTTTTCAACTTGTCGTTAGTTTCTACATCCACAGAAATTACATTCATTGTATCTACGTTCTGTTTTCTAATTCGATTGAGTCAGCATAAGAATGATCTGTTCCGACCGATGAGGGGTAATAGAAATCTCAGCGATTACTTCGATGCCGCTATCCTTGAGGTTTAGCGCATACGCATGTCCTTGCCGGAATTGATCGATTGCATCTGCGTTCTAGCGGGAATATTCGTTGAACACATCGTGATTCTCTTGGAGCTTCCTGTTGTTCTTTGGTAGAGGAGCTTCCTGCAGTTCTTTGGTAGAAAACTGCTTTTCGCATCAAACCAAAGAAGGGAGGCATCGTCGTCGCCAAGGCCAACGAATTCTGTGCCCCTGGAGAAGCGAAATTTACCTACGCCAGGCTCGGGGGCGGCCGAACACTCCACGTCGCTAACGAGTTCGGGGCAGAGTTTACTTTTGGCTTCGCCGCAAAGAGGTGCCGTCCATAGAAGACCTTCTCTCCAACCCTTTCTGTGGGCCCAGCAGCCATACAAGCCCAACGAAATTCGCGAGGGCAAAAACAAAAGGGCCGTAGGTCTTCGCCGGGTCGTGCGCGAGAATACCGATGATGCCATCGAACCCTTGAACCAGACTCATGACGACCGCCAGAGCAGCAATCCCTTCGAGCGACCGAACCCCCAGGCAAAACAGCACGGCAATGAGCAGCGCGATGCTACGCGAGGCCGCATAACGCGCAAAGCTGTCACTGCTGGATGGCGCGAGTAGGCCTACGACGGAGAAGCCAGCGCTCACCGGTGCGCTGATGGTCCTGATAATAGTGCAGGTCCAAAAACGACGGGGTATGGGATGTCTCATTGGGTTCGGCATTGATCGTAATTGCGGCAATGAGCAACCATCTTACTGTGGGCCAGCTATTTCATCACCTTTATGATGTGTGTGACCAGCGCAGCCTGAATACCAACGTTGCTTCAAAGAGCGGAAATTCTCTCATCGGTTTTCTATAGAACGACTTCGCGCTGAGAACTCCAATCGCGATCCCTAGGATAGCATCATCTTTTTGTTGCCAGAGGACCTAGGCCGCATGTTGTCGGGACAGTGAAATAGGATCTCCGCAGACCAGTTCATCGCGGATCTTAAAAATTGGAGCTACTGCCGAGTCGTACGTTGCGATTAACGCGCAGGCAGGTTGACGTAAGGATTGAGTAAAAAACACACAGATTGCGTGTTACTAAAGTTAGACGAGCCTACTTGCTTTGATCGACGGGATATAGTCTCTACCCGGAGATTTTATTGAAGAATGTTGTGATTCTCTTGGAGCTTCGTGCGATTCTTTGATAGAAAGCTGCTCTCGCCACAGGACAGAAAGGTCTTAGGCGGCATTCCGAAAACTCTCTTGAAATGACGGGTAAGATGGCTCTGATCGACGAAACCGACATGGTGTGCAGCTTCGCTGATCGTGAGCTTGCCTGTTGTCAGAAGTTCCGTCGCTTTTCTTACCCTAGCCTCAATGACGTACTGGTGCGGCGATTGGCCAGTAGATTCTTTGAAGAGCCGCATGAAGTGATACGGACTCATATAAACCGCCTGAGCAATCCCGGAAACAGTTAAGTCTGTGTCCAGCTGATCTTGAATATATTCGACAGCACGCACCAGTTTTTTGCGCGGCAGCCCATTATACCGCCGTTTCAGCTTTGGCCGTCCTGCGCCATATTCGCGCAGGAGGCGGACGGCGAGGGCTGTCGATAATGCCTCCGCATACATCCGGTCACCGGCATCGCCAGTCTGGACTCCGGCCCGCCATGCCAAAGCAACGTGGTGAAGTGTAGGGTCGGTCTCTCGTCGCTGCTCAACCAGCTCAATACGATCTGAATCCAATCCCATCCCCTCAGCAATGCGGCTCACGAAAACAGGGTCCAGACCCAGACGGATAAAGGCCCCAAAAACGTCCCTCTCTAGTTTCAGCCGACCAGAAAAAGGCTGACAGCTCGGGAAGAAGGAAATCGTATCTTTTTCCTTGAGCACCCGCCGAAACCGCCCCTTTTTCTTGAATTCCCAATTAACCGAGTGGCCGATATTGATAACAACCACATGCCGCTTGTACATTACATCAGCCAATTCAATGCTGAGAAAATCGTGCTGCTCCAGCACCACGTCGTTCCATTTGGTGCCGGCGCTCGAGAGAACAATCTGAGAAAGGGCGTTGCCAGGAAAGAGTTCTCCGCCTGCGTGCCAGAGAGGAATACTGTTCGGGTATTTCATTGTAGTTCTCACCTTGTCTACTAAGTCAAAAGCACGAGAGCCAACATTCTTGGGCTACGCGATTTTTTGTCCAAGCTCTCGTATTTGTTGTCTTAACTGGCAGCAGATCTTGTCTCCGCTTGCGCCGACCTACTGATCGCCTGAGGCAAAGAAACCCGCAAGTTTACAGTACTTACAGTCAGCCCCAGCTCTTCGCTTGCCACTGCCCTCGGATAGTTTCGGCACCTCGCGTGCGAAAAGCAGTTTTCTACCAAAGAACCGCAGGAAGCTCCTCTGCCAAAGAATCAAAGGAAGCTCCAAGAGAATCACAATGTGTTCAACGAACATTCCCGGTAGAACGCAGATGCTCGATCACCACACCAAACATGAAACTTAAAACTAAAACTGCTTTAATCACTGGTGGCAACAGCGGCATAGGCTTAGCGACGGCGCGGCTATTCGTGGCCGAGGGCGCGCGAGTCGTCATAACTGGACGGAATCAGACGACGCTTGACGCTGCCGCGGCTAAGCTTGGCCCAAATGCGCTCGCCTTCAACTCCGATGTATTGGATTCTAAGGCTCGCGACGTCTTGTTTGCTACGATCAAAGAAAAGTTCGGTCACCTCGATATTGTTTTTGCCAATGCTGGTATCGGTAACATGGGGTCAATTGAGGAAACGTCCGAAGCGACGTTTGACGAAACTCTAAGAACCAATGTGACCGGCACGTTTCTGACCATCCAGGCAGCGCTTCCTCTTTTGCGGGCGGGCGCATCCATCATTTTGAATGGTTCGATCGCGCCAATCACCGGCTTTCCACCCGGAGCAGGATTTTATGCTGCAAGCAAAGGGGCCCTTCGCGCGATGAGCCGGTCGATGGCGGCAGAGCTTGCACCACGGGGCATTCGCATCAACGTCGTGGCGCCTGGTTTCATCCAAACTCCGATTTGGGAACGCGTCCCGGTTCCGGCCGATGTGATGACCGCCCTGACCAAGAGATTGCTAGGGAGTGTGCCGCTCGATCGGTGGGGCCAGGCGGAAGAGGTCGCCAAGGCTGTGTTGTTCCTTGCGTCTGATGATTCGTCCTATGTCCACGGTTCCGAGATCATCGTCGACGGCGGCCTGACCGGAACAATACTTGGGGGGCCGATCTATCGAGGCTCAGTGACGTAACTCAGGTTAGGCAGTAAACCCGAAAGAAAGAGAACTGTCCAATGTTGAATGAACTTGATCCACAGGTAAAGGCTCTTTTGGAGCAGTTCCAAGCGAATGCAGCACAACATCCAGCCCCAGCCGCACCTCTTTCCGCGAAGGAGAAGATTATTGCATTACGACAGGTGATGGGTGCCTCTGCTGCGCGAAGGTACCCCTTCGAGTCGGTCTCAAGAACCGAATATTTCGCCATACCAGGTCCCGTCGGGAAAATCCCCGTTCGTTTGTATGTTCCTCACACGATCATTCTGTCTGGTGCGAGAGGCATAAGAGAAGATCTTCTTCCGATCGCCGCGCCAGTTCTCGTTTATTACCACGGGGGAGGATTTGTCGCAGGAGACCTTGAAAGCCACGACAGCCTACTTCGGGCATTGGCAAATCGTTCCCAGTGCATCGTTATTTCTGTGGCGTACCGTCTTGCTCCGGAAAATCCTTACCCCGCTGCGAACGATGATGCTTGGACCGCTCTTATATGGGTCGCTGATCACGCGTCCGACATTGGTGCCGACCCCCAGCGGGTCGCGGTTGGAGGTGATAGTGCAGGTGGTCTCCTGGCAGCATGGGTAGCTCAAAAGGCGGCGAAGAATGGGCCGAGGTTGCGTCTTCAGGTGCTGCTCTATCCCAATCTCGATGCTACCACCTCTAGGCCTTCGTGGAGAGAATTGGGAACCGGCGCGTATCTCGTTTCGCATGCCCGGATGATCGAATGGTACGACGCCTATCTACCAGAGGGGATAAACCGTACGGCCCCGGAGGTCTCCCCACTCTTCGCAACAGATCTCACCGGCGTTGCGCCTGCCTTCATCATGACCGCGGATCACGATCCTCTGCGTGATGAAGGAGATGAGTATGCGGCAAAATTAAAGGCCGCAAACGTCGCTCTGGATCACACTTGCTGGCCAGGCATGGTTCATGGCCTTGCCTCCCTGGCAGGCGTGCTCGACGCAGGCAAGGTTCTTATCGATCAGACTGGCGCTGCACTTCGCAAAGCATTTCGAACCTAGCATAAGAAGTCGGTAGTTCTTAGGCGGTAAGAATGATCACAACGAACGTTTATGCGAGAACACCGCCGTCCACTGGTAATGCAGCTCCGGTGATGAATGCAGCTCCCGGCGAGCAGAGATAAAGCACCGCTGCCGCAACTTCTTCCGATTGCCCAAACCGGTCGATTGGGTGCAACGCCATCAACCTTGCGCGGACCTCATTGTTTACCCGGAACCTCTCCGTCATTTCCGTTTCAATAATTGCTGGACAAACGGCATTCACCCGGACCCCTTTGGCAGCAAACTCGAGCGCTACCGATCTCGTAAGACCGACGACCGCGAACTTGCTGGCAGTGTAAATCGGTGTTCCTGGAATGATTGCTCTCAGACCGGCGACCGAAGCGTTGTTCACAATCGCACCGCCTCCGGACTTAAGAATAGCAGGGATCTCATGTTTCAAGCTGAGGAAAACGCCGCGGACGTTGGTGTCCATGATGCGATTGAAAACTTCATTCGTGTTTGCGATTCCGTTCCCTGAATCCATTTCTCCCGAAACCCCTGCGTTATTGAACGCGAAGTCAAGCCGCCCAAAATATTCAACCGTGCGAGCGACCATTGCTTCGACCTCTTTTTCGATGGCTACATCTGTTCGGACAAACAAGCCGTTGCTGCCTGTCTTCTCAACGAGCCTTACCGACTCTGCTCCCTCGGCCTCACGTCGCCCGGCGACGACAACGTTTGCGCCTTGTTCGGCAAAAGCTACTGCCGTTGCGCGCCCGATTCCGGAGGTCCCGCCAGTGATTAATACAACTTTTTGAGCAAATGATGGGTTCATAAGTACTTGAGCGAATCAATGATTTCTCAAAGTGCTGGCGGCGTTCGTGGTCACACCTAGGGATTCTTCTACCAGATCTGCTGCTCTAGAAAGTCCGTTGGTTTCGGCAATCACTTTCTGGAAATAGCGTGCATTATCGCGATACGTAGGTTCATTGAGCACCTGATCAAGGAGAGGCGAAAGGCGGGGTCCGGTCAGCTCTTTCAACGGTACAACCAGTCCAGTTTTCTTCTCAGCGATCCTGGCAGCAACACCAGGCTGATCAACGGTAACCGGAATGGCAACCAGCGGAACGCCTTGAGCCAGAGACTCGAGTACAGTGTTTAGGCCTGCATGGGTGATGCAGACAGAGGCGCGCTTCAACAGTTCCAATTGCGGTGCGCGCCTAACCAGGATGGTATTGTTCGGTAGCGCTCCAATCTGTTCTGAATTGAGGTGATCGCCCACTGAAAGCACGAGTTGGACGCCTTTGTGTTTCGCGCTCGCTGCCGTAATCGTGCGATAGACGTCAGCCGAACCGTTCATAAGTGTTCCCATCGATGCAAAGATGAGGGGCTCTCCGGTCAGTCGTTCCCATGGGAAGTCGACATCTATGCGGCCGGCGCCATCGTGGAAAGGTCCGGTATGGTGGAACTGCGGCGGCCAATGAGAACTTTCAAAATCCAACTCTTTGGGAGTTTGGGTGATCCAGGCCAGGCTCGAGATTGTGGCCGATGGGTTGTCCCAATCGACATCGAGGCCGGTGCGCCCGGCATATGCCCTTGCCACCGCGATGGTCGGCGCAAGCCTTTCGAGAAAACTCTCTACGCCTTTCCGGTTCCTGGCCAGAGCTGCAGGAGTAGTTTCGTGAGGCCAGTCATAGAAACAGAGTGGTGTATACCCAGAGTAATCGAAGTGCAACGCGTTTGCGACGTGGACATACGGAATATCAAGGCTCATCGGCGCTAACTCCGCGTAGATCAGAACAGTGTCCATTACGACTGCATCTACCCCGGCTGCAATTAGGATAGCCGGCAATGAATTCAACATCGCTTCTGTCCTGGCGGCAACATTCTGTAGCGTAGCCCAGAGCGCTTTCTCTCCCTGGAGCTTGCTTAACCAGCGGAGGCGTTCGTTGAGCGAGCCGGCTGGGAACTCCTGTGCACCGCAGGAGACAAACGGTAAACCTGCAGCCCGAACGGAACGCTCACCGTCCGGCAAACTAATGAATACTACGTCATGGTTACGCGACTGAAGCTTTCGCGCCAGCGTAGTCATTGGATTGAGGTGTCCTGATATCGGCGGAGAGATAAAAGCAATTTTCATGGCATGTTCTGCGGCGGACTTATCCGCCGCGACGCAAAATCGTGTTTTTGCACAAACTCGTTTCGGGGCTCGTTGGCTATGTCAGAGTCGTTCTTTGGTTCTTCTCGAGTCTGGCTTAGTGGTAACAAATGCTAGGAGTTGAAGGCCGCCCCTTTTTTTGCTCCGGCTGTCGTATTTGTTGTTCCGACTAGTTAACGAGCCGTTCCTGGACCCAGGAGCAGTGAGACGAGGGGGCTAAAGGGGTCGTATTTTGAAGTTCGTCAAGTTCCCTTACGAACTGCCGGACGACCAGGCTATACGATCGGCGACAGCAAATCGTGCTCCGGGAGGATGTGGGGCGGATTCGATATTAAGAAACCTGCGTCTTCAGAAGCATTTAGTTCGCAGATACTCTGACCTATCGTGCGCAGAAATTGTGACCTAAGAAACAGGATTTGCTCTGGAATGGCAAAGAACGGACCTGAACCAAAAAGCCTGGAATGTTCACGTGCGGCAGCCTCAACACTTTCGACATAATAGGCTATTGCGCAAACTGGATATTTTTGAAGCGGATTAGTGCGATTCATAGGAGAACAGTTGAGGTAACTGATTTTCATGTTCTATATAACCTTCTCGGAAGACACTAGAGTCTTAGAGCACAATCTCTGGCCTTCTGCGACTCGAGCAGTCTCTTAGGAGGTAAGCCGAAAACTCTTTTGAAATGACGCGTAAGATGGCTCTGATCGACGAAACCGACATGGTGTGCAGCTTCGCTGATGGTGAACTTGCCTGTTGTCAGAAGTTTCTTTGCTTTTCTTACCCTGGCCTCGACGACATACTGATGAGGCGACTGGCCGGTAGACTCTTTGAACAGCCTGGTGAAGTAATACGGACTCATGCCAACCGCCTGAGCGATCCCGGAAACAGTTAAGTCTGCAGCCAGTTGATCTTGAATATATTCGACAGCACGCACCAGCTTTTCGCGAGGCAACCCACCATAGTGCCTTTTCGGCCCCAGCACTGCCGCGCCATATTCGCGTAGCAAATGAATGGCTAGCGCTGTTGCTAATCCTTCTCCATATATGCGATCAAGGGCAGCGCCGCTCTGGACTCCGACGCGCAATGCCATAGCAATGTGGTGAAGTGTAGGGTCGCTACTTCGTTGCTGCTCAATTAATTCGATACGGTCTGCATCGAACTCCAGCCCCTCGGCAACGCGCCTCACGAAAACAGAGTCCAGAGTCAGAAAGAGAAAATTCGCAAACATGCCTTTCTCTGCTTTCAGCCAAGCAGAAATAGGCTGATGGCTCGGGCTGAAGGAAAGCGCGCCTCTTACTTTGAAGAAGCGTCGAAACTGCCCCTCTTTCTTGAATTCCCAAGTAATGGATTGGCCAACATTGATAGCAATCACATGCTGCTTGAACATTACATCGGCCAGTTCACTGTTGGGAAACTGATGCTGTTCCACCACGACATCGTTCCATTTTGTGCCAACGCTCGAGAGGACAAGCCGAGAAGGAGCACCGCCGGGCAAGAGTTCTCCGTTGGTGCGCCAGAGAGGAAAACTGTGCGGGTAGTTCATTGTAATTTCTTACCTTATCGACTAAGTCAAAAGCATGCCGATTTCTCGCGGCTGAAGAAACCCTTTGGATTATGCCTCCGAAGCGGCCTCAGAGATAGGGTTGTGGAGTGAGTCCAAAGGCCCGCTCCAGCAGGTCGGCGGCAACAGAAAGTCCGTTCTTCTTGGCGATCGCCTTCTGGATCGAGCGCGAATTATCGCGATAGATGTGGTTGTTAATCACCTCATCGAGAAGCGCCGATAAATTCGATTCGTCTAAACCATCTAGAAAAGTTGTTTTGCCGGTCTTTTTATCAGCGATTCTTGCGGCGACTCCTGGCTGATCGTTGGTTACCGGAATGGCAATTTGAGGAACTCCTTGAGTCAGGGCTTCAAGCACGGTGTTGAATCCCGCGTGGGTGATGCACACTGACGCCTTTTTCAGCAGTTCCAGCTGAGGCGCATTGTTGACCACGATTGCATTGTTCGGTACAGACCCGATCTGCTCGGGACGTAGTATATTGCCGATCGCAAGGACTAGTTGTAAACCCTGATGTTTTGAGACGGCAGCTGCGATCGTGCTGAAGAGGTCCGGGTTACCATTCTGAACTGTTCCCATTGAGGCATAAACGATGGGTTCTCCCGTCAATTGGTCCCACGGAAACGGGAAATCCGGTCGGCCTTTACCATCATGGAACGGACCGGCATAGTGGAACTGCTTAGGCCAATGAGAGCTTTCAAAGTCAAATTCCCGAGGACACTGTGTGATCCAGGGACGATCCGAGAACAAGGAGGATGGGTCTGCCCAATTAGCCCTGATTCCGGCTCTCTCCGCTTTTGCGATTAGCTCTGCATTGCTGCCGATGAGCATCTGAGTAAACTTTGAGACACCCTGGCGGTTTCTTTTTATGGCTTCGGCCGTATTCTCGTGCACCCCATCATAGACACAGAGGGGTGTATGCCCCGAATAATCGAAGTGAAGTGCGTTTGACACAATGGCGTATGGCATCCCAATACGCATTGGGATTATTTCGCCGTAGAAATCGTAATTATCGACTACGAGGGCATCAATGCCTGTTGAAGACAGTAGATCCGGTAAGGTTCTCCACTTTACTTCGTTTAATGCCGCAACCGCACTAACCGTGAACTGCAGACCTTCCTCCCCTTTTAGCCTGCTCACTGTTCCGATTATCTCACCGAGTTTATCAGGCGAAAACTCTTTCTCGGCAAAAGGTACGAACGGCAGCCCGGCAGCACGAGCAAGCGATTCGCCCACCGGCGGAGAAAATATCACGACATCATGGTTGCGTGATTGAAGCTGACGAGCCAGCGCGCTCATTGGATTCAAGTGACCCGGACTAGGAAGACCGATAAAGCCTATTTTCATAGATATTTAAGCGATTCAATGACTTCTCGAAGTGGGTACTATTTAACCGCGAGCGGCTGTCTTTTGTTCTGCGAGGCATTCCGAACAGCGATACCCATCACTTCGAAGTGTGCACCGAAGAGGAGATCCTTCACGCCGATGAAATCGCGGGCAGGATAGGGACTCTTTAAAGTTGAGGCATACGCCTTGTTGAAGGCACCATATAGCTTCAGATCGGTGCAGTAGATCTCCACGTATACGAGATCGTCCATGGTCATACCGGCCTCTTTCAGCGTCAGCTCGACCGACTGAAGGACCTGTCGGGCCTCTTCCTCAGGATCGTCTGGAGCTTTGCCGACGGCTGGATCGACACCGAGATGGCCGCTGACGTAAAGAGTATCCCCAAGCGTCAGTCCAGGACTGAACGGTAGTTTGGCAACGCTTGCGGCAGACATCGTGGTCGGCCGTTGCGCAAGGGAGACCATAGGAGTGAGGAACACAAATGTAGAAAGGAAGGGAACAATCAAAAAACGTTCCAACCGATGACTCCCGGCTGAAAAAATGTTGTCTCTTCTTTCGGTATTCGGAAAGAGTTGACGTCTCTTTGCCAAGAATTCGATCAAGCGTCTGGTCTCCATAAGTCTGGGAGACATTCATTGAAGAAAATGTGAGTCTCTTGGAGTTTTGTGCAGTTCCTTGAGTAGAAAACTGCTCTCAAATAAATAGGAAGCGGGCAGCGATCTATTTTTCGTCGGCCCCAATTCCACACACCGATACGGACAGGAGCAGTTGGACTCGATCGACGATAGAGGCTTTTGCGCAGCAATATCTTTGGCTAAACCCGCTCTTACGAGGCTCGGCGACTTTCGCGTTCTGATATGCCGTTTTGCGTGCTGCCACGAGCTAGTGGCGGGGAGTGTGGAATGGCTGGCTAGGCCGGTCTATGTACGGCGGGACCGGTCATGGTGGTGCATAGCGGCGCGACGGAAGCGCTAGAATCGTCGAGCACAATCTCTGGCCTTCTACGACTCGAGCAGCCTCTTAGGAGGTAAGCCGAAAACTCTTTTGAAATGACGCGTAAGATGGCTCTGATCGACGAAACCGACATGGTGTGCAGCTTCGCTGATGGTGAACTTGCCTGTAGTCAGAAGTTCCTTCGCTCTTCTTACCCTGGCCTCGACGACATACTGGTGAGGCGACTGGCCGGTAGACTCTTTGAACAGCCTGGTGAAGTAATACCGACTCATGCCAACCGCCTGAGCAATCCCGGAAACAGTTAAGTCTGTGTCCAGTTGATCTTGAATATATTCGACCGCACGCACCAGCTTTGCGCGCGGCAACCCACCATACTGTCTTTTCGGCTCTAGTACTGCCGCGCCATATTCGCGTAGCAAATGAGCGGCGAGCGCGGTTGATAATCCCTCTCCATACATCCGGTCAAGGGCAGCGCCGCTCTGGACTCCGGCCCGCAATGCCATAGCCATGTGGTGAAGTGTAGGGTCGGTACCTCGTCGCTGCTCAATTAGTTCAATGCGGTTTGCATCGACCTCCATCTCCTCAGCAATGCGGCTCACGAAAACAGTGTCCAGAGTCAGAAAGAGAACATTGGCAAACACGCCCCTCTCTAGCTGCAGGCGACCAGAAAAAGGCTGCTGGCTCGGGCTGAAGGAAAGCGCGCCTCTTACTTTGAAGAAGCGTCGAAACTGCCCCTCTTTCTTGTATTCGCAAGTAATGGAGTGGCCAACATTGATAGCAATCACATGCTGCTTGTACATTAGATCGGCCATTTCACTGCTGGGAATGCGATGCTGTTCCACCACGACATCGTTCCATTTTGTGCCAATGCTCGAGAGAACAACCCGAGAAGGGGCATTGTCAGACAAGAGTTCTCCGTTTTTGCGCCAGAGAGGAATACTGTGTGGGTACTTCATTGCAATTCTTCACTCCATGGTGAATCGGCGTGAATCATTCGTTGCCAGCTTTGCGCCAAGTAGACTTCGCCACCGCTTACCTCGAATGAAGTCAAAAGCATTAGTATCAAAGTTTAGGTACCAGTCGCTCTTTTGTTCGAGCTGTCGTAATCGTTGTTTTAACTGAAAAGCTCTTAGTCTCCACAAACGAGGTCTTGGAACACCGAAACGCAGTTTTCTACTCAAAGAATTGCACAAAGCTCCAAGAGACTCACAATTTCTTGGGTGATCCAGACCGTCCCGGCTGATTCCCTCATTTTCACTATGAACGACCGTGTAAAGGCTCCCGCAACCGCGGTTCGCTCCAATCGTTTTCTGCCTCGGATAGGATCTCCCGGATACCACTTGCTTCTGACCGCGGTAGCGATTCTGATCCTCGGTCCGCTCGGAGGGATTTCTGCGGCTTTCATGAATTTTTCGATTGGTTTTATAATTGGGGGGCAGGTGTTGGCTGGCATTCTCGGCAGCATCGTAACGCTGCCGTACGGGCCGGAAGGGAAACATGGCGCCAACTATATGCAAACGATGGCGGCTTCGGTCGCCAGTATGTGCGGGCTGGGAGTGCTGATCCAGGCGATGGTTTGGCTTGGTCTACCCCAACCGCCGGCTTGGCAACTAGTTCTCTACTTCATGTGCATTGGCATGTTCGGTGTCGGTATCGGCATGTTTTATACTCCGGTCGTGGTTGATCGCATGCAGTTGCCCTTTCCGTCCGGGTTCGCGGTGGCCAACATCCTGCGGGTGCTAACGGACAAGGATCTGCTCAAGCGCTCCGTCGCCACGCTGGGGGGAGGAATAGGAACGGGATATCTCGTTGGCCTGTTCTCGCTCAACATTTCTTGGTTTGCTCGTTTTGGTCTTTCCAGCGCGACGCTGGCAACACTGGGAAAAGCGGGCATTTCAGCCTCCACCTTTGGCGCCGGGATGATTGTCGGCTCCCGCATCGCGATCCCCACCCTGGTGGTGGCTCTCATCGGGACCTGGTTGAGGCCTTATCTCGTCAATATCGGCTGGCTCGGTCCAGACGACCCGTACCGCAAAATCGGCTTCATCATTTCGCTTGGCTTGATCCTTGGTGCGGCCATCATCGATATTTGCCTGATCCTGGTTCAAGCCGTGCGGCGGTTTAGGGAACAAAAAGTTGCTCCTTCTGAGCCCGCGGACTGGAAGCGAGTCAATCTGTTTGGGCTGGTGGTCTGGGTCTTGTTTTGGGGGGCAGGTATCGTGTGGGTCGGTGGTCAGTTTCTCCACCAACCGGTGTTCTTTCTCACAGTGGCCGTCGGCCTCTGTTTTCTCTTTGTTCTGGTCAATGGCATTTGTTTAGGCATTTCCGATGCGAACCCGATTTCCAGCGCATTTGTGTTGACCGTTTTTATCCTGGCGGCAATGGGCCTGCGCGACCCTAGTGTCGGTCTTTTATGTGCTGCCATTCTGCTGATTGCCTGCGCCGCAGGAGGCGATATGCAGCAAGATCGTTCGACCGGTTGGCGTTTGAGCACTAACCGCGTCGTGCAATTCCGTTACCAGGTCATCGGTATCGTCATGGGCGCGGTGCTCGCCGTCGTGCTGGCGAAGCTGTTCATGAACGCCTACCCGATCCTGACCCAGGATCAGTTCACCCATCCACATCTGGCAGGCGCCCAAAAATGGCAATCGGCCATGACCTACAAATTTGTCGGTGCGCTCAAGGGCATCACGACTTCGCCACCGCACGTGCTGCAAGCATTGCAGTTGGGTATTCTGCTGGGCTTGATTATTGAAGTTCTTCGCAAACTCATCAAGAGCCGCCCTGGCTACCAGAAATTTGCCGGCGGCTCGCGCACAGGTCGCGCGACCGATTTTCTCCTTGATGCAGTGGTGCTCTCGAGTCCCTACGCGTCCGCTTTCGGTGGATTTATCGAATTATCGACCGTGCTTTGGTGGAGCGCCGGCGGTTTGATGTCGGCGCTATACAACGGAGTCAAGACGAGGTCAGCCGCCAAATCCGCTAAGGAAGATGTGCCTTCTTTACCGCCCGACATGAGCACGATGTCGCTGGTCGGTGGTGGATTGATCGCGGGGGATTCGCTGGCGGCCCTGAGCGTCGGAGTTTACGGACTTCTGACCACGGTGCTCTTCAAGTAGCTGCAGCTTCCAGCTGCAAAAAAGGCTGCTCTTACAGAGTACTTCCGGAATGATCCATTGAATCTGAGTTCTCCCCGGAGATATTCACTGAACACATATTCTTTCTTCTGCCGTCGGGCAGCTCGACTAACTGGCAGGGTTTTGTTTACAACTTATGATCAGCTTTCAGTATTTCTCCGGCGCGTTCGCCGATAATCACGCAGGGAGCCATGGTGTTGCCGGTGGTTACGCGCGGCATGATGGATCCATCGGCAATACGCAGGTTTTCGATTCCGTAGACTTTGAAGTTAGCATCTACGACCGACATGGAATCACGTCCCATCTTGGCGGTACACGTCTGATGCCAGAAGGTAACGACTGAATCCCGGATGAAGTTTTCGAGTTCAGCCCCTTTCAAGTTACCCGGCATCACCTCGCGCTTTACGAAAGGGCGAAACACAACCGAGTTACCTATTTCACGGCAGAGTTGCACACCGGCTATCGCTGCCTTTAAGTCGTCCGGATGGGACATCATGTTAGTCTCGATCTGTACAGCATCCGTGGGGTTGGGCCCCGTTAGCCGGATCCTGCCTCGACTCTTTGGCCGTACGATGCCGGCGAACATTGACCAGGAGCCGGCCGGCGTGTTGTACCTGGCTAGCATTTCGGCGGCGGCAAACGGTATTTCAGCCAGGCATGTCTGTATGTCTGGCGTGTCGAGATTCGGATCGCTCTTCCAGAAAAAAGTGTCAGAGCCGGTGCGTGGCGGAAGCGGTTTTTGGTACTCCCAGACGCAGCCAATAGCTGGGTGGTCCTGAAAGTTCTGCCCGACGCCTGGAAGATGCTGCACAAGAGGGATTCCGTGACGCTGTAACTCGGCTTGGTCGCCGATGCCGGATTGCATCAGCACCTTCGGCGCATGAATTGCGCCCAGTGACAGCACCACTTCAAGCCCT
>Ga0209647_1000772_pt1 | contig 29078 bp, 31 predicted proteins | sample GraSoi_2013_60cm_FD_185827 | JGI IMG/M metagenome (GOLD analysis project Ga0209647, IMG submission 185827) | Grasslands soil microbial communities from the Angelo Coastal Reserve, California, USA - Sample 9_17_2013_60cm (SPAdes) (version 2) | ecosystem: Environmental > Terrestrial > Soil >... | reverse complement strand
GCGATGGGTTGCCGCCGCCCCCAAGCGCAAAGGCAATATCAGGCTCGAGGTGGACGTCGATCCGCAGAGTTTTCTTTGAACGCTATTGCTCGATCGGGGCTGTCTCCGATGGCCTTGCGCTGGGTGAAAGCAGCACGCCGGCCGCGGCGGCCAAAATGAACCCGGAGCCCACCATATCTGCGATGCTCGGCCGCTCGCCCAGGATCAGCACCGAGGCCACGATACCGACGACCGGGACGCTCAATACACCCAGCGATGCGGTCGTTGCCGGCAATCTGCGCACGATCTCGAACCAAAGCACATAAGCGAAGGCGGATCCGACGACCGCGGAAAACGCCAATGCCAACAGCGCGCGCGGGTGAACGGGCCACAGATGGGGCGATCCTTCGAAGATGAACAATCCGGCGGCCGTGACCAGAAGTCCTACGAAGAGTTGCCATGCCGCGATTGCCATCGGATCGGCATCGATCTGAGCCCATTTCAAATAGACCGTACCGGCAGCCCAGCTCACCGCCGTCGCCAGAGCGAGCATGAGCCCGGCCAAGTCGCTCGACCCGATCAGCGGATAAATCAGCACGGCCAATCCAACAATGCCGAGCAGGAGCGAGATGCCGCGGGAGCGATCGAACCGCTCGCCGAGCACGGGGTACGCCAGCAACGCGGCCCAGATCGGCATCGTATAGGTGAGAATCGCCACACGTGATGTCGCGGTCGCGAGTTGCGCGAAAGCGGCAAAGAGCGTGAAGCAGGCGACGTTGAGGCAGCCGGCGACGAGGAGGTGCGCGCGCGCTCGGCCGCTCTTAACCTTGAGCGTGCGGCGCTGCACGAGGGCGAGGGCGAACAATGCAAGCGTCGCCAGCCCGGACGTGCTCACGCGCATGCTCAATGGCGGTATTTCATTGAGCGCGATCTTCATGGCCGGCCAGCTCAGGCCCCAGGCGAGGCTCACCCCGACCAGCATGAGGCGGGCGCTCGGGCTGGCGACGTCATGCGCGGAGGTGGGCGGCACGTTGAGGGTTCCGGCAGGGCGAGAGAGGCTGATCTGGACCGTCACCGTGTTGTGGCGCAGTGTACCGGAAACCTGTCGTTCCCGAAAATTCGATCCGGCAGGATTCGCAGTCGGTGACCCGCTGGCGATGCCTGTTCGCGGCGGACTGCGCCACCAATATTGCAGAGCGTAAGTTTGCGACAGGACCCCGCGTTACGACAACTTGACCTCGCTTATTTGAATAACCGGCTGGACGGTCGAGTAGTTGGGAATATCGGCCAGTAGCGCGCGCAGAGGCTGCGAGTGCTGCCCTTCAGTCCGCAGTCGCCGAAATGCAGCGGCAAGCCCAACCGCGGGTAGTCTGGCGCGTCACCAGTCACTACATTTAGAAGTCACGAATTCGTGATAACTACGGTCTTGACTACTGCGCGCATCTGGAGGAGAACGTCCGCATCCTCGCTCATTCGGGGCGTGTTCTCGAGCCATACCTGAATACGGAGCGAGGAGTGGCGTCCTGCGGCGGCGGCTCTGGAACCGTCGTCTCGGGAGGTGACGGAAAGCCGACTGCCGGGCACTACGACCCGGGCGCGAGGAGCTCGCTGTGACTGATCCGGCGCAAATGCCGGTGACGGAAGCGCGGCACCGGAGCCAAAATCGCCACGGTGAGAGCGCCGAGAGGCGGGCGTCCCGCGTTATGGGACGCAAGGCGCCTCGGTAGGTGCCTGGCCTGCCGCGTTACGTGCAGGCCCAACGGATGCCTCGCAAGCATCCGTACGTCTCTCGGCGCTCCGCCACCCCTTAGATCGGGGGTCGCGAAGCCAAAGTTTCAAACCCCGGGCGCAAAAGCGCGCCGCGGGAACGAGAACGGCTGTGCGCAATGGGGAACGAGAAAGGCCGTGTGAAATGGGAACGAAAGCGCGGTGTGGAATAATGAAAGCGCGGTGTGGAATGGAGAACGACAAAGGCTGCGTGAAATGGGCAACGAAGGGCTGCGTGAGGAGCTAGACATTCAGCCGAACTGTGATCAGCGCGCGCAGCAAGCGCGGTCTGCTCCCTCCCCCGCTTGCGGGGGAGGGGTGGGGAGAGGGTGTTTGAAAATGGTCTTTCATATTGCATGCCCCCTCCCTATCCCTCCCCCGCAAGCGGGAGAGGGAACCGACCGAGCGCGTGGCTGGGAAAACGCACAACAAGGGCGCGGGCCGCCATCCTTGACTTCGCAAACCCCCATCCATAGCTTCCGCCCGCTCTCGCCAAGAGCTGCAACCAAGATTAGCCGACCGGCCCGCGAGGCCGGAGGCCACCGCCCGACAGCGCGATGCGCCCTCGGGCGCCACAGGTGTTTGTCACGATGTTCGACTCGCTCTCCGAACGGCTCGGCGGCATCCTCGATCGCCTGACGCGGCGCGGCGCGCTCACCGAGGCCGACGTCGACGCGGCGCTGCGCGAGGTGCGCCGCGCGCTGCTCGAAGCCGACGTCGCGCTCGATGTGGCGCGCGCCTTCAGCGACAAGGTCAAGAGCCAGGCCGTCGGGATCGAGGTCATCAAATCGGTGACGCCCGGGCAAATGGTCGTGAAGATCGTGCACGACCAGCTGATCGACACGCTGGGCGAAAAGGGCGAGCCGATCGATCTCAATGCGCCGTCGCCGGTGGCGATCATGATGGTCGGCCTGCAAGGCTCGGGCAAAACCACCACCACCGCAAAGCTCGCCAAAAAACTTACCGAGCAGGCGCGGCGCAAGGTGCTCATGGCCTCGCTCGACGTGCGCCGTCCCGCGGCCATGGAGCAGCTCGCCGTGCTGGGGCGGCAGGTCAATGTCGAGACGCTGCCGGTCGTGGCCGGCCAGCCGCCGGCGCAGATTGCGCAGCGCGCGCTGCAGGCGGGAAAGCTCGGCGGCTACGACGTCGTCATCCTCGACACCGCCGGCCGCACCACGCTCGATGAAGCGATGATGGCGGAAGCCGCCGACGTCAAGCGCGCCGGCAATCCGCACGAGGTGCTGCTCGTCGCCGACGCGCTCACGGGTCAGGACGCCGTCAACCTCGCGCGCGCCTTCGACGATCGCGTGGGCTTGACCGGAATCGTGCTCACGCGCGTCGACGGCGACGGCCGCGGCGGCGCCGCGCTCTCCATGCGCGCGGTGACCGGCAAGCCGATAAAACTCATCGGCACCGGCGAGAAGATGGATGCGCTCGAGGATTTCCATCCGGCGCGCATTGCCGACCGCATCCTCGGTATGGGCGACATCATCACGCTGGTCGAGAAGGCGGCGGCGACGATCGATGCGGAGAAGGCGGCGCGCGTCGCCGAGAAGATGCGCAAAGGCGCATTCGATCTCGCCGATCTGCGCGAGCAGCTCATGCAGATGCAGCAGATGGGCGGCATGAGCGGCCTGATGGGCATGCTGCCCGGGATCGCGAAGATGAAAAATCAGCTCGCCGGCGCCAATCTCGACGAGCGCGTGCTCAAGCGCCAGGTGGCGATCATCGATTCGATGACGCCGCGAGAGCGCAGAACTCCCGACGTCCTCAAGGCGAGCCGCAAGAAGCGCATTGCCGCGGGCTCCGGCACCCGGGTCGAGGACGTCAACCGCATGCTCAAAATGCACCGCGGCATGGCCGACCTGATGAAGGCGATGGGTTCTGGCAAGCGCGGCCCGATGGCGGGGCTTGCCAACATGCTCGGTCTTGGCGCCATGCCGAGCGCGGCCGACGTGCAAAAGCTGGCGCAAAAAATGCCGGGCGGGCTGCCAGGCTTGCCGACTGGCGCGCCGGGCGCGCCGGGCGCACCCGGGCTTCCAGCGAACATGCCGGGCCTGCCACCGAACATGCCGGGGCTGCCGCCGGAAGTGCCGGGCGGGCCGCTGCTTCCCGGCCTCGGCGGCAAGCCGCGCGCGGTCGGCCCATTTCCCGGCTTGGAGAAGAAGAAGTGAATATCTCAACTCATCAATCGACACTCGGCCGTAGGGTGGGCAAAGGCGCGCGCTTGCGCGCCGTGCCCACGCGTCCGCCGCGAAGCAGCCGATGGGTGAACGCGTGGGCACGGCGCTATAGCGTTGCGTTGGCGCCGCCTGCGATCAGCGCGAGCACGAACGATCCGCGCGAGCAGCGAACGCGGTCTGCTCCCTCCCCCGTTTACGGGGGAGGGGTGGGGAGGGGGCGAGCAGGCGCGAGTCCCGTTTGCGTGCCCTCTCCCTATCCCTCCCCCGCAAGCGGGGGAGGGAACACACCCTCGATGCTCGGCGCCGCGCCTTTGCCCGCCCTACAAATCTTGCGCGCTAAACAATCAAGGAAAGGAAACAGATGTCCCTAAAGATTCGTCTCGCCCGCGCCGGCACCAACAAGCGGCCGTTCTATCACATCGTGATCGCGGACAGCCGCGCGCCGCGCGACGGCCGCTTCATCGAGCGGCTCGGTTATTTCGACCCGCTGTTGCCCAAGGACAAGAGCGAGCGGCTCAAGCTCGATCTCGACAAGGTCAAGGCATGGCTCGCCAAGGGCGCGCTGCCGACCGACCGGGTGCTGCGCTTTCTCGACCAAGCGGGCGTGATGACCCGCGCGAAGCGCAGCAATCCCATGCGCGCGATCCCGCGCAAGCAGCGCAAGGCGCAAGCCGAGGAAGCCGCCAAGGCCGCGGAAGCCGCCAAGGCTGCGGCGGTCAAGGCCGCGGCGGAGAAGGCCGCGGCTGCCGCCGGCGGCGCAGGAGCGAGCTGAGGCGCGGCGCGGATAAGGTGCCGTGGCGGAGCGCATCTGCGTGGCCCAGATCGGCGGCGCGCATGGCCTGCGCGGCGAGGTGAAGCTCAAATCGTTCACCGGCGATCCAATGGCGGTCGCCGACTACGCCCCGCTGACGAGCGAAGACGGCGCAAGCTTCGAGATCGAGGCGCTGCGCCCGGCCAAGGGTCATCTCGTCGCGCGCTTTCGCGGGATTGAGGATCGCACGAGCGCCGAGCGGCTCGCCAATGTGCGGCTGTTCGTGCCGCGCGAGCGCTTGCCGCCGCTTGCGGCCGACGAGTTCTACCACGCCGACCTGATCGGGCTATCCGCGGTCAAGGCGGACGGCACCGAGATCGGCACGGTGGTGGCGGTGCACGATTTCGGCGCCGGCGATATCCTCGAGCTTGCGCCGCGCGGGAGCGCAACACGCGGGAGCGGAACGCGCGGGAGCGGAACAAGCATCATGGTGCCGTTCACTGCCGCGTTCGTGCCCAGCGTCGATATTTCGCGCGGCCGCATCGTCGTGGTGCCGCCGGAAGACGTAACGGAGACTTCCAGTGCTACCGAATAGCCCCACGCGCATATCAGTGCGAATAAAGATTATTGGCGTGATGGGAATCAGCGAGGCAGCGAACTCGGTCCGCTCCCTCCCCCGCTTGCGGGGGAGGGTTGGGGAGAGGGTGATTCAAATGCTCTATCCTGTCGCCTGCCCCCTCCCTGTCCCTCCCCCGCAAGCGGGGGAGGGGACGATGTGGCTTCACCGTGCCTAGTTCGAGCCGCATGTGGCGCGCGACCGTTCTCACCCTCTTCCCCGAAATGTTTCCGGGGCCGCTCGGCTTGAGTCTCGCGGGCAAGGCGCTCGCGGCCAAACGCTGGAGCCTCGAGGCCGTCGATATCCGCGCGCATGCGAGCGACAAGCATCGCTCGGTCGACGACACGCCCGCCGGCGGCGGGCCCGGCATGGTGATGCGCGCGGACGTGCTCGCCCGTGCCGTCGACGCGGCGCTCGCCGCCGGCGATCCGCGTCCGCGCCTTCTCATGAGCCCGCGCGGGCTTCCACTCACGCAGGGGCGCGTGGCGGCGCTCGCGCAGGGGCCCGGCGCCGTCATCCTCTGCGGCCGCTTCGAAGGCATCGACGAGCGGCTGATCGAAGGCCGCGCGTTCGAGGAAATTTCGATCGGCGATTACGTGCTCTCGGGTGGAGAGATCGCAGCCCTGGTCCTGCTCGATGCGTGCGTTCGCCTCCTCCCCGGCGTCATGGGCAAGGAGGCCTCGGGCGCGGAGGAAAGCTTCAGCCACGGCCTGCTCGAATATCCGCAGTATACGCGCCCGCAGCTCTGGGAGGGGCGCTCCATCCCCGCCGTCCTCACCGGCGGCGACCACGCCAAGGTCGAGGCTTGGCGGCGCGGTGAAGCCGAGCGGCTCACGCGCGAGCGCCGGCCGGACCTCTGGGCGGCGCATCTGGCCGGGCGCGGCAAACGCGAAAAGTCCGCCCCGCGGCGGCGCAAGAAGCCGCGTCGGGATGGGTGACAAAACGGCCGCCGTGTCGTAGAAGCTCGCCCATTCGCACAACGAAGGAATGCGCGCTTTATGCGATTAGCGCTGCCGCAGGAGAATTCCCATGAATTTGATTCAAGAGCTCGAGAAAGAGCAGGTTGCAAAACTCTCCGCGGGCAAGGACATCCCGGACTTTGCGCCGGGCGACACGGTGCTCGTCAACGTCAAGGTGGTCGAGGGCGAGCGCACGCGCATACAGGGCTATGAGGGCGTCTGCATCGCGCGCTCGGGCGGCGGGCTCAATGAGAGTTTCACGGTCCGCAAAATCTCCTACGGCGAGGGCGTGGAGCGCGTCTTTCCGCTCTATTCGCCGATGATCGACTCGATCAAGGTTGTGCGCCGCGGCAAGGTGCGCCGCGCCAAGCTCTACTATCTGCGCGGCCTGCGCGGCAAAGCCGCACGCATCGGCGAGAAGCAGGATCATCGCGGCGCCGAGGAGGCGGTGGAGGAGACGAAAAAGGCCGCGGAGTGATGTCGGGTATTGTCGCGGCCTGCAGACTTTGCGTCCGCGCTATCGCGGATCGATCTTCGGCTCGGCAAGGATGGGTTTACTCGAGTTCCACCGTGGCAAAATCAGCCGGCAGGATGACTTCGAGCACCTCGCAATCGTCGGAGTAGTCGAGCACCACGTGCTCGATGCGCGGCGGTTGGATCCACGCGCTTCCCGCCCGCATCACCATCGCGCCCTCGCCGTCGAACTCGGTCTTGATCCAGCCTTTGAGCACGTAGACCATCTGGAAATCGACGTCATGATAGTGGCGCTTCGAGACTTCTTCCGGCCGGCAGGGTGGGACAAACCGGATCACGTGCGCGCGTACCATCCCGTTGGTGGCTTTGACGATGCCGAGATCGCGGTATTTGGCGTAGCGGCGCAATCCGCTCTCGAAATCGTCCTCCCGGTGATGGCTCACAACGAAGCGCTGCGGCGGGGAGGCCTTGGCGCGCATGCGCGTTGCGTTTCGCGTCTTGCGCCCAGCCGGACGTTTGGTCGCACTGCGCCGCGGCGCTCGACGCGCTGAAGTCTTCGCCTTGGCTCTGGCCATGAGGTCCTCCGGTGTCGAGCTATGCTAGCCCTTTTGCGGCGGAACAACGAACCCTTTTCCTCGCCGCGGCGAGAGGCTAAAGGACACCCTATATAGCCTTTACCAACGGCGGTTTCGGAGCAAGGCATGCCGCGCACGCTCTACGATAAGATCTGGGAAGACCATTTGGTGGATGAGCAGCCGGACGGCACCTGCCTCATCTACGTCGATCGCCATCTCGTGCACGAGGTCACGAGTCCACAGGCGTTCGAAGGGCTGCGGCTCTCCGGGCGCAAGGTGCACGCGCCGGAGAAGACGCTGTGCGTGGTCGACCACAATGTCCCGACCACCGACCGCAAGGCGCCCAATCCCGATCCCGAGAGCGCGGCGCAGATCGCCTATCTCGCGGAAAACGCCAAGCTGTTCGGCCTTGAATATTTCAACGAGTTCGACAGGCGGCAGGGCATCGTCCACATCATCGGCCCCGAGCAGGGCTTCACGCTGCCTGGCACCACCCTCGTTTGCGGCGACAGCCACACCGCGACCCACGGCGCCTTCGGCGCGCTCGCCTATGGCATCGGCACCTCGGAAGTCGAGCATGTGCTGGCGACGCAGACGCTGATCCTGACCAAATCGAAGAACATGCGCGCCGTGGTCGACGGCAAGCTGCCCCAAGGGGTCAGCGCCAAGGACATCATCCTCGCCATCATCGGCGAGATCGGCACCGCCGGCGCCACTGGACACGCGATCGAATATGCCGGCGAGGCGATCCGTTCGCTCTCCATGGAAGGCCGCATGACCGTGTGCAACATGTCGGTCGAGGCCGGCGCGAGGGCGGGCTTCATCGCGTCAGACGAGAAGGCATTCGCCTATCTCAAGGATCGGCCGCGCGCGCCGAAAGGCAAGCTCTGGGACGAGGCTCTGCGCTATTGGGAAACGCTGCGCTCGGACGAGGGCGCGCATTTCGACCGTGAGATCAGGCTCGATGCGGCCAAGCTCCCGCCGCTCGTCACCTGGGGGACGAGCCCCGAGCAGGTCGTCTCAGTGATCGGCCGCGTGCCGCGGCCGCAGGACATCGCCGACGAGAACAAGCGCCGCGCCGCGGTGACCTCGCTCGACTATATGGGCCTCAAAGGGGGCGAGAAGATCACCGACATCGCGCTCGACCGGGTTTTCATCGGCTCCTGCACCAATGCGCGCATCGAGGATTTGCGCGTGGTCGCGCGCGTTGTCGATGGAAAGACGGTCAAGCCGAGCGTCAAGGCGATGATCGTGCCGGGCTCCGGCTTAGTAAAGGAGCAGGCCGAGGCGGAAGGGCTCGACAAGATCTTCCTCAAAGCCGGCTTCGAATGGCGCGAACCGGGCTGCTCCATGTGTCTCGCCATGAATCCCGACAAGCTCGCTCCCGGCGAGCGCTGCGCCTCGACGTCGAACCGCAATTTCGAGGGCCGTCAAGGCTACAAAGGCCGCACCCACCTTGTGTCGCCCGCAATGGCCGCAGCCGCCGCGATCGCCGGCCATTTCGTGGACGTGCGGGAGTGGAACTGAGCGCGCGTTACGGCCCGAGGTCGCGACCCGGCTCCCACCAGCAGCGCATCCTCGGCACGATGACGGCCCCGCTCGGGCGATTTTCCGCCGCGAGCCAGGAGGCACATTGGCGCACGTGGCCGGGGCCCGGAGCCTCGTAGGTGTAAGGGACCGGATAGGTCGTGGGATAGGTCCGGTAGGGATAAGCCGGGGTCACCCGGATCCGCGTGCGGGCACGCGCGGGCCGCTGCTTCGACTGCGCCGAGAGCTCCGGGCTCCGCGGCGTTTCGGACGGAAACTGGGCAAAGGATGCAGGCGCCAATACCAGTGCGGCCGCGCCGGCGAGGATGATAACCGCTGCTATCCGACTCACGTTTTGCCCTCGCCCGTCGATGGGGCCTACGCTCGCCCATAGCGGCGCGCCCGTCAACGCCCGCACGCCGCTCATGCGACGGACGGCACTTACTTGGCCGGCCCTGCGCGCTCGCCTAAAGATTTGAGCCATGGCCGATCCGAAATTTTCCGATCCGATCGCTTGGCGCGTCGTGAAGGCTCCCTCGCTCGAGGAAATCGAAGCGCTCGCCGAGACGGCGTTTCGGCGGCTGCCGGAGAAATTCCGGGCGCTATGCGAGGGTCTCGTGATCCGGGTCGAGGATTTCCCGACCGAGGAGGTGCTGGACGAGATGGACGCAGAGTCCGAATTCGATCTGCTCGGGCTGTTTCAGGGCGTCGGCCTGCCGTTTCGCTCGGAAAGCGCGCCCGGACAGATGCCCAATATGGTGTGGCTCTATCGCCGGCCGATCCTCGACTACTGGTCCGAACACGACGAGGCGCTGGGCGCAATCATCACGCATGTGCTGGTGCACGAGATCGGCCATCATTTCGGCCTCTCCGACGACGACATGGCGGCAATCGAGGCGAGCGCGAGTTAACGGCGGGAGCCGCGCATTCAGGGTGCGAGAGTCCCTTGACAAAACGCCGCCGGCATCATGAAACAGAAGAGTTCAATACGACTGAGCCAACGTACATGGAAAAATTCACCAGGTTGGAAGGCGTCGCGGCGCCGCTGCGCATGATCAATGTCGACACCGACATGATCATTCCCAAGCAATACCTCAAGACGATCAAGCGTACCGGACTGGCCAAGGGCCTGTTCGCGGAGAAGCGCTATCGCGATGACGGCAGCGAGAATCCGGACTTCGTCCTCAACAAGCCCGCCTATCGCAAGGCCAAGATTTTGGTCGCGGACGACAATTTCGGTTGCGGCTCCTCGCGCGAGCACGCGCCGTGGGCGCTGATGGACTTCGGCATCCGGTGCGTGATCTCGACCTCGTTCGGCGACATCTTCTACAACAATTGTTTCAAGAACGGCGTGCTACCAATCAAGGTCAAGCCGCAGGATTTGGAAAAGCTGTTCGACGACGCCGAGCGCGGCGCCAACGCGACGCTCTCGATTGATCTCGAGAAGCAGGAGATCAGGGGCCCGGACGGCGGCGTGGTCAAGTTCGAGATCGATCCGCACCGCAAGCATTGCCTGCTTGAAGGGCTCGACGACATCGGGCTGACCAAGGTCAAGCAGGAGAAGATCGAGGGCTTCGAGCAGCGCTCGAAGGCCGTGCGGCCTTGGGTGTAATACAGCGACGAGCAGATTGGCTCGCACCTATTCCCGTCGTCCCCGCTTGCGCGGGAATGACAGTTGTGTGAGCAGAGCGATTTAGTCGCCTTGCCTCACGCGGCCTCGACGTGGGCAACCTCATAGAGGCACGGCTCTGCTTCCTTAACCAACTCGCCGAAGCGCGGCCATTTCTTGCGGAATTCGGCTGAGTGGTGGGCGGCCTCGAGCTTCTTACGATCCTTCCACTGGACATAGTTGACGAGGTGGCTGCCGTCCTCGCTGCGGTGCAGGGAGACGGATATGAAACCGGGCTGGGTCGCCATGAAGCGGGCGCGCTCGGCCATCAGCTTGAGCACCTCGGATTGGTTGTTCGGGGGCACCTTGACGGTCGTGATTTGGGTCACGACGTCGCTGTTTTCGCGGATTTCGGGCATGTGCGTTCTCCTGCCTGTGCGGGAGACAACGCGCGTGCGGGGATGAAGTTTCCGGCTTGCTATACGCGCTCGGCCTCGCGGCTGCGCGCCTCGATCGCATGCGCGATCGCGACCGTGCGTCGTGCCATGTCGGCGTGGAGCCGCTCGACCATGCGGCCCTCCAGCTGCACGACGCCCTTGTCCCTGTTCTCCGGCAGGTCGAATGCAGCGATGATCTTCTTTGCTTGCGCGATCTCTTCCGCGCTCGGCGAGAACGCCGCGTTGCACGGGCCGATCTGGTTGGGATGGATGAGGGTCTTGCCGTCGAAACCCATCGCTCGCGCCTCATTGCACTCGCGCGCGAAGCCCTCGGCGTTGGCGAGGTCGTTATAGACGCCGTCGAGGATGTCGAGGCCAAAGGCGCGCGCTGCCGCCACGCAGTTCATCAGCCACGGAAACATCGCCGCGCGTCCCGGCGTGATCGCCGCACGCGTCTCTTTGGCGAGATCGTTGGTGCCCATGACGAAAGCCGAGAGCCTCGTTTCCACATCCGCCGCGGCGGCCGCGATGTCGCGCGCGTTGAGCATGGCGAGCGGAGTTTCCATCATCGCCCAGACGCGGATTTTCTGGTCGGCGCTGATGTCGACGAGGCGCTCGGCCACGTCTTCGAGGTGGCGGGGGTTGGACACCTTGGGCACCAGCACCGCGTCGGGCTTGGCCTTGGCGACGGCGTTGAGATCGTCCAGCCACCATTGCGTGTCGAGACCGTTGATGCGCACCACGACTTCGCGGGTGCCGAAGGCGCGGGCGGAAACTGCGTCCGACACCTGCGCGCGGGCAGTGGCCTTGCCGTCGGGCGCGACCGAATCCTCGAGGTCGAGGATGACGGCATCGACCGGCAAGGTGCGCGCCTTCTCGATAGCGCGGGCGTTGGAGCCCGGCATGTAGAGCACGCTCCGGCGCGGACGGATGGTCATGTTGCGGTCTCCAGGTGCCTGGTACTTTTCAAAGCTAGCTGCAACGCAGGACACGTGCCAGACTGTTGCTGATAGGAGAAGTCAGCGATGTGGGCCGCAGGTGCGGATGGTTGTCGCGCAGGATGGCTTGCTGTCTTCCGCTGTCTTGACGGGCAGGAACCCAGGGCGCGAATTTTCGACTCGCTGGATCACGTCTTCTCGGCACCCGAACAACCGAAAATCGTGGCCGTGGATATTCCGATTGGCCTTCCCAAAATCTCTGGACGCGGTGGCCGGGCAGCTGACATCGCGTGCCGCAAGATCCTCGGTCGCGATCGGCAATCGAGCATCTTTCCGCCGCCAAGCAGGGCAGCGCTTGCAGCGATGTCGTTCTTGCAGGCATGCGAGATCGAGCAGGTAAATTCTGCGCCGCCGAAAAAGATAAACCAGCAAACGTTCAACATCTTGGGCAAGATTCGCGAAGCGGATGCCATCGCCCTCCAGTTCAAGGGCATGATCTTCGAATGTCATCCGGAGGTGAGCTTTTGCGTAATGAACGGTGGTCTCGCCATGAAGCTTCCCAAGAAGGTCTCGCGTCGAAAAAATCCTGACGGCATTGACGAAAGCGGGTTGAAAGAACGACGTCAGTTGCTGTCGCGGAACGGATACAGCGAGGCGCTCCTGTCGACCCGCCTCGGCTTGGCCAAAGAATGCGGTCCAGACGATCTATTGGACGCCTGCGCTGCGGCATGGACCGCAGCTCGCATCTGCAAAGGTCAAGCCGTTCGCTTTCCATCGACTGCTGATCCCGACGAGCGCGGGATCGATATGGCAATTTGGGCCTGAATATGCCCGGCGGCCCCGGTTACGCCGCCTTGCGCTTGGCTTCGATCAGCTTGCGCTTGATGAGGCATTCGGCGATCTGAATCGCATTGAGCGCCGCGCCCTTGCGCAGATTGTCCGAGACGCACCACAGCGCAAGACCGTTCTCTACCGTCGGGTCCTCGCGGATGCGGCTGACATAGGTCGCGTCTTCGCCCGCCGCCTCGTAGGGCGTGACGTAGCCACCCGCCTCGCGCTTGTCGATGACGATCACGCCCGGCGCGTCGCGGAGAACGTCTCGCGCCTCTTCCGCCGTGATCGGCTTCTCGAACTCGATATTCACCGCCTCCGAATGGCCGACGAAGACCGGCACACGCACGCAAGTGGCGACGACCTTGATCTTGGGGTCCAGGATCTTTTTCGTCTCGGCCACCATCTTCCACTCTTCCTTGGTGAACCCGTCATCCATGAAGACGTCGATATGGGGGATCACGTTGAAGGCCATGCGCTTGGGAAACTTCTTCGGCGTGATGTCGTCGAGCGTGTAGACCGACTTGGTCTGCGCGAATAGTTCGTCCATCGCCTCCTTGCCGGCACCTGAGACCGATTGATAGGTCGCTACCACCACCCGTGTGATCTTGGCCTTATCGTGCAACGGCTTGAGCACGACCACGAGCTGCGCGGTCGAGCAGTTCGGGTTGGCGATGATGCCCTTCTTGCGGAAGCCAGCGACCGCGTCGGCGTTGACCTCGGGCACGATCAGCGGGACGTCGGGGTCGTAGCGCCAGCACGAGGAATTGTCGATCACGACGGTACCGGCCGCTGCGATCTTCGGCGACCATTCCTTCGATACCGCGGCGCCCGCCGACATCAAGCAAATGTCGACATCGGAGAAATCGTGATGCTCGAGCGCCTTGGCCTTGAGCGTCTTGTCGCCGAAGCTGACCTCGCTGCCCTGACTGCGGCGCGAGGCGAGCGCGATAACCTCATCGGCCGGAAATGACCGTTCGGCGAGGATGGAAAGCATTTCGCGGCCCACATTACCGGTAGCCCCGACGACCGCGACCCTGTAACCCATTGTCAACTCCGAAAATTCGTTACCGCCCCGGCGCAGGGCCGCAGCGGCAAGGCTTCTAGGCGAGAATATGGGCGCTGACAACGCCGATTCGATGGCGCTGGCGGTGGGAGCGACGGCGGGCCTTAGCTACCGTAGTTGTGCTTCAGGTAATCCGCGATGACCTTGGCATCGGCATCGCTGATCGGAGCCCCGAATGCCTTGATCATCTTGGTCACTTCGGCGTCCCATAACGCCGCATTGGGAAATGGTGAGTTCATCACGATGTAATCCAGGCTGTGGCAGCCTGAGCAGTTGGCTTCGACCGTATCGAGACCGGGCGCCTTTTTCAGTTCTACGGGTTTCTCCTGGGCAGCCGCCACAAATGGGATGGCGCAAGCGGCCATGACGATGATCAAAGCGCGCATCGCGACCTCCCTCAAGCCAGGTTGAACGTGACGCTGTGCACGACGTTGTGGTTATAGCCGGACGGATTGTGGATCAGTTCGCTCGTCTGCGTCTGGCCGATCTTGTTGGTGGCACGCGCCGTCACCGTTTGCTTGCCGCGTACTTTGGGCGAGAGCGTGTAGCTGAAGGTGCGGAACGCGAAGCGGCCGAGATCCTCGCCTAGATTCGCGGCGGCCCACGTCCTGCCGCGGTCGCTCGACACCTCGACCGTGCTAATGCCGTAACCGCCGTCCCAGGCGATGCCGCCGATGGTAATCGGTCCCATCCTCACATTTGCGCCGTCTATGGGAGTGGTGATCAACGAGTTCACCACGATCTCGGTGAGGGGCGTGTTGGTCGCCGTTTCCTGGGAGGTAAATCGCGCGACCAGCGGAAACCTGCCGAGCGGGATCCGATAGGCGGGGTTCATCCAGTAGCCGGCGTCCGGCTTGGTCACTGCTTTGATCGATGTGAGATGCTTCATCCAATAAGTGCCGGTCCAACCCGGCAGGATCAGACGCGCGGGAAAGCCGTGGAGGTGCGGCAGCGGTGCGCCGTTCATTTCATAGGCGATGAGTGTCGTCTCCTCGATCGCCTTCCATGTCGGGATGCTCTTGATGAAATCGGGGGTCTTGTCGATGACACCGGAATCGGCACCGTCGAAGACGATTTCGATCGCCTCTTTCTTCAGCCCGACCTTGTCGAGAAGGTCTTTGAGCCGCGCGCCTTTCCAGCGCGCACAGCCCATGGCCCCGTAGCCCCATTCGACGCCCGGAACGTGCGGCTGGAATAATCCCCGCCGATTGCCCGAACACAGGTTGACCGCGACCAGTTCGGCTGCCGGGAAGCGCTTGAGATCGTCGAGCGTGAACGCGGCCTCGCCGTTGGCGCCTTCGCCGCCGACACTGATTTTCCAGGTTCTGACATCGACTTCCGGAATATTGGACAGGTGATAGCGGACGAAAAAGGCATCGGTCGGGGTGATGGCAGTGCGGAAATACTCGATCGGGGTCTCGTAGTTGGGAGGCCGATAGCTGAGCTTGATCAGGGGCTTCTTGCCCGGCAGCGCATCGAGAATCGCGTTGTTGCGCGTCCCCTGCGGCAGAGCGGCCGGCAAATCGATCGCGGCGGCCGCCGTGCGCGAGTTGAGCGCGAGGCCCGAGCCGCCGAGCGCCAAGCCGGCGCCCGCGGTGATGAGATGCCGGCGTGTCAGCATGGCGTCCTCCCCCTGCTCTTGTTGTTGTAAGCGGCTGGATTACCGCAATAATTGTGTGCCGCGGCGGATCCTACGCGACTTCCCCGGCGCATCGATAGAGGGATTTTTGACACACCCGGCGACGGAATGGGTGAGCCCCGCTCCAGCCGCTGTTACGGAAGTCGAAACAAAGCTAAAGCTAGTGTAGCCTTTCGACGGAATCGGACGAGGGCGCCATGGACGTCAAAATGCGTGCGGCTGGGCTGTGCCTAGCAATCCTCGCGCTGGCGGCGATTGCCGTGCCGCCCGTCGAGGCAGCGCCCAAGAAAAAACCAGTTGTTTACACCACGCGGCCCGATCCTCCGATCAATCGTCCGCGCGCGCGCGTCACGGTTGCGCCGCGTTCATTCCTCGATGCCGGGACCGAAGTTCTGCCGGGGGACCGCAAATTTACCGATTACGCTTTCCCTGTCGGCACATATTCGACGCCTTTGAGCGTGGTGCAAAACACGGGCGGGCGCGTAGGATGGCATCGCTCGCCCCTGCCTGGGCCATTCGATCTTCCCAGCCGCTATAATCCGTTCGGGTGGTAACTCGGCGCGCTCGCCGCCGCCTGCATTGGTCGCCGTCGGAGAGTCACTCCGCTGTGATGTTTGCCGCACGGGCGGTCTCGGTCCAGTTCTTGAGATCGGCCGCAATCGTGCGCTGAAACTCAGCTGGCGTGCCGCCTGCCGGTGAGAGGCCCTGTTGGGCGAGTTTGCCGATCACATCGGGATTCCCTAGCGCGCGGTTGAGCTCCGCATTGATGCGCTCGATGACGTTCTTTGGTGTGCCGGCGGTGGTCAGCAATCCGATCCACTGGATCGACTCGAATCCGGGGAAACCTTGTTCCGCGACCGTTGGCAGATCGGGCAATTGCGCATCGCGGCTGAGGCTTCCGCTCGCGATCGCGCGCGCGGCGCCGGAGCGGATCTGCGGCAGCGAAATCAGCGTCGAGATTGCGGTGAATTGCGTATCCCCCGCGACCACGGCCATCATGGCGGGCGCGCCGCCGCGATAAGGGATGTGCTGGAGTTTGATGCCCGCCTTTTGGCTGAATAGCTCGACCAAGAGATGGGTTTGCGTGGCCGCGCCCGGCGAGGCGTAATTGAGCTGGCCGGGCTTGGCCTTGGCGAGCGCCACGAATTGCGTGAGCGAGTTGGCCGGCACCTTTGGATTGACGAGGAACAACAGCGGATTCTTCGCCACCATGCCAATCGGCGCGAGGTCGCGCTCCGGATTGTAGGGCAGCTTCGGGTGGGTCGCCGGGACAACGGCGAAACTCGAGGCTACCATCAGCAACGTGTGTCCGTCCGGTGTTGCCTTTGCGGTGGCATCCGTTCCGACGATGCCGCTCGCGGCCGGCCGATTGTCGACAATGAACGGCTGGCCCAGCGATCTCTCGAGATAAGGGGCGATCAGCCGCGCCACCACGTCGTTGAGACCGCCCGCGGCAAAGGGAACGATCAGGCGAACCGGGCGTTCGGGATAGGTTTCGGCATAAGCACTGGTGCCGAGCGCGATCGCAAGCAAGGTGGCAATACCGAACTTGGCTCGACACCCCTCATGCATTGTCCAATTCCCGGCCACTCTCATCGACGAGCTTCAACGTGCAAGCCGGATCGCGAGCTGCCGGCATCAGGCAGCAAGCTTTTTCATCTCGCCGACGATGGCGTCGCCCATTTGCGATGTGGTCACGACGGTGGCGCCCTCCGATTTGATGTCGGCGGTGCGCAGGCCTTGCGCGAGGGCGGCGGAGATCGCCGCGTCGATTTGGTCGGCCTCCTTGGCCCTATTGAGCGAGTAGCGCAGCGCCATGCCGAAGGAGGCGAGCATCGCGATCGGGTTGGCGACGCCCTTGCCGGCGATGTCGGGCGCGGATCCGTGCACGGGCTCGTACATCGCCTTGCGTTTTTTCGTTTTGGCGTCGAGTTCGCCGAGCGACGCTGACGGCAGCATGCCCAGCGAGCCCGTGAGCATGGCGGCGATGTCGGACAGCATGTCCCCAAACAGATTATCGGTCACGATGACATCGAACTGCTTGGGCCAGCGCACGAGCTGCATGCCGCCGGCGTCAGCCAGCTGGTGCTCGAGCGTGATGTCCTTGAACTCGCGGGCGTGCAGTTCCTTGACCACCTCGTGCCAGAGCACTCCGGTCTTCATCACGTTGCGCTTCTCCATCGAGGTGACCTTGCTGCGGCGCTTGCGCGCGAGCTCGAAAGCCACCCGCGCGATGCGCTCGATCTCATACGTGTCGTAGACTTGGGTGTCGATCGCGCGCTTTTGGCCGTTGCCGAGATCCGTGATGGTCTTGGGCTCGCCGAAATAGACCCCGCCGGTCAACTCACGCAGGATGATGATGTCGAGTCCATCCACCACCTCGCGTTTGAGGCTCGAGGATTCCGCCAGCGCGGGATAGCAGATGGCGGGGCGAATATTTGCGAACAATCCGAGCTCCTTGCGCAGGCGCAGAAGGCCCGCCTCCGGCCGCACGTCGTACGGCACGTTATCCCATTGCGGTCCCCCGACGGCACCGAAGATCACCGCGTCGGCCGCGTGCGCCTTGCGCATCGTCGCCTCGGTGATCGCAACCTTATGCGCGTCGAAGCAGGAGCCGCCTACCAGGTCTTCTTCGATCTCGAACTCACCCAAGCCGCGCGCGTTCATGAAGACGATGAGCTTTTTCACCTCGGCCATCACCTCGGGGCCGATGCCGTCGCCGGGGAGGAGAAGGAGCTTCGCCATCGCGGGCTGCCTCGCTTGAATACATCTCTATGCCAATTGCTAAAGCCACTGGCACGGCTTGGCAAGACGAGGGCCGATTTGGCAAGGTGAGTTCGCCCGAGAGCAAAGCGCATGTCATCTGAGCGTCCAAAGGTCGTCATCGTGGGTGCAGGCTTCGGCGGGCTTGCAGCAGCGAAGGCGCTCGCCCGTGTTGCCGTCGACGTGATCGTCCTCGATCGCCAAAACCACCATTGCTTTCAGCCGCTGCTCTATCAGGTAGCGACCGCTGCGCTGTCGCCGGCCGAGATCGCTTGGCCGATCCGCCACATGTTGCGGACGCAACGCAACGCAACGGTGTTGATGGCAGAGGTCACCGGCGTCGATCTCGCCGGGCGGCTGGTCCAGACCGCTGCCGGCCCGATTTCCTACGACTACCTCGTGATCGCGACCGGAGCGACGCATTCTTATTTCGGCCACGACGAGTGGGCCGAGTTTGCGCCGGGACTCAAGCGGATCGAGGACGCGACCCGCATCCGCCGAAGGATTCTGCTGGCATTCGAGCAGGCCGAGCTCGCCGACACGGAAGCCGAGCGGCAGCGTTTGCTCACCTTTGTCATCGTCGGCGGGGGAGCGACCGGCGTGGAAATGGCTGGCGCCATCGCGGAGGTTGCGCGGGAGACATTGGCCAACGATTTTCGCAGGATCGATCCGCGCAGCTCGCGCATCATTTTGCTCGAGGCCGGCCCGCGCCTCCTGCCCACGCTGCCCGAGGATCTTTCGCGATATGCCGCGCGCGCCCTCATCCGCATGGGCGCCGACGTGAGGACCTCCACACGCGTGACCGGTTGCGATCGGCGTGGCGTCGCGCTGGACCACGGCCGCATCGACGCCGGCGCCGTCATTTGGGCTGCGGGGGTTGTGGCCTCGCCCGCCGCCATCTGGCTCGAAGCCGAGCGCGATCAGGCCGACCGCGTGCGGGTCCTGCCCGATCTCTCGGTCGCACAGCATCCCGAGGTGTTCGTGATCGGCGACGTCGCAGCAGTCCAAGATGCAGAAGGGCAAGCGGTTCCGGGTGTGGCGCCGGCGGCCAAGCAAATGGGCCGCTATGTCGGCAGGCTGATTGCCGCGCGACTGGCGGGGAAATCCTTGCCTGCCTTTCGTTATCGCAACCTGGGCGAGCTCGCGACCATCGGGCGACGCGCGGCCGTCGTGAAGTTCGGCCGTCTGCGCCTCAAGGGGTTCATCGGCTGGCTATTCTGGAGCTTGGCTCACATCTATTTCCTGATCGGCGTCAAGAATCGTTTCATCGTGGCGTTCACGTGGCTGTGGGACTACGTCACGTTTCAGCGCGGCGCACGGCTCATCACCGAGGTTCCCCCGCAGGGCAGACCGTAATTTCCGCGCGATCAAAGACCGCTGAACCAGTTATATCCCTGGTCCTCCCAATAGCCGCCGAGATATTTGTCGGTGACCGCAATCTCCATCACGTGCTTCGGATTCTTGAAGCCGAGCTTGGTCGGCATGCGCACCTTCATGGGAAAGCCGTACTTGCGCGGCAGGATTTCGCCGTCGAACCTGAACGTCATCTGCGTCTGCGGATGCAATGCGGTCGCCATGTCGATCGAGGTGGAATAGCCTTCGGCGCAGCGGAACCAGACGTATTTGGCGCGCGTATCGGCGCCGACGCGCCTCAGGAACTCGCGCAGCGGCGTGCCGCTCCATTTGCCGATCGCGCTCCAACCTTCCACGCACACCAGTCGCGTGATTTGGGTCTCCTGCGGCAGCGCATAGAGCTCCTCAAGCGTCCAGGATTTCGTATTATCGACCATGCCGCCGATTTCGAGCGTGTAATCTTGCCCGTCCACCTCTGGCGCTTCGTCCTCGGAATAATAGGCGTTGAATGGAAACGGGCGTGTCACCGCGCTGTCGGGATATGTCGGGGCGAGCTTATCGGGATTGAACAACCATGCCTGCGCGCGGTCATTGAAATAGGAAACCTTCATCAGCACGCGTTCCGCCGACGCGCCGTCGATAATGTCGCAGCCGGTCAGAAAGGCGAGCGCGCCGAGACTGGCGCCGCCGCGCAGGAACAGGCGCCGCGTCGGATCGGGCATGAGTTTCGCCGCATCCCTAACGAGAAGGCGGGCATCGACGCCAGGTGGGTTCTTTCGAATGCGTGACATACTCGGATCCGGTACTTTGTCTTGGCTATCGGCCGATGATCATGGCGCGCAGCGATTTCGGGATGAGAAAGCTCATGATGACGTGAATGACGAGAAAGGCGACGATTGCAGCCATGGCGAAGAAGTGCACGTAGCGTGCCGCCGTATAACCGCCGAACAGAGCGGCGAGTTCCTGCAATTGCACCGGCTTCCAGATGGCGAGACCCGACAGCACGATCACGACGCCGACTAGGATGACGCCGAGGTAAAGCAGCTTCTGTACGGCGTTATAGATTGAGAGATCATCGTAAGAGAGTTTGCGGGCGAGCGCGGCTTTGGCGTCGGCCAAGACGTCGCTCGGGCGGATCGGAACGAGCATGCGCCGGAAACGGCCGGTAGCGACGCCGAGTACCACATAGATGACGCCGTTCATCGCCAGAACCCACATGGCAGCGAAGTGCCAAAGCAGCGCGCCCGCAAGCCAGCCTCCGAGCGTGATCGCCGGAGGGAAGGCAAACGGGAACAGCGGTGAGGCGTTGTAGATCTGCCAACCCGAGCCGATCATGACTGCCATGGCCACAGCATTGACCCAATGCGTCAAACGCACCCAGAAGGGATGGATGAGGGTCCGCGCCGGCTCGGCAGGAGTGAGCGCCTGATCATGGGGGACTTCGATCGCCATGGCCTTTCTTTTGCAGTTGAGCGGTCTATAGCAAATTCCTATCGGCTCGTCGTTTCACGTTCCCGTGCCGCGGCGGGGTTGCAAACGACGCGGATAACGCGCGCGGGACGTGCACAGTTCGAACTTCCCGGGCAAAGGATGTGGAGAGGACTATGTCGAAGACGGGTGCGGGCAATTTCTTCGAAGACTTCCGCATCGGCGAAGTGATCAGGCACGCCACGCCGCGCACCATCACGGTGGGAGACGTGGCGCTCTATAATGGCCTCTTTGGTCCGCGCTTTGCGGTCCAGTCCTCCGACGTGTTTGCGCGTGCGATCGGCTATCCATGCTCGCCGGTCGATGATCTGCTCGTCTTTCACGTCGTGTTCGGCAAGACCGTACCGGACATTTCGCTCAACGCGGTCGCCAATCTCGGCTATGCCGCCTGCCGCGTGCTTTCACCGGTTTATCCTGGCGACACGCTGAGCGCCGAGTCCGAGGTGATTGGGCTCAAGGAAAATTCGAGCCGCAAGACAGGTATCGTGTTCGTGCGCTCGACCGGTTGCAAGCCGGACGGCACAAAAGTGCTCGAGTACGTGCGCTGGGTCATGGTGCGAAAGCGCGATGAGGCAGCCCCGGCCGGCGGCGATCATGTGCCGCGCTTGCCGGAAGCGGTGCTGGCGAGCACGCTCGGCGATGCCTGCCCCCGCATCGATGTCGCCTCCTACGACTTCACGCTCGCGGGCAGTCCCTATCGCTTCGGTGATTACCAGGTCGGCGAGAAGATCGACCACGTCGATGGCGTCACCGTCGAAGAGGCGGAGCACCAGATCGCAACCCGTCTCTATCAGAACACGGCGCGCATCCATTTCGACCAGTTTTCGGCAGCGCAAGGGAGGTTCGGCCGCCGCCTGATTTACGGCGGGCACGTGATCTCGCTCGCCCGCGCGCTCTCCTTCAACGGGCTTGCCAATGCTTTTCACATTGCTGCCATCAACGGCGGCAGGCACGTATCGCCGCTGTTTGCCGGCTCGACCGTGTTCGCCTGGTCCGAAGTCCTGAGCAGGGCCGAGGTGCCGGGTCGGGACGAAGTCGGCGCGCTGCGGCTGCGCACCGTCGCAACCAAGGACCGCTCTTGCGCCGACTTCCCGCTCAAAGCGGGCGAGGAGGACGATCCCGCGGTGCTGCTCGATCTCGATTATTGGGTGCTGATGCCTCGGTAGCGTGTTGCTCCGACGAAAATGACCCCATTAACGGACATGTGCCCGATCTATTTGGCGACCAACCATCTGGGTTGCCAGAGGAGCAGGCCCCGCTGCCACAATCTGCACTCCCGTCATTGGGGCGCAGCGGCCGATTCCTAGCCGCTCATTCAGCGAAGCTTGCTGGAAATCCGGGCGGTCAAGTCATCAATTCTGGAGAGGAATGTCCGCAGGATCGGGGACGTGTTCGCCTTGTGATACCCGACGACTAAATCGATGGTCGGCGCCTCACCTTTCAGGGGACGGCTGATGACAGACCACTTCAAGAAATGCTCTGCAGAGGCCGGCAGCAGAGCCACACCGCGCGTCGACGCGACCAGAGAAACGGCCATCGCGAAATTATCGATCTCAAGATGCGGCACGATCTCTAGTCCAGATCGCTTGAGATAATCGCCGACAACGCCACGCAGCACGCGCGGCACGTTTGATATCCCTATAAATTTTTCCCCGACAAGATCGTGCGGATCGATGGCCTTGTGCTCGGCGAGCGGATGATCGCTTGGCAGGATCACGACGATCGGTTCCTTTGCCACCAATTTGTATGCGAGATCGGGCTTCTGCTGTTCTACGCGGAGGAAGGCAATATCAAGCTTTCCGCGCTGCAGGTCGTCTGCGAGCGTTGTCGAATGGTCGCTCGAAACTCTGATTTCGATGTTGAGCAGTTCGTCGTGAAGGATGCTCGTGGCACGAGGCAGCCAGTCGACCTCCTGCCCGGTTTGGAAGCCCATGGCGAAAGTCGGCTTGACAGGTTGCGCGGCTCGCCGCGCTGACTCCGCGGCCGCCTCGGCCTGGGTGAGCGCCAGCCGCGCATGGTCGAGGAAGGCGCGGCCGGCGGCCGTCAATTCAATGCCGTGCACGCTGCGGCTCATAAGCTGAACACCGACCTCATATTCGAGATCTCGGATTTGACGACTGAGGGAAGGCTGCGCCGTGTGCAGCCTCTTCTTGGCCGCGACCGTCAGGCTGCCCTCCTCTGCGACCGCGATGAAATAGCGAAGGTGCCGTAACTCCATGGTGCTTGCCATATCTCCAAGGCATGGCGCTCAGCTTACAAAGTCTTTTTCTTAGGCGCTAGCGGCTCCCACTTATGCCCAGTGAGCAAGCCGAAGAGAAACCTATGGCACCTATTAGGTCTCCGGCCTGGCTAGGCGCGAGCCCTGCAAAACCGAATGAAGGAAGGTCCCCATGAAGGCGATTTGGCGCGGTCAGGTGATCGCAGAGAGCAATCGGACCTTGGAGGTCGGCGGCTACCGATATTTTCCGCGGGAAACGGTGCGCATGGATCTATTGCGGGCGGCACCCAAGACGCAAAGCGATCTGGTTTGCCCGAACGGCGTGCAGTTTTACGACGTGGCGGACGGTGCTGCGCAAAGCAGGCGCGCCGCCTGGTCCTACGAGGCGCCGCGTGCCGGGATGCAGCAGGTCGATCACTGGGTCGCCTTCTGGGAGGACGTCGAGATCAAGTGATCGCGATCCCTGAAAAATTCGGCCGCCAGGGCCGAACCAATTAGGAGGATTAGGAATGAGCAACCCCGTTGTGTTGATCACAGGCGCGCTGACTGGCATCGGCCGCGCGACCGCTATCGCCTTCGCAAAGGAAGGCGCAAGGGTCGTCGCGTCCGGCCGCCGGGAAGCTGAAGGCAAGGCACTGGAAGCCGAGCTCCGCAGCCTCGGTGCCGAGGCGGCTTTCATCCGCGCCGACGTGCGCCGCGAGGACGACGTGACCAGCCTGATCGATCAGACCGTCGCACGCTTCGGCAGGATCGACGCCGCCGTCAACGCCGCGGGCACCGAAGGTCGGCCTGGACCGGTGACTGAGCAAACCGGCGAAAGCTACGCGGCCACCTTCGACACCAACGTGCTCGGTACGCTGCTCAGCATGAAGCACGAGTTGCGCGTGATGCGGGCGCAGGGTCGCGGCAGCATCATCAACATATCCTCGACCTACGGGCACGAAGGGGCAGCCGGCGCCTCGGTCTATGCTGCGAGCAAGCATGCCGTGGAAGGCCTGACGAAGTCCGCCGCGCTCGAAGGGGCCGGCTCCGGTGTGCGCGTCAATGCGGTGGCGCCTGGTCCTACGGACACTGGCATGCTGACCCGCTTTACGGGCACGCCGGAGAAGAAGGCGGCTCTGGTAACGACTGTTCCGATGGCTCGGCTCGGCCTCTCCGAGGAGCTTGCGAACGCGATCGTATTCATCGCGTCGGACGAAGCTTCATTCATCACCGGTCATGTCCTCAATGTCGATGGCGGCAAGTCCCACTGATCCTATCCGGGCGTGGAGGTTTGTTCCGCGCCCGGTTAAGGGGCGATCTTCCCGAGGCACCCTTCTTCCGGACGCCGCCCGCTTTCGACCGCTTCGCATGTCGGCTTGAGCGCCACCGCCGGAGGAATCTCAATGACCCAGCCCAGTCACCAGACCGCGCCGACACAGTTCGTAGAGGCTAACGGAATCCGCTTCGCCTATCGCCGCTTCGGCAAGGCCGGCGGCGTGCCTATCGTCTTCAACCTGCACTACATGGGCACCATGGATTACTGGGACCCGGCGGTGACGGATGGCTTGGCTCGCGACCGTGAGGTGATCTTGTTCAACAACGCAGGCGTTTCCAGCAGCTCCGGCGAGGTCCCGACCACGTTCGAACAGATGGGCGCCAACGCGATCGCCTTCAGCCGAGCACTTGGTTTGAACAAGATCGATGTGCTCGGCTTCTCGATCGGCGGCATGGTCGCGCAGGAAATCACGCTGCAGGCGCCGAATCTCGTCCGCAAGCTGATCCTAGTGGGTACGGGCCCGCGTGGCGGCCAGGGAATGGCGTCGCTGACCCAGGTAGCACAGCGGATCTTCGGCGCCGCCTATGATCCGCCCGAGCATCTCTGGCTCGCGGTCCTCTTCAGTCCGTCCGAGGCGGGCCAGGCGGCGGGACGGGAGTTCCTGAAGCGCAAGCATCTTCGTCAGGAGGGGCGCGATCCCGAGGTGAACGACAAGGTTTCGCCCGCCCAGATTGAAGCGATGGACAAGTGGGGCGTCCAGCAAGAGGGGTCCTACGGCTATCTGAAGACGATCAAGCAGCCAACACTCGTCGTGAACGGCAGTAACGACGTGATCATGCCCACGATCAACTCTTTCATCATGGAGCAGAACATCCCGAACGCGCAATTAATCATCTACCCCGACTCCAATCACGGGTCGCAGTTTCAATATCCCGAGCTGTTTGTGCGGCACACCTCGCTGTTCCTGGACGGATGACTTCCATGACGTTGGACTTCGCCGGTACACCGCCGCAGCAACAACAAGGACCATGATCATGGCTACTCTGACAGGCAAAACCGCTCTCGTGACTGGCGCTTCGCGCGGCATGGGCCGCGCCAGCGCACTCGCGCTCGCCGCGGCCGGCGCCCAGGTTCTCGTGCATTACGGCCGCGGCGCGAAGGAAGCCGACGGTGTTGTCGCAGAGATACGCAAAGCCGGTGGCCGAGCGGATGCCATAGCGACGGACCTCGCCGCTGCGGACGGCGCCAGCAAGCTTGCCAGGCAGGCCCGAAGCATTGTCGGAGATCGCCTGGATATCCTTGTCGCCAATGCAGGGGTCTCGAAAGCGGCGACCATCGAGGAAACGACGGTCGAGGATTTCGATAAGCTCTTCGCAGTCAACGTTCGCGCGCCGTATTTCCTGGTGCAGCAGTTGCTTCCCGTACTCCGCGAGGGCAGCAGCGTAATTCTCGTCTCTTCCCTCGGGGCGCACGCCGCCGTCGGCACCCTGTCGGCCTATGCGGCCACGAAGGGCGCGATCGACACGCTGGTGAAGTACTTCGCGGCGGCGCTCGGGCCGCGCGGCATCCGCGTTAACGCGGTGGCGCCGGGCGTGATCGACACCGACATGTCGAACCTCGTCAAGACCGACGAGGGCAAGTCCTTCGTTCTCGGCATGCAGGCGCTCAAGCGGATCGGCCAGCCCGATGATGTCGGTTCGGTTGTGGCGTTCCTCGCCTCGCAAGACGCGCGTTGGATCACCGGCGATACGATCCGCGTCGACGGCGGCTCGAAGCTCTGAAGTCTGCAGGCGAAACGCACTTTGGCTTTTGTTGCGATCCTTCCATCGGCACATGAGGGCGATAACATGATTAAGGCTACACCAATTTTCGGGGCTTGGAACCTGCCGCCGCGTAGCCGGCTGGATCCAAAAACATCATGCAGCTTCAGCGCACGCTGAATCCCTTAACCCCAGTCCGACTTAACGGAAACCGCCATGTCACGCACGATCAAATTCGCAAAGGCTGGAGGACCGGAGGTTCTCGAGTTCGTCGAGGTCCAGGTTCCGGCCCCAGGTCCGAACGAGGTCCGCATCAAGGTCAAGGCGATCGGCATCAACCGCGCCGAAGCCATGTGGCGGGTCGACGACTACATCGAGCCCGTCAAGAAGTTTCCGGCAGGTCTCGGCTACGAGGCTGCGGGCAGCGTCGATGCTGTAGGCAAGGACGTGAGCGGCTTCGCGGTCGGTGACGACGTTAACGTCATCCCCTCCTTCTCGTTGAACGACTACGCGACGTATGGCGAGGTCATCCTCGTTCCGGACCATGCCGTCGTCAGGCAGCCAAAGGCGCTTTCGTTCACCGAGGCCGCCTCGATTTGGATGATGTTCGTGACTGCCTACGGTGCCCTCATCGAGGATGCGAAGGTCACCAAGGGGGATTTCGTCCTTATTCCGGGGGCGTCCAGCAGCGTTGGCCTGGCCGCGATCCAGATCGCCAACTACGCCGGTGCGACGACCATCGCGCTGACGCGCACCTCGACGAAGAAGCAGCAACTCCTCGACGCCGGCGCAGTGCATGTCATCGCCACGGAAGAAGTCGACCTGGTCGGGGAGGTGATGCGGATCACCCACGGCCAGGGCGCGCGCGTCGCGTTCGATCCCGTCGGCGGCCCGAGTTTTCCCAAACTCGTCTCGGCGCTGGCCTTCGGTGGCATCATCTACATCTACGGCCTACTCGGCACGGGTGTCACCCCGCTGCCGGTGCTCGAAATGATCGCCAAGGTGCCAACCATCAAGGCGCACAACATCTGGCTCACAAGTGGGAACGAGACCCGTCGCAAGGCCGCAATCGAGTTCGTCACGAAGGGTCTGGAGACCGGGGCGCTCAAGCCCGTGATTGACCGTACCTTCACCTTCGACGAGATGGCGGATGCGCACCGCTATCTCGAGCAGAGCGGTCAGTTCGGGAAGATCGTGGTGACTGTCTGAAGGTCCGCTACGGAAACGTCGTCACCGGGTCAGGCGAACCGGCTTCTCACCTGGACGATGGCATCTTGTTAAATGGAGAATGCGCCTTTAGGAGAGAAACAATGATCAAACTCAGTATTCTCATGGTGCGTCGAAGCGATTTGACATATGAGCAATTCATCCAACACTGGGGTGAAGTTCATGGTCCCCTCGTCGCCGCCCAGTCGGAGTCGAAGCAATACGTTCGGCGCTACATTCAAGATCACAGAACGAGCGATGCTTTACCAGGGACAACAGCCTCCAACTTTGACGGTATCGCGGAGATTTGGTTCGATGACATCTCCGGGGCAAAAGCATTCTTCGAATCGGATGGCTACAGGCAGAACGTGATCCCCGACGAAGAAGCGTTTATGGACCGCAAGCGTTGCGAGTTGCTGTACACCCATGAACACAGTGTTATGGCTTAATGGCGTAACATTTTCCTCTCCATGGCCAACGTTCATATGTTTTTTCGAGTGCTAAGCAGGCGAACGCCAGGGTAACGAGTCGGTGACGCTAACTTGATCAAGGGCGCGGCCCGACCAGGTATTCGCTGAGTACGAAGCCGATGCGGCGATCACAGCATGCGGCCTAGCGGACATGCCGGCCGCCAAGTAAGTCAATTCAGTACTGTAAAGGAGATCTATCATGCCACTCGCTCGAATCGATCTTGCAGAGGGTAAGACTGCAGACTACCGCAGGGCCATCGGAGAAGTCGTCTATGACGCACAGGTTGAAGTCTTGAAGGCCCCAAAGGACGATCGTTTTCAGGTCATCACGGAGCATCCAGCCCAAGATTTCATCTTTGATCCCAGCTACTTGGGCATTCAGAGATCGAAAGATTGCGTGTTTATCCAGGTCACGCTTAACACTGGGCGAACCGTGGATCAGAAACGTGCCTTTTACAAAGCAATCGCAGACGGACTGCACGAGCGCCTCAGCCTGCGCCGGGAGGACGTGTTCATTGGTCTGGTTGAAGTCAGCAAAGAGAACTGGTCGTTTGGCAACGGCGAGGCGCAATACGCGAAATAGGTTCACAGAGCAGGCGACTCTAGAGGGCAGGATGAAAGGACGCGGTTGACTCAGAACAACTCACCCGAAGGAGAAGCCTGAGGAGATCAATCGTCTCCCGATGCTCGAGCGCAGTGTCCTGCGAGCTTACGTTAGGTGTCTTTCGTATTCAATAGACCAATCAGCTGACCTAACGGATGAGCCTCGTTCACGCTCTCTAGTCAAAACTGACTACAAGAGACTTCTCCGCCGCCAAAATAAAAATACGACTCGGCTGTTTATTCCAATGGGGGTGTTGGTTAAATCGATACGCGAGAGGAGCAAGAGCGAGACATGTTGGGCTGGGGTGGTGAGTTTGTCCAGAGTGCTTGTCGCGCTGGAGCACTATGCAACTCAATAAAAAGGAACTGGCATTTGCAGCGGCCTGGATAATAAGCGCAGTAGGCACGGTGTACCCCCAACGCGTAACGGATCACCTTCACCGATTGGTGGAGATGTCTGCTCGAAGGCTTGCCATCGCAGAGCAGATCGCACTGGCTAAATGGGATAGTGGCACGCCAGTCGAGGACGCGTCTCGCGAGGCAGAGGTCATCGCGAGTGCTGTCAAGATGGGAGAGTCGCGAGGCTTGGATCAGGCAACGGCGTCAAA
>Ga0209647_1000770_pt1 | contig 29145 bp, 22 predicted proteins | sample GraSoi_2013_60cm_FD_185827 | JGI IMG/M metagenome (GOLD analysis project Ga0209647, IMG submission 185827) | Grasslands soil microbial communities from the Angelo Coastal Reserve, California, USA - Sample 9_17_2013_60cm (SPAdes) (version 2) | ecosystem: Environmental > Terrestrial > Soil >... | reverse complement strand
CGCCACGCGAGCAAAGGGCAGGAGTCCGACTTCGGCCATTGTCCCTCCTGCTCCATCAGAAAACACCGTAAGCCTCTTCTTGTCGACCCTCGAAATAAGAACTGTGTCGGGGATGTCAACAGAGCCAGTGTTGATTCTAAAGGAAATGGAGATATAGGACGTAAGGGAGGCAAAGGACGTAAAGGAGATGCGCGACGGCATTGGAAATAATGACATGGCTGTTGAAGGGCTGGCATTCGGCGTGGATACCCCACCCTGGGTATTTTGGGGAAAGAGGCTGCGAGCTATTGAAAAGAAAGGAGGGGAGTCGAAAAAAGAGAGGCAAGAGATTGCCCTTCGAGGCTCAGGGTAAACAAGAGGCGGCAAGCTCTTGAAAGACCGAGGGTTAGAGGCGGAGCGAAGGTGCGGGCCAGCGAGGTTTGTTCGAGATAACACGCGCAACCATACCACAGATCTGGACGTTTGTCAATAGTAAACTTAAGTGCAAGGATGAGAATGGGTTAGCGCGGAATTTTGTCCGGGGTCAAAAGTCAACCCCCGCACCCCTTCGCCAAAAGCAAAGCGAAGGGATGCGGCACCCAGAGTTGTCGCACTTCGTGGCGACCCGCCAAGGATAACCCGAACAGGATTGCCCGAGGTTCGCCGCGCTAATGGGCAGGGTGCGTAGCTAACCTTCAATATGTATGTCCAGGAAGGGGGCGTGAATTTCACGGTGGTGAATGCGATGCAGAGGTGTTTCTCGAAAGCACATTGCGTAGGAAATACTTACTAATGCTGGAACACCGCTTCGCAGGCGTGACCTAGCGACGGCTCGTAAAACATCTGTTTGTAATCACGCCCAACTCTTAAAGAGTCCGTCCGCGCCTTACGTGCAGTTTGTCCTCAACCCACTCAATCTGCTCTTTGGTGAAATCTATTCGCCAACCACAATCTGGGCATCTACGGAACGTTTTAAGGTCAGACTCCATGCTCGGATTTGTGCAGTGGGGGCATTCTCCAAGAACTTTCGCTTGCGTAGATTTATCCAGCTTCCACTCAAGATTTTCGCTACATTTCTCGCTCGCACGATGCAGGCATGAGTGCGCGTAATCCAGCGCGGATTTCAGCGTATGGTTGTCTACGGGTGTCCACTTCTCGCCGTCCAGGCTCATGTACCACCTGAGAACCTCGTCGTGTCCAACTCGAATCAGGTCGTTACCATGCTGCGCGTAACGGATACTGTACAAGCTCACGTCATCGCCTTAGGGGCAGGAGCACAGCTCACGTATAGAGTCGGCGCTGCACTATTTCAGGTCTCATCTCTGGTTAGCTGATATGTGTCTCTAAAACATCTTCCCGTTCGCCTTGAACGAATGTGCCGGCCAGTCTCTCCACTTCTCAAACAGTCTTGCGTTGTTCTTCAGTTGCAGCAATGCAGACGCCACCACTTCCGCGCTCGGCATGTCTAGGTCCGCCGCAACAGAAAAGCACGTCGATTCGGAGCGGGGGGAGATAACACGTACGAATTTAGCGTCCACCAGGAAGTGCCTGCCCCCGGCTGTGAGGTGGTAAGTACCGTTGTAGTCTTCCTTGGCTCCAGTGAGTGCAGCGACGCGCTGCAGGTACTCTGCTGCGCGCTGGGCGCGCGTGCATTTGGTTTGCATTCTCATCGAAAGTGAATTAATGCGCGGGGCCTGAAGGCCTGGCCGTCGGCCTTAAACGCCCCGCTCTGAGCGGCCCACCTGTCGAACAGCGCTGGATTGTTCTTCAGTTGCAGCAGCGCGGTAGCAATATGCTCGGATTTTGGCATTTCTTTCTTCGCGGGATAAAAGCAGGTTTCCTCGTATGCGCCTTGGGGATCTGTCACGTCTCGCAGCCGCCTGACAAATCTATAGCGCACATGAAACCGCGTATTGCCGACAGTTAGCTCATAAGCATTACCCATTTGCGTGGCGCCGGTGAGGGCAACAACCCGCGCCAGATAGGTGCGCGCGCTATCTTTTCGGTTGAAGGCGCCTACATCCGCCGAGCCGTTCTCAAGGCGGTCGCCGGTAATGACTGGCATACCGGCCCGCTCTAAGTTGAGGACCAGCCTTAAGAAGGTGTTGTGTTGCGGTTGCGGTGCGGCGATTCCGCTACCCAACGGCCGCCGCCGCAGGCTCGTGAACACAAACCGCCATGCAATCAGCGCGAAGAATGCAATCAGAGAAAGCGTTGTAGACAGCATACAGACAGCCAGTATCGGAAACAGACTATCGCCCCAGGAGCGTTCAGCCTGGATGCTTACGAAGTCTTACGCTGCCAACGGGCGTGGTGTCGGTAGCGCCCGGGCGCACCATTAGCCGCCTGCGATGGGATGAACCATCAAGACTTCGTTCTGCTCGCGCGTGACTTTCTCGATGCGTCCACCGCTTGCCATGTCAAACGGCTGCGCACCGGTCTTGGCTTCATACTCGGCAATCACCCTATTTACTTCATCCATGTCGGCTGTTGCCGGATCGTATTCAAGAAGCGTGGTATCACCGTGGGATGAAAAGGTCAGAATCTTCGCTTTCATGTTTGGTCTCCTGCGGGACGTCCATTTACGGTCTTCTGTGGAACAGCAGTCAGCGGGGTTTGGGCCCCTTCCGTTCATATTGCACCGTTTCTCAGAGTTGTCAATACACAATGGGCATTTCAGAGTTCACGAGAGCGAAAGGGTAGGGCAGCGGTGCTACGCCTTTGACCACTCAGGACTTGTGAAAGTAGATTCAATTTTCGATCCTCACCGCCACTACCAATCTCCTTCATTTGCTTGACACGCATACGCACTTTGCGTTACAAAGTACTATGCGCACGCGCATCATTGCGGCTATGGAACTGGCGCTCATCTTCCCCGCCGCGCTCTTCATGACTGCGCTCGTCGTCCGCAGCCTGAGTCCGCTGCCATACGAACCGGCGCATACCGCTCAGCAGCTCGTCATGTGGTACGCAGGGCGGATGTGGACCCTGTGGGTGCTGCTACTTGCTCTGCCATTCACCGTGCTAGTTACCGGCTGCGCCACGCTGCGATATAACTGGAACCGTGAACTGCCGCATACCGCGCGACAGTTGCTCGCCGTCGCCGCGACAACGCTGGCGGCGGGAGGCATACTGGCGATTGTTGTCCTTCACATGCTTGCGAACTGACCCATCCATCTGCGTTCTGCCACTCTGGAGTGTTGGACATCTCGCTATGACGTTCGGGCTTTCGAGTGGCCGTGTGCGAATGGCTAGGTGGTTGCGGCATGCTGTTTGGGACGGCGATTGCTTTTCTTCCCACCGGGCTTCTTAGGATTGAAGAAGAGGCATCCAGAAGTACGAACCTAACGCGGGAGCGCTCGCTTATCGCTCGCTAGCCGGGCCCTTCGGGGCTCCCTTCGCTTTGACTCAGGGCAAGCAGCGTAAACTAAAGCCCGGCCCCTACAGGTATGGTGCCGCGGAGGCCTAGGGCGTCGGCGTGTTCGCGGAGGGCGGCGATGCAGAAGGCTATGTGCTCTTCGAGGGGGACGCCCAGCTCTTCGGCGCCTTTGCGGACGTCTTCGCGGCTTACGCCTTTGGCGAAGGCCTTATCCTTCAGGCGGCGTTTGACGGAATCCACTTCCAGATCGAGGATGCTCTTAGAGGGGCGGACGTAGGCGCAGGCGGTTAGAAAGCCGGCGAGTTCGTCGCAGGCGAAGAGGACGTGCTCCAGCGGGGATTGACGGGGCACGTTGCAATAGTCGGCGTGCGAGAGGATCGCGCGGACGATTTCCTCGGAGTAGCCTTGTGCGCGAAGGATTTTGGCGCCTTCGGCGGGGTGCTCTTTGTCCGGGGCCTGGGCTTCGTTGGGCCAGCGCTCGTAGTCGAAGTCGTGCAGCAGAGCGGTGACTGCCCAGAGTTCTTCATCGGCGCCATGCTTGCGGGCGTAGGCGCGAACGCACGCTTCCACGGCCAGCATGTGCTTGCGCAAGCTTTCGGACTGCGTGTACTCGCAGAGCAGTTTCCAGGCATCATCGCGCGTCGGCAAGATCCCCTCCGAAAAAGGAAAAGGATAGCACCGCTGCGGCGAGATCGGAAAAAGCCCGCAAGGGGACTAATCCCGATAGATCCCTCACACCGCTCGCAAAGAGCGCGAATGGATTCGGGATGGCAATAAATAGAGCAACGGGGCGAGAAGAAGCCCCGCCCTCACAATCCGAGGACGGGGCACCTGCTGCGATGCGTTTCGCGCTTGCGAGTGAATCGTTAATTGCTTCCAGAGCTGCTGGAGGCGGACGGGGTGGTTTGCTTTTTCATGGCGATTACTTGAGCGGGTTTGGTGGACACGGGAATGGTGAAGATGTGATCTGCTGTTTCAATCTTGCTCAGGAAGTATTGATTCCCAATGTGCTCGAAGCTGAGGGCTGGTTTGTCTTCGCGAGTTGGGCTGACTTCACTCGAAAGCAACAATACACCCACCCGATTTTCAAAGCTGGTGATGGCTAGTTCCGTGGTGTCGCTATCGCTTGCGCGCTTGACTGTGTAGGTGCCCGCTGGGAGTGTTTTTCCTGCCGCTACAAATTCGTAGGGGATGTTTACAATTACTTGATCGACGGCTTGGCCCCGCGTGGCAGCAGCCAACGCAGCCAGCCCAAAAAATGCGGACAAAAATCTAACGTAAATCGTTTTCATTACTTCTCCTTTTGTGTCGTTTGGAGTGTTGTTGGGGATCACCGCTGCCCTTGGCGTTGCACCGCAGGCCTCGACCAGCAATCGTTCAATCAATCGTCCTCAAAACGTGTACGTTACGTTGGATGCGACTAGTCCGCGGGTGTTAGGGGCTGGCGAGTAAACGCTGTGTAAAGCTGGTGTCCCGCAAATTGTCACGGACGGGATCGGATGGCCCTTCGAGGCTCCGGGTAAACGAGATGAACTCGCCGCTACAAGGTAAATCGATTGAGTTGTGGGGATCTGAAAAATTGATGTGGCGTTCGCGGCGCGTTTGCGGTAATAAGAACGGCAACAGAAGTGGCTAGTGACGCGTGGCGAGAGTCGGAAAGGCGAAACACGCTTCGGGGCTCAGGATGACCACGAGCTAAGAGAAAAGCGGGTTCCTCGGCTACGCTCGGAATGACAATGCGGGAGGTTGGCGAGGTCGGGGCGCAGGTCGGAAACTGAAAAACTGTACGAACGAACAGGCGAACGGCTAGCGTAGCGTTTGTGTTTCATATGCGCACAGCTAAAAAAAGTCTAAAAATACTCTTGACAGAAAAAGGTGATTCGCGAGAGACTCCCGTCGCGCCAGTTACACTGCCTTCCCCCCGAAGCACGTTCCGACGTCTCCTCTCCTATCCGCGCGCCGGAAAAAGTCAGCGAGGAGTACCGGTGTCCGCACAACTAGAGAAGGAAGCAGTGAATTCATTAGAATTGGATAGGGAAGTCATTCGCTGTAAGACATGCGGTCTAGTCCAGTACCGGACGCGCACGGGGAATTGCCGCCGTTGCGTGCGCGCCTTGCCTCAGCGTTTGGAGTTCCTGATTCCTCCCCCAGAACCTGCGGAGGAAACCGGCGCTGAACCAGCCCAAGAGAAATTTGCCAACCGCGAGACGGTCGAGAATATCGGCCAGCGGATCCGCCAGTTGCGCGAATCGCGCAGCATGACACAGAGCCAACTGCAGTCGCGCTCGAAGGTGTCGCGCTCGTATTTGTCGCGCATTGAGAGCGGGCAGATGACGCCCAGCCTCGGCACTTTGGAGAAGATCTCCGAAGCGCTGAACGTGGGGCTGAACCGCTTCTTCATTCCGGAATCCGACGGCGAGGCGTTGCTGGAGGATCCGTTCATCCAGGGATTGCGACCGTTCCTACGGCAATTGGATTGGGAACAGTGGCAATCGATATTGAAGAGGCTGCAGGCGATCAGCGATCACGTTGGAGCACTGCCGACGAATCTCCGCCCTATCGGTAATCCGGCGCGGCTGCCGCAGCCCGCGTCGGGGAATGGCAACGGCAACGGGAACGTCGGTGCCGGCCATTCGAATGGGCATGCGCTGACGCACACGCATGGTCATCCGCAGGGCTACCCGCTGCGGCGTCCAGGCGCGCCGTTTGCGGCTCCGGGGAAGCCAACGTTTCAACGTTCGTTTGCGCGGTAGGATCGACAAACGAAAATCGAAACTCGAAAATCGAAGATAGCGCGGCGTGATGAAAAGTCACGCCGCGTTTTTCTTTTGCGTCGTGCGTTTTCGGGGGAAATGGCCAAAGGCAGAAGCAGGACTGGCGCAGCAGCCCTTCGGAATCTCAGGGTAAAGCTGCGCCGCTACAAGGGAAATTCGGCGGATCGAGCGGCGGCTAATCGCGGGCGACGGAGACTTTCGCGGCCGGGACTTCGAGGCGCATCAGGCGGTGATTCGAATCGAGGAACAGCAGCACCTCGAGGTCGGAAGTGGTGACGCGGAGCCCGTCGTAGGACTTGCCCTTGGAGGTGACCGAGCCGGTTGACTCGACGCTGACGGAGCCGGGCGTTAGCTCTTGCGGAATAAGCACGGGAAGATTTTGCGTGCCGCTTTTTGACCAGTCATACACACGCGCCAGCACGCCGTATTGGTAGTACAGATTGTTGTCGAGCACCGCGATGAGCGGCGTGCCGAAGGTCAGGTGTTGTTCGAAGGGCCGCGCGCCTTGCATCAGCAAAGTAATCTTCGCCACGCCGTTCGCGAAAACGATGTGCGCGCCGTTGGTCTTTTCCGCCTGCGAACTCCACTCGTAGCTGATGGGAGCGCCATCGGGCTGCAGAGTGAGCGCGCCGGTCACGTGTGTGGCGGGAGAATCGGGAGCCTTGAGATCCGTGGCGCCTTGCGCGGACCAGCCTACAGAAGAGGGCGAAATCTCGAACTCTTCGTGGCCGACGGTTTGGCCATCGAGCTGGATGGTGAATTTCCCTTTGTCCGGGGCGAAAACCGGCGCCTTTTTTTGCGCTTGCGAGGCCACGGTACTCAACGCCAGGATGCACAGCGCCAGAACGCCCAACGTTATTTTGGACTTTAAAGATTTGAGCATCATCGAAACGACTCCTTCGGCGAAACTGCTCCTTCGGCTGCGAAGTACAAAGTTTGCCACAGCAGCGCTGCGAAACGCGGATATCGCGCGCGTCTGCGCTCAGAGTGTTACCGGCGAGTTTGCAGCCTGGAGATGTCGCTGACGCGGAGAGATGGGTCACGGTTTCGGCTCTTCCACGACGAGGTGACTATCGCCGGCACCGGCGGAGACAATGCCTCGCCGGAGAATTTCGGCAACGACGCGGGCTGGTTCGCCCGAGCTGTCCACGCGGTGGTCGGCTTGCTGATAGGAAGGCAAACGCTGCGCGTAAAGGGCGCGAAAGCTGGGCTCGTCTCGAAACAGCGGGCGGCCGCTCATGGTCATGCAGCGGGCCAGCAAAACATCTAGCGAAGCGTCCAGCCAGACAACGGGAACTCCTGAGGTGCGGAGAAACTCCGGCGCGCCGGCTTGCGCGTAGGTCCCGCCGCCGAGTGCGAGCACCACGGATTCCTTGTGCTCCAAGGCTCGGCCGAGAGCTGCGCGCAGTTGATCCGCTTCGATCTGGCGAAATGCGGCTTCGCCCAAGCGCTCGAAAATCTCAGGAATGCGAAGCCCGGCTGCGTTTTCGATGCGATCGTCCAAATCGACAAAGCGCCAGGCCAATTGGCGGGCCAGTAGCGTGCCGACGGTAGTTTTTCCTGAGCCCATGAAGCCGGCCAGGCAAAGCACCTGCAGGCGCGATTGCGGTGGTCGCGAAGAAAGTTGCGTCATTTAATTCGTACTTGAATAGCCTGGCCGGGACTTTCGGCTTAACGCGCGCTAATCGCGCTTTAGGATGCGGATTGTACCACTGTACGAGGAGAGTTCGACCCTGGCGAGGCCGGTGCCGACGGTGCCGAAGAGGCCCTTGGTGAATTTCGAGGCGATGTGGCGCACGCCGTGCGAATCGGGCCTCAGGTACGCTTCCGCTTGATTGTCGACCGTGCCGGTGGCGGTCTGGGCCTTGAGGTCAAACGAATCGTTTCCGGAGAAATGCACCTCGACGGTGCCCTTGCCGCTCTTCATAGTATAGATGCCCGTGCGGATGAAATCGCCGTCAAAAAGAATATTGCCCGACATGGTGAACAGCGTGACGTTGGTCAGCCCCGGCTGCAAGACTTGGGCGCTGCCGCTGACGGAGTTGAAATCCAGCTTGCCTGCGCACTGCGTGCAAACGAGCGATCCGCCGGTGGTGCGCACCACGATGTAGCCGGATACTTCTTTAAGGTGAACATCGCCGGCGACGCTTTGCAGGGTCATGTCGCCCATGACCTGCTCGACGTAAACGAGACCAGTCTGGGTGCGCAACTGCAGTTCCGCCTCTTCGGGCACGGTCAACTGAAAATTGGCCTCGAGCTCGTTGGCCGGCGCGGAATTATCGAGCACAGTGGCCGTGATATCGACGCGCTCGCCCGCCTGTTCGGTCTCAATGCCGATCTTATTCGAGGCTTGCGTTGCGGAGACGATCACTTCGGGATTTTTCGAGGACTTTACCTCGATGCGTCCGTTGGCCACGTTCTGGAGGACGATGACCGGGCGTCCTTTTACAGCAAAATGCCTCTCGAAATGCTGAGGCGCCGCCTGTACAAAAGCCGTAGGCAGGAGGAGCACTGCCGCGCCGAGCACGGCCAGGATTCCACGTCCGATTGTTTGCCAGCTCATGTTAGTATCCGCTCCCCCCGCGTTCCATCATCACGGATATTAGTTCCGCCTTTTGCTGATAGGCGCCAGTCAGATATTCACGCGCCAGATCATCCTGCGGCTGCACTTTCACGCGCTGCTCGCAATCCACGATAAATTTGTCCACGATATCCAGATTCTCGCGGAGCGAAGCGTCCACGCTGGAATTGCCGGCAAGCTGCATGGCTGGCAGGTGAGCTTCGTCATTGCTGAGGGTCAAGCTGGTGTCCTGGTACAGGTTGTCGTAGGCGTTGCGAGCTTCGGTAGGTTGCGTGGCCGAACGCTGGAGCTGCAAACCGACGGCGGCGAGAATCAGCAGACCGGTGGCGGCGGTAGCGAGCACGCGCGGGCGGAAGAACTCGGAGAAACTCGCCCACCGGGGGCGCCGCGCCGTGGACCGGATGATGCCTTCCCGCTCCAATTGTGCGCGCAGAGAGGTCCACACGCGAGCGGGCGGCTCGACTTCCGTGGGAAGCAAATGAGCCGTAGCCACGATGGCCGCTAAATCAGCGACGAAATTCTGGCAGGAACTGCAGCCAGCGAGATGCGCGCGCGCCCCTTTGGGCACGGGCACAAAACCTTCTTGCTCGAGGACCACTTCCACTTCTCTACACTGCATGACCATTCACCCCGCGACACGCTGCTTCGGAAGCTTCTTCGGCTCGACTCGAATACAACCTTGCGACGTGTCTGCGTTTGCTGAGCGCACCCCGAAATTTTTCTTATTGTAGCTCAATCGCTACTTCCCGTCTGTGTTTTCGCTGCGTGACGTTCTTGGCGCGCCTGCTCGCGAATTTCCTCCTGGAGCAGATCGCGCAACCTGGTTCTCGCCTTGTGTAACTGCGATTTCGAATTTCCGACCGAACAACCCATGATGCCGGCAATCTCGTTGTGCTCGTAGCCCTGCACGTCGTGCAGAACAAACACCGTGCGGTAACCCGGCGGGAGCCTATCGATCGAACGCTCCAAATTGACCCGGTCCACCGCTCCGCTCAGCCGCAAATCCGGCGCCCCGACATCCTTCCTCGGCCCGCCGCCGTCCTCGTCCGGCTCGGTGGTCTCCTCCAGGGAAGCCACCGGAAGAGCTTTCTTGCGCAACCGCATCAGCACCACGTTCACGGTCATTCGGTGCAGCCACGTCGAAAACGCTGATTCGCCGCGGAACGTGGCAATCTTGCGGAAGAGCTGCAGGAATGCCTCTTGCATCAGGTCTTCCGCGTCGGAAGGGTTGCTGACCATGCGCAAACATAAAGCGTAAACCCGGCGGCTGTGCAGCTCGTACAGAAACTCAAAAGCTGCGGCGTTCCCGGCTTGCGCCAGGCGAATGGCTTCCGCTTCCGTCAGCGCCTTAGGCGGCTGCGGGGCACTTGATGCGCTGGAATCGCTTGGTCTGTTTCGGGCCAACGGTCCAATGGCGGCGCATCCACCCTCTCGGATGCGCCGGATACCCCCTAGAGTTGTCTTCACAGTGGCCCGCATAAGCGATTAAACACGTAGCGGGCGTTTATTACTCGCCGAGTTTGCACTCCGAGAACCGCAGGTAGCAGGCTTTGCTATTCTCCCTCGATTAGGGCCATTCGTCTACGGCGGGTTGGTTCGGCATCGTGAGGGGCGAGCATTTGGGCGTCTATGGATTTCTGGAACCCGCCAACCTGGTCGTCGGGAAGCACCACTATGAACGACTTCAAGAGAACGATAGTTTCGCGTAGGCAGGTGTTCAAGTCAAAGTGAGCATCATCTAAGGCGCGCCAATCCGAGGAGGGCGCCTCAGATACGCCGCTGCCAAGATCGGAAGCTACTTCGCAGAAGTGGTTGCGGATGGTCAGCACCATCTCTTCGAGAGTGTCGATCTTATGCAAGAACTGAGAGCGTTGGGTAAGGAGCACGTGACTTAAAAGGTCGCTCATGCGCGCTGCGCGCTGCTCCCGGTAACCCCGGAAGTTGGAAGCCTCCAGAGGAGCGGTGTTCGGAATCGTGCCGAAGTGCTTCGCGTGCTCTCCCAGCGTGTGGAGCACACCCTCCACAGGATGGGCCAAACGGGCGCACAAGGCCGGTATTACGAAGACAGCGCGGCAGGATTGCCCTGCTTTTCCGATGCGGCGGAGCTCGAGGGCTTCATTTAGCGAAACGCTAAACATGCGGTAGAAGATTTCGAGTTGGCGGACACAAGAGTCAAAGGCCTCGGCCTTGGCTGCGGGCAACCAGGCACTCCAGTCCTCTTGCACGGATGAATGCCTGGAAGGAAGGGCGTGGGCGCGAACCTGCACAGGGTCTCTCCTAAGGCGGGGGAGTATACCAAAATAGTTTTGGAACTGTAAAAATTTATTAAGGAAGGTTAATTTTCGGTGTTTAGCGAAATGGGAAACTTTCCGGAAAACGTGGAGAAGGACGCAAACCCTTACAATAAGGGCATTTACAGTCAGAAAGGTTTCAGCACCACCGTAGGCTCAGTATCCTCAAGTAACAGATTTGTTATAAAGCCGCTGCATAATCAATCGGCGCTTACGAACTAGCATTTGCAACTACATTCGCGAGTGTTTCGGTACTGTCCTGTCCTGGCATTGTTGCTCTGTGGCGGCGCTGGCCGCTATACTCGCCTGCGATTTATGCGGAAAGGATTTTCCCGTTGCAATTTGAGCCGCGCGAGCAGTTTGAGCAGCGTCAGAAAAAGTTGGAGCAAATTCAGGCGCTGGGCCTGAAGGCATATCCGCATGAATTTCGCTGGAGCGATACCGTTGCCGAGCTGGCAAGCAACTTTGGCGCGACCCCTAGCGCGGACTTGGAAGCCAACCAGCGGGAGAGCCGGGTTGCTGGGCGAATCGTTTCGCTGCGCCTGATGGGTAAGGCCGGGTTTGCACACCTGCAGAGCGCCGGAAAGCGCATCCAGATCTATGTAAAAAAAGACGTGGTGGGAGAGCGCGGGTTCGAGCTGTTTAAATTACTGGACCTCGGCGACTGGATTGGCGTGCGCGGTCACCTTTTTCGCACCAAAACGAACGAGCTTTCCATTTGGGTCGAGGAACTTTTTTTCCTGTCAAAGGCGTTGCTGCCCCTGCCGGAGAAATGGCACGGCCTGACCGACGTGGAATTGCGCTACCGCCAGCGCTATCTGGACTTGATCGCGAATGAGAAGTCGCGCGAGGTTTTTGTGACGCGGGCGCGCATCATCCAGGAACTGCGACGGTTTTTCGATGCGCGCGGGTATATCGAGGTGGAGACACCGATGATGCACCCACTACCCGGAGGAGCGGCGGCGCGGCCTTTTGTGACCCACCACAATACGCTGGACATCGACCTTTATCTGCGGATCGCGCCGGAGCTGTATTTGAAGCGGCTGACCGTAGGCGGATTTGAGCGCGTCTACGAGATCAACCGCAATTTTCGCAACGAAGGAATCTCGACGCAGCACAATCCGGAATTCACGATGCTGGAATTCTATGAGGCGTACAGCAACTACCGCGATCTGATGGACATGAACGAACAACTCTTCGCGGAGTTGGCGAAGAAGATCACTGGTTCGGCGATAGTGCGTTACGGGGACGCGGAGCTGGACTTTGGGAAATTCGAGCGGCTTACGATGCGGGAGGCGATTGTGAAGTATTGGCCAGCTGCCGCGGGCGAAGCTCCTGCTCTCGCGGAACTGCGTGCGCCGGGAGGGCCGCGCGGAATCACGGAGCGGTACAACGCGTGGGCCAAGGGCGCGGGGGCTTCCTATGCGGCCTCCAAGGGTTCGCTCACTGACGGCGAATGGACCGGTTTGTTGTTTGAGGCCATGGCCGAAGATAAGTTGGTGCAGCCGACTATTTTGTATGAATTTCCGACGGACATTTCTCCCTTGTCGAAGCAGAAGCCGGATGATCCGAGCGTGACCGAGCGTTTCGAGATTTACGTCGCAGGGATGGAGATCGCGAATGGCTTTTCGGAGTTGAACGATCCAGTGGAACAGGAGCGGCGCTTTCAGGCGCAGGTGGCACAGGGCGGAGACGAAATGCCGAAGCAGGTGGATTGGGATTATATTCGCGCGCTGTGCCATGGCATGCCGCCGACGGCGGGCGAAGGCATCGGCATCGACCGCTTGACGATGCTCTTTACGGACTCGCCCTCCATCCGTGACGTCATTTTGTTCCCGCAATTGCGGCCGGAGGCGCCATCGAATCCGGAGCAAGGGACGAAGCCCTGACGAGTTCAGCATGAAATTTGAATGGTTCGTCGCCAGGCGGTACTTGCGGTCGCCGTACCGCCCGGCAGTGCTGCGCCTGGTGACGGCGTTCTCCGTGATCGGAGTCGCGGCAGGAGTGGCGACATTAGTTATTGCGCTGGCGATGAACACCGGGTTTCGCGAGACGCTGCAAGATCGCCTGCTAGGCGTGACGGCCCACGTTTCGATCACCAGGCCCGGCGCGGGCGGCATCCGCGACTATGAGGCGCTGGCGTCCAAACTTGCTGCGATTCCAGGAGTGCGCTCCGTAACGCCCGCGGCATATCAGACTGTGCTGATGACATTTGCCGGCGAGGCGCGCGGGGTGGTTTCAAAAGGAATTGACCTGGAGCGCGAGCGCCGCAGCGATGAGGCCTTGCAGCGCATCATTGCCGGGAAGTTGGATTTTTCGCCGGATGCGGACGGCATTGACGCGGTGTTGGTGGGCAAGCAGCTCGCGCAGGAATGGAAGGTGTCGCCGGGGGATTACGTGACGCTGACCAGCCCGCAAAACGGGCGATTGACGCCGTACGGTATGCTGCCGCGAAGCCGGCGGTTCCGCGTGACAGGCGTTTTCGATTCTGGCTTCTACGATTACGACGAGAATTGGTGCTTCCTGAGTTTGGTCGCCGCGCAAGGGCTCTCCGGCGTGGGTAACAGAGTTAGCGTGCTGGAATTTCGACTGGACAAGCCTGAGCAGGCCGATGACATTGCGCGGAAATTGGAACAGGCCGCGGGTCCCGGTTTTGCGGCTACCACCTGGATGGAAGAAAATCGTGCGCTTTTCCGTGCCTTGCGGCTGGAAAAGTTGGTAACCGCGATCTTTATCGGTCTGATTACTTTCGTAGCGGGGTTGAACGTTCTTGTAGTGTTGTCGATGACGGTGACCGACAAGGCGCGGGACGTTGCTGTACTGATGTCGATGGGTTCCAAGCGGCAGCAGATTCGGCGGATTTTCCTGTGGCAAGGGATTGCGATTGGCGCGACGGGCACTTTTGCGGGCTTGTGCGTCGGGTATGCCTTCGCATGGATCGCCGGGACATGGCATCTGATTCCTCTCGATCCACAGGTGTATGCGGTGCCGTATGTGCCGTTTCATCCCAGCGTGCTGGACGGTCTATGGATCGCAGCCGTCGCTATGGGCATTTCTATCGGAGCAACGCTATTGCCTGCGCGCGCCGCAGCACGGCTGTTGCCGGTGGAAATCCTGCGTTATGAGTGAAGGAAGGGAAACTGTGGAGTCGCTGTCGGAACATACCCCAGAAGAGCGATTTTCGTCTGGAAATGCGAGCTTTGGCGCGCGGTTTGCTCCTATGAGTACCGCGAAAGCAGTCGGCAGGATCGAGGATGCTTTCTCACCTCGACAGGGAAAACTGCCTGGCTATAAATAGTTGAAATAAAAGCAATTAGGCGCTTGCCGAAATGCCCGTTGTGGGCCTGCCTTCTTGCTAAGCAAGACCGCCGGACAAAATGGGAAGGGGATGGGTCACGGCGATGCGTTCTCTCGGACCGGGGACGGCACTGTAATTGCCTTTCCTGCATCTAACTGATGGGAACGCGCAACTGTATCCAGCATGGGGATGTGGACTTAGGATGAATTCTGAAGCCAATCCGGGGCAATACGTAGGGGTCGCCAACGCCAGCGGCTTGCGCGACGCGCAAGTGATACTGGAAGCGCGCAGCTTGAGAAAAACGTACGGTGTCGGCGCACGATCTTTAACGGTGTTGACGGATGCCAATCTTAGTTTGCGGCGCGGAGAAATGGTAGCAATTGTTGCGCCGTCGGGAGCAGGGAAAAGTACTTTGCTGCACCTGTTGGCTGCGCTAGACACGCCAACAAGCGGTGCAGTATACTTCGCTTCGAAACCCATTGAAACGAATCAAGACACCACGGTCGCCGAATTTAGAAACCGCGCCGTGGGATTTTTGTGGCAGCGGCATCAATTGTTGCCGGACTTTACTGCCACGGAGAATGTAGCCATGCCGTTGCTGTTGCGAGGGGAGACTTTCTCGCCCTCGATGAGCACAGCGCGCAAGTGGCTCGCGGAAGTCGGCCTGCAAGAGCGGACCGAGCACCGCGCAGGGGAGCTTTCGGGCGGGGAACAGCAGCGCGTCGCTATTGCCAGGGCGCTCGTCACCAGGCCGGCCGTGCTGCTGGCTGATGAACCGACCGGAGATTTGGACGAGCAGAATGCTTGGGCCGTGTTCGAGTTGCTGCAGCGGCTGCACCGCGCGTACCAGTTGACGTCTCTCATCGCGACGCACAACCTGGCGCTTGCCGCGCGTTGTGACCGTATATTGACTCTGGAACACGGCGTTCTGAGTACTCGCGCGGTTGCGACCGCTGCGATGGGGACCCCAGTGGGAGAAGCGAGCTAATCGTGTTTGAACGGTATACAGAGAAAGCGCGACGCGTCATTTTCTTTGCGAGGTATGAAGCGAGCCAGTACGGCAGTCCGTACATCGAGACAGAGCATTTACTGCTTGGCTTGATGCGCGAGGACAAAGCCCTGGCCAATCGCTTCCTGCGCCAGCAGGGCTCGATCGAATCGATTCGCAAGGAGATTGAAGCGCGCATTACTATCCGCGAGCGCATTTCAACATCTGTTGAAGTGCCTCTGAGCGCGGAATGCAAACGCATCTTGAATATGGCCGGGGAAGAAGCAGAGCGCCTCGGCGTAAAGCACGTTGGAACCGAACACTTGCTGCTGGGGATCCTGCGCGAAGAAAAGTGCTTCGGCGCGGAAATCCTGATGGAGCGTGGCCTGCGCCTCTCTACCCTGCGCGAAGAACTCGCGCGCACCTCGGGCGAAAAAACCACAGCGGCCCGCCCAAAGGAAACTTCACTACTCGCTGAGTTCAGTCGCGACTTGACCCAAGCGGCTTCGGAAGGCTCCCTTGATCCGCTGGTCGGCCGCGAAGGCGAAGTCGAGCGCGTCATCCAAATTCTCTGCCGCCGCACCAAGAATAATCCTGTGCTGATCGGCGAACCCGGCGTCGGCAAAACCGCCATCGTCGAAGGGCTCGCACAGCGCATCTCCGACGGCGACGTGCCTCCCTTCCTCGCCGACAAACGCATCCTTTCCCTCGATCTCTCCCTCATCGTCGCCGGAACAAAATATCGCGGCCAGTTCGAAGAGCGCCTCAAGACGATCATGAAGGAGTTGATGGAGAGCCAGAACGCCATCGTCTTCATCGACGAACTGCACACGCTCGTCGGCGCCGGTTCGGCGGAAGGCTCGCTGGACGCCGCCAACATTCTGAAGCCCGCGCTCTCCCGCGGCGAAATTCAGTGCATTGGCGCGACGACTCCCGGCGAGTATCGCAAGTCCGTCGAGAAAGATCGCTCCCTCGAGCGCCGCTTCCAATCCGTAAAAGTGCCCGCGCCCAACGAAGAAGAAGCCATCCAAGTCATCAGCGGAGTGCGCGAGCGCTACGAAAAATTTCACGCCGTCAGCTACACCGATGATGCGCTCCGCTACTCCGTCTATCTTTCGAACCGCTACATTCCCGACCGCTTCCTCCCGGACAAAGCCATCGACCTGATCGACGAAGCCGGCGCCCGTGTGAAACTCCGTCAGGCCAGCGTCCCTGAAGAAGTCGGCGAAGTGCAAAAGCGTGTGAAGTTCATTACGCATCGCATGGAAAGCGCCATCGCGGCGCACGAATTCGAGAAGGCGCGCTTTTATTCTGAAGAAGAGCGCAAAGAGAAAGAAAATCTCCGCGGCCTTCGCGAGCGTTACAAGCTCGACGACGCGTCCACCGGAATCGTCACCCGCGAAGACATTGAGGAAGTCGTCTCGCGCTGGACCGGCATCGCCGTCACCTCCATCAAGGAAGACGAGCAGCAGAAACTCCTGCGCATCGAGCCCGAGCTGCACAAGCGCGTCATCAGCCAGGACAAAGCCATCACCGCCCTCGCACGCGCCATTCGCCGCAGCCGCGCTGGACTCAAAAATCCCGCGCGTCCTGTCGGCTGCTTCTTCTTTCTTGGCCCCACCGGCGTCGGCAAGACCGAAGTCGCCCGCCGCCTCGCGGAATTCTTGTTCGGTTCGGAGAAGTCGCTGGTTCGCTTCGACATGTCGGAGTTCATGGAAAAGCACTCGGTGTCGAAGCTCATCGGCGCCCCTCCAGGGTACGTGGGCTACGAAGAAGGCGGTCAGTTGACCGAGCGCGTTCGCCGCACGCCGTACTCAGTCATCCTGCTGGATGAAATCGAGAAGGCGCACCCGGACGTCTTCAACATTCTCTTGCAAGTGTTTGAAGACGGCCAATTGACGGACGGCCTCGGCAACACCGTGGATTTTCGCAACACCATCATCATCATGACTTCCAATCTGGGCGCGCGCCATTTGCAAAAGCGCACTTCCATCGGCTTCCAGTCCGGAGCCGATGAAGCCGGCCGCAAGAGCATGGAAGACATGGTGATGAACGAAGTAAAGCGGGCGTTCAATCCGGAATTCCTCAATCGGCTGGACGAAGTCATTATTTTCAACCCGCTCGGCGACGACGACCTGCTGCGCATTATCGACCTGCTCGTGGGCCAGATGAACGACACGCTGATCCACCGGCAAGTCCAGGTTGTACTGTCTCCGGAAGCACGCCAGTGGATCCTCGAAAAAACGTGTGCTGACCGCAGTTACGGGGCGCGGCCTCTGCGGCGAGCTCTTCAGAAATATGTCGAAGACCCGCTGTCCGAGGCGCTCATTCAGGGTGGAATCCAAAGACCAGCGACGTTGCAAATTTACGTCGCAGGGGAAGGCCTTTCGTTCCGTCCTGTCGGTGAGGCAACCCCGGTCGTCCACTAGGGAATCTGACACCAACATGTGTGACCCCGTAATCTACGGGGTAAACGCACGGCCGGCCCGTACCGGGTTCGGCGGGAGAAGAACATCTTGGGTTTGGGGATGCGGCCTTGACCACCTCGGTGGCCGCTTACACAAGTGTTTCTTTGCTGTTTGGGGTTATGCGCGTCCGGCTCTCAGTCGCGGGAATCGTGTTTTTGCTCGCGTCTTCTGTTGTTGCCGCTGCGCAGCGCGATCCTAATTCGGCTGGGTCTCCGTCTTCATTTTCCTCCCTCTTTGATTCAACTGACCTGACAAAAGTTACGGCCGAATTGGAATCCGCCGCTGGTCCGGGCTCCGCGCCGTCCTTCCAAAACCCGCCTGCCGAGCCAGCCGGAACCATCATTGACCGCATCATTTTCATCGGCAACCGCCGCGTGCGCAGCGACACGCTGAAAGCCCGCATCTTCAGCCGCGACGGCGATCCCTACAACGAAGAAACCCTGCGCCGCGACTTCCAGGCTCTTTGGAATACGCAGTTCTTTGAGGATGTAAAGTTGCGTGTCGAGGATTCGCCCGACGGCCCCAATCACAAAAATGTAATCTTCGAAGTCAAAGAGCGCCCGGTCATCCGCCGTATTCGGTACGACGGCATCCATTCTGTTTCAGAATCCGACATTCTCGACCGCTTCAAGGAGCGCAAGGTCGGCCTCACCGTGGAAAGTCAGTTTGACCCCACGCGCATTAAAAAAGCCGAAGTCGTGCTCAAGGAGCTGCTCGGCGAACATGGCCGGCAATTCGCAAAAGTTACGCCGCAATACGAGCGCATCGCCGCCAGCAACGCCGTCATCCTGGTCTTTAAAATCGAGGAAGGGCCCAAGGTGAAGGTCGGGCGCATCAAGTTCACCGGCAATCACGCCTTCAGCGATCGCAAGCTCATTCGCGCCATGCGCCACGACCGCCCTTACGCCATTCCTCTCTATTTCCGGTACATTCCTGTCCTTACGAAAACGTACGACCGCGAAAAATTGAACGAAGATCTCGAAGTCGGCGTCCGCGGCCTCTATCAAGACAATGGCTATTTCAAAGTCGTCGTGAACGCTCCCATCCTCGAGAATATCGACACCCAAGGCTTCCGCATGGGCGTTCCCATCGCCGGGCGCAGCCACGGCAAAGCCGTCAATATCACCATCCCCATCGAGGAAGGTGAGCGCTACAAGATGGGCACGCTGAAAATCGTCAGTGCCGACCCCGACAAAGCCCTCTCCCTCAAAGTCGATGCGCTCAAGAGCATTTTCCCCCTCAAGGAAGGCGATATCTTCTCCACCGCCAAGATTCGCAAAGCCCTGGATGACTACCGCAAGGCTTATGGCCAGTACGGGTTCATCGATTTCACCGCGGAGCCGCAGACCGATATAGACGAGGCCGCCAAGCGCATCGATATCACCATGCGCTTCACTGAAGAGAAGCAATATTACGTCCGCCGCATCGATTTCGTCGGCAACACCACCACGCGCGACAAGGTTATCCGCCGCGAGCTTCTCCTCGACGAAGGCCAGCTCTTCAACAAGCGCGCCTGGGAAATCAGCATCCTCCGTCTCAATCAGCTCGATTATTTTGACCGCATCGAGGAAGACAAGGCGGTCGAGATCAAGCGCAACCAAAAAGAAGGCACTGTCGATCTCACTTTGAAGCTGAAGGAAAAGGGCAAACAGTCCATCGGTTTGCAAGGTGGCGTCAGCGGGCTGGCCGGCACGTTCATCGGCCTGACCTATCAGACCAACAATTTCCTCGGCCTCGGGGAAACTTTAACGTTCTCCGCGCAAGTCGGCGACATCCAGCGCAGCTTCATGTTCGGCTTCACCGAACCGTATCTTTTCGATCGGCCCATCTCGACAGGTTTCACGATCTTCTCCAGCAAATATAGTTTCAACCAGGCTCGGCAACTAGCCCTCTTGCAAGGCCAGTCCGTAAGCATCAATCCGCAATTTATCCAGAATTACAGCCAAGACAGCACCGGCTTCACGATGTTTGCCAGCTATCCGCTCAAGAAGCTCTCCTTCGCGCGGATCGGCCTCACCTATGGACTCACGCGCACTAATATCACGGCGTTCAACGACGCTTCGAAGTTTCTCTTCCAGGACATTCAGTTCCGCAGCGTTTCCGGTCCCAACGCGCTCAATGGAATCGTTACCAGCACCATCACTCCCACTATTACCTACAACACGGTCGACAATCCGATTAATCCCCGGTCAGGCAAAAGCTATTTTTATTCCATGGGCTTTACCGGCGGACCGTTGGGCGGCAACGTTAAAACGATTAGCAACGTCTTCGACTGGAAGTATTTCCACCCCATTCAAAAACGTCGCAACGTCATAGGCTTCCACGCGACCGTCGGCTACATTACCGGCTACGGCGGAGGGGAAGTCCCGCCGTACAGCCGCTATTACATGGGCGGCGAAAATGACATTCGCGGCTTCGACATCCGCTCGATTTCCCCGGTTACTTTTATCCCGCAAGCTTCGTCGCAGCCGATCTTCTTTCACGATCCTACCGCCGGCGGCGCCCTTCGATCTTTCAACGTTCCGGTGCTGACCTATGTTGCGACTTTGCCCGGCGGCGACATTCAAAGCGCCGGTAATATCGAATACCGAATACCCATCGTGGGGCCGGTTACCGCCGCGCTGTTTTTTGACGGCGGGACCGACGGCATTCTTCGCCAGAGCGCGCTTAAGCTCGACCCCACAGGCTTCGCGAATATCAAACAACAGTTTCCGTCGGCAAACTTGCAGCAGCAACTCTCCATCGCGCCGAACACGAACTTCCGCCTGCGCGGCTCGACTGGCATTGAGTTTGTGGTGCAGTTGCCGATCGTACAGGCGCCGTTCCGCATCTATTACGCTTACAACGTTAACCGGCTGCACGAACAAATCTCTGCCCCTGCGTCCCAATTCGATCCCAACGAGATCAATTTCCTGAAAAACGCGTTCAACGGGATCGATCCGACGATTTTCCCGCTGCAGATCCAGCCGCAGTTGAACAACATTCTGAATAACCCGGGACGGCTCAATTATTTCGAGCCGAAGACGACATTTCGTTTCACGGTTAGCCGGACATTTTGACGCCGGCAACCGCGACTTTGCATGAGGTGGGTGGAGTCAATGTCACGGAGCGCGCAAATACCTGCAACGCGTATCTGCTTGGGAGGCGGTAGGATGAAGTTGCGATCGATTTTGACTGGCATGGCAGGTGCGATAGTCGCGGCGGGCTTGGCCGCGGGTTGCGGCGGCGGCAGTAACGCCGCTAATGCAGTAACTGTTGCCGTTGGTTCATCCGTGGGCACGGTTATTATCGTCGGCCAGTCCACCACCCTCACCGCCACCGTGACCGGGGGCACCACCACCAACACCGCCGTTAATTGGCAACCGTGTCAGTTCACCACCACTACCGTTTCGGGAACCACGCCCACTACGTCGACTCCCGCGACTTGCCCCACGGACGGCTCTCTCGGCGCCCTGTCCAACCAACAAACCACCGGAACCGCAACTTATACGGCGCCTGGCAAGGTTCCCGACCAAACCAAGTTTCCCGGCCTGCAAATTATTATCACTGCTCAGTCTCAACAAGACACCACCAAGACCGGAAACATAAAGCTTATCCTGGACTCCGGCATCGGCCTCAGTCTTACCCCCAGCACCGCCACCATAGCCACCAACGAGCCGCAAGGTTTCACCGTTACTCTTGCAAATGATCTGCAAAACCTCGGTGTCACCTGGCTGATTACCCAATCGACGGCAACCACCACCATCACCGAACCGAATCTCACCACCTGCAGTCCCACCTGCGGTACCATCACCTCCACCGGTCCAAACAGCGCGACCTACACCGCCCCGGCGACCGTTCCCACCGCTTCCACTCCTGCCGGAGCTAGCACAACGCCTGCCGACGTCACTATCGTGGCCACGGCCAAGGCCGATAACACTCGCTTCGTTACCGGAACCATCACCATCGTCCAAGGTGGACCCATCACCTTCAACGGCATTTCCCCTACCTTCGCCCCTCAGGGCGGCGTTCTCTGGGATATTTATCTGGACGCTCCCAATATCACTTCTGCCTCCAAAATCACCATCACTTCTCCAAACGTAGTCGGTGGCGGCTCGCACACCTTTTCATCCTCTGATGTCTTGAATCAAGTCAAGGTGCTCGTGCCGGTTCCCAATGCAGCGACCACGACTCCTTCTGCCTCCACCGGCGCGCGCCTGCGGCTGTTAGAGGCCGATCTCGGCGCCCCCTCCAGTTCCGGAGCCCCTGTGACTTATACCGTTTCCGTCTCCGATCCGGGTCAACCTGTCACCCAAGGGGCGGGCCCGTTCACCTTTACCCTCATGCCCGTCCGTCCTACCCTGGTTGCTTCTTCTCCTAACAGCGTTCTTCAAAGTACATCGACCAACGGTACGGGTCCTGTTGTCCTGGACGGCGGCTACTTCGGGCCCGGTGGAACCTTCGTTACCGCCACCAGCTCCGCCGCTCAAGGCCCCATTGTGACTGACCCGTTATCCAACGCGCGGCGCCTTGTGCTGAACTTCCCCAGCAGCTCCAGTGCTCCCGGCTTCCCCAGCAGTTCCAGCGCTCCGGGTCTGTATCCTATCTCGGTATCACGCACTAGTAGTCCGCTGCCCAGTCCGAACAATTCTGCCGTGACCACCATGTCAGTGTTTCCGGATTACTCTAGCTCCGTCGGGGTTCTGCCGACTCCGACAGTCTCGGTTCCCGCCGGCACGAACCCAAGCGCCATCGATATCGATCCCAATCTTGGTGTCGCCGTCGTCGCGGAAACCGGCTCGAACGCCGTCCAGTTCTATACGATTGGGGCCGGGTCGCTTACTCCCTTAGGGCCCCCGGTCCTGGTTGGGACGACGCCGACGGGTGTCTCCGTCAATTCCAACACTCATTGCGTTGCGGTGGCCAACTATGGAAGCCAGAACGTTTCCATTGTCCCCATCCCTAATTCTTCCTGTCCATTCACCTCCGTAACCAATATTGATCTTTCCGGAGCCTTGCAGGGGCAGGTCAGCCCGGCTCCGCGTCCTTACGCCATTGGAGTTGATCCGGATACTAATCTTGCTCTTGTCGCATACTCTTCCACGTCCACTATCTCGGGCGCCAATCTCGGTTTCGTTGTGAACTTGAATCAAGGGGCCGGGGCATTCGGCTGCTTAGCAAGCCAATCTATACAGACCCCGCCGTGCATCTTTTCCCAGGTTTCGCTCAACACGGGGCAGTATCCGCAGGTTGCTATGGACCCTCACGCACACAGGGCCTATGTAACCCCTGGCGGATCGGGCATCGTCTCTGCCATTGATGTTACGCAGCCCTCTACTTCTATTGCCCTCAGCTCATTTGTGTATAACGCAGGCACAGTGACCGCTAGTACGGCCAACTCCACTCCCCTCACTGGCTTGGTTCCCGGAATTCCCACTACGGTCCTGATTTCCGGCGTTCCCCCGCTTACAAATTCAAGTAACAGCACCCCCGCTACTCTCAACTTGAACGGCGTGTACTCCATTTCCGTCACTAGCAGCACATCCTTTTCCTACTTCTTGGGGACTGGGTTTACCGGTAGCGCCACTTCCAACGGGCCTGGGACCGTCTTCTTTGGCGAACCCAACTTGGTTTTCGGTGGCCTTTCCAACACGACACAAGGTATCGCCATCAACCCCATCAGTCATACCGCCGCGCTCGCGGACGCCAACGCCACCGGTCAGCAGATCAGTATTCTCAATCAACTCGATGAGTCCTTCGCTTCCATCAGTTTTCAAACCGGTTGCACCGCCTTCACAGTCCCCTGCACGACGTCGGGGGAAATCCCAGGGACGGGGAGAGTCGCCTGGCAGCCGTACACCAACTCTATCGTTTCTTACAATCCGGGCACTCCCACCACGCCAGTGAATCAGGTTTCCATCTCCGATCCCGTGACACTAAAGCGCTATGGCCTCGTAAATATGCCGCAGGGAACAGCGGGATCGGCCACCATCTCGGTCCAGAATGGCACGACCAATTCCCTCACATTGTTGGGAGGTATCGCCGTCGATGCCGCCAACAACCAGGCGTTTGTCGTGCAATCGGGCAGCGGCCTCATCCAGATTGTTCCTTTGACAGCTTCGTCGAACCCACAGAAGCCCACCGAGATCAGCGAGGTGGTCGTTTCCAGTGGAGGCATCCCCAACGCTCTTGTTCCTCAGGCAGCCCTCACTTCTACTACCGCACCTGCCACCGTGCAGATTTTCGGTACCGGCTTCGGTTCCAGCTCGCAAGTGCTTCTTGATAGCGTGCCTCTCCCGGCCGCAGATGTCGCGTTCGACGCCACCAAACCACGGCTGCTCACTGCCACGATTCCTAGCACACTTCTCTCGATGCCGCATCACTACGCGCTGCAGGTTGCCAGCAACGGCTTCACGTCGAACCCGATGGATTTCATTGTTGTTAAGGCCGTTGACATGAACACGGCTTGCAGCCCCGGACCCGCGTCGCCGATCTCCGTGGCCATCGCCGATCAGGTTAAAAACCAACAGGTTAATGGACAAGTGTTTTCGCCCATCGCAGTGGTCACCAACAGCGGCTGCAGCACCATCTCCATGATCGACATCAATCCGGCGAGTCCCACCTTTGGCACCATTACTAACCCGTTTTCCGCCACTCTGCCCAGCACCATCTCGGTAGGCGGCACTCCGCAAGGCATAGCTATTAGTCAGCATCTTGGGCTGGCCGTCGTTGCTAACAACGGCGCTGGCACTGTATCTATCGTGGACCTCGTGAACATGAAGGAGGTAGTTACGGACGTCCCTGTTGGGACGAGTCCCATGGGAGTTGCCATCAACGAAGCCACCGGCGTCGCTCTCGTCGCTAACTTCGGCTCCAACACGGTGTCCCAGATCAATCTAGCTCTTTTATTTGGATCTTCTCCGGCCACTTCATTGACCGCCGCGACGATTGGGGGTGTGCAGTCGCCCATCGCGATTGCCATCGATCCGGACCGCGGTACCAACAATCAGGGTCTAGCCGAGGTCACCGGTCTACAAACCACCAGTTCCGGCCAGGTCGGGGCCCTCTATCCGGTGGACATCGGTTTGGCTACTCCCACGCTAAGCACCGTTGTTTCGATCGGGAGCGTCACCTCCACTCCCAGCGGCATCGTGTTCAACCCAGCCGTGCTGGCCGGAGCGGCTCCGGCATCGCCAACTGGAGTTCCCCCCATAGTGACCACCGGGACCTCAAATTCCGGGCTTTTCTACGTCAATTCAAGCGGCGGCAACGTGATATCTTCTTTCAATCCGGATACAGGTCAACCCGTCCAGACCCAGGTGGGTATTAATCCGACAGCTTTGGCGATCAATCCGCAGAGCGGTGCGATTCTTACTTCCAACTTTGGGGGAAAATCGGCGTCCGTCGTGGACACGATTACCAATCCCAAGACAGTGCAAACGCTGGGCTTTCCCGGGTCGGCGCAGTTTGGCGTGGCCATTGACCAATTTACGAATCTTGCGGTCATCGTGGATTCGGCTAACAATCGTGTCCTGCTGTTCCCGATGCCGAATTGAGCCTGTTTCGGCAGAAACTGGTTGGCCATTAGGATTGGTTCGCGATTAGGCGGGACACCGTCGCGCTTGGGAAGGGCGGCGGAAGGAAGTTTGGGGAGAAGTGGGTCCTTTCTGTTGCGGGCGGTCCGGGTGTCAGCTATACTGCAAAATTTGTGTGAGCATGACGGAGCTCACTGAAGGCGCGGACACAGGTTTAAGCCGGTATCAACTGGCTTAGAGTTTGCAGCAAGTCGAAGTTCGATTCCCAGGCAATTTGAAATAAGGAGAGAAAAGTGAATTCCAGAATGTTGGCCCTGACCCGCTCGGGGGCGCTCAGCAAGATATTTCAGTTTGCGATCGTGGCCGCCGCTTGCGCTTTTGGCGCAAGCGCGCTGCACGCGCAAGGCACCGCGGCCGGTTCCGCAACAGGGACGAAAATCGGCGTCATTAATGTGCGCCAAGCTATTGCCAGCACCGCCGAAGGCAAGCAGGCCGGCGCGGAATTGCAATCGCAGTTTGCGCCGCGCCAAAGCGAGCTGGAGGGACTGAACAAGCAGATTAACGATTTGCGTTCGCGCATGGAAGCGGGCTCCAAGCTGAGCCCCGAAGAGCAAACGCGCTTGCAACGCGAAGGCGAAACCAAGGCGCGCCAACTGCAGCGCAAGCAGGACGAATACCAGGAAGACGTGAACGCCGCCCAAGCCGACGTCTTCGATCGCATCGGCCGCAAAATGGTCGATGTGCTGGACCGCTACGCTCGTGAAAATGGCTTCATAGTCATACTCGATACTTCCGCGCAGAACACGCCGATTCTTTTTGCGTCTACCAACATCGATGTCACGCAAGACATCGTGAAGCTCTTCGATCAAGCGTATCCGGTGAAGGGTGGCACGCCGGCTTCCGGCACGACGCCTAAGCCCGCAACGCAAAAGCCCGCGGCGCAGCCTCCTGCCGCGAAACCGCCGCAGCAGTAGACGGATCGGCAGCGAGTAACTCTTTTGTTTTGACGCCCCGGAGTTGCACCCCGGGGCGTTTTGTTTTTGCGCAGCACTTTCTGACTGGCGCCCTTAACCAAAGGAGAACGGATCGCGAGTGGAGTCGCCTCTACGAAGGCTTGAGGGCTACGTAGGCGCCGAGGGTGATCATGCCTACGCCGGAGGCTACGCGCTGGCGACCGCGGAAGCGGGGACTGGATTTGAGCTTGCGCTCAAGGGGTGTTGCGAGGAGCACGACCAGCAGGTCAGCGCTCGTATTCAGGATCACGGAGACGGCGCCCAGGGCTATGAATTGAAAGAAAATGTGGCCGCGTTCGGGGGCGATGAATTGCGGGATGAAGGAGAGGAAGAACAACGCGGTCTTGGGATTCAGCGCCTCCGTGAAGATCCCCTGGCGAAATGCGCCCTGCGACGGCGCCGCCGCAAGGGCCATCTCGGCGTTGCGGGTGCGAATCATGCGGATGCCGAGCCATACGAGGTAAGCGGCACCGGCATACTTCACGGTGTGAAAGGCCACGGCGGAAGCAGCGAGAATCGCGGACACGCCAAGCGCCGCGGCGAAGACGTGAAAGAGTCCGCCGATGAAGGTGCCCAGCGAGGAATGAATGCCTTCGCGGCGGCCGCCCGCGAGGGTGCGCGCCAGCACGTAGAAAATGCCGGGACCGGGCGTGATGGCGAGAAGCAGTGCGGCGGCGAGGAACAGCGCAAGACGATGCGGATCGATCATGCCCCGATTTTACCCTTTTTGCGGGCGGACAGATTCAAAGCGAAAGCGCTTGGTCCGTAGATAGCGCTGAAGGCGCAGAAAACCGAGCGAAGAGTTACCAGACGGTGTTGATTTGGTGGGAGCGGCGGATGTTAGCGTCCTTGGTCACCAAGGGGATGGCTTCGGCCAGTGCGGTGGCGCCGATCAGGCGGTCGCACGGGTCGCTAGGGTAGTTGGCCGGGAATTGATTGGCCAGTGCGGCTATCTGAGGAGTGATTGGGCGGATGGCTACGCGTGCGGTGATTTCCGCCAGATAAGCTTCGACAGTTCCGGTGATTTGGAGTCGCTGATGAGAAGCGAGCCAAGCTAACTCCCATAGAGTTATTGCAGCTATGGCGACGCCGCCTTCCTGGCTCGCTTTTCGGATCGCTTCAGTGGCCGCCCGGGATAACTTCGCCGGATCCGCTGTTGCCCAAATCAGGGAGTGAGTATCCAGCAGAGTCATTCGGCGGTGACCGCCCATTCGACAGGGATCGGAGATTCGACATCGCCTACGATCTTGACCTTTCCCACCATGCATCCGAGCAGGCCTGGTGTTTCTTTCTCCACGGGGACTAGCTTAACGATGGGCTTTCCACGCTTTGTGACGATGACAGGCTCACCGGTGGCTTGTACGTCTTTCATAACGGCCAGGCAGCGTGCCTTAAAGGCGCCGGCGGGCATGCGTTTCATGGTAATCCTCGGATATCCATAGTCATTATAGCATGACCACCTGAGGAAAACAGCATCGAAAGTGGGACGTTTTGCTCGAGCAGGTGCGGCGCGGGCATGCATGCTTTTTAAACAAACCGCGATGCACCTGTAATGTTGGATTGCGACCATCCTCTCCCGCGAACGCGAGGGTTGTAGTGTGAAGCTGTCCTGGCATTTTCGTTCCGCGCGATTCAATTAGTCGCGCGATGCATTTCGTGTCCGCCGAATCGGGAGAGGAGATTTCCATGCTTGGGAAGTTACAGAAAGTTTTGTCTTGCGTAGGTTTGGTGGTACTGAGCGCGGCGTTGATCGCGCCTGCTGCTTTCTCGCAGACGGTTACTTACAAACCTTATATCCAGCCGGGGGACAACGGTTCATTCGGCGCTAGCGATCAAATGGTGGTGGCTTGGCAAACGAGCGAAGGCTCCCCGAACACTTCCGCTTATTCAGTTGAGTTCGGCACGAGTGTTTCGTATGGACGTACAGTTACGCCGCAGGGCCGCGTGGTTGACAATTATCTTGCGGCAGACCCGGCCTTGCCTGTGCCGCCCCCGGCTTCGGGAGCGCATTCGAATTATTCCGCCGTGCTCAAGGACTTGGAATACGACACCACTTACTTCTATCGCGTGAACGGGCCGGGGATGCCAGCGGGCGGTTTTGCGGCTTCGTTTCATACGCGCAAGCGGGGGGACGATTTTTCATTCATTGTCCAAGGTGATGAAGGATTTTTTCCCGTCGTTCCGGGCGCGAACCCACCGCGGATTGCCGACTACGAAGCGCGCATTGTCCACTTAATGTACAACGTCCAGAATCTCTCGGTGCCTGGTGTGCCTAAGCTGCCGAAGGCTGATCTTGCGCTAAACACCGGCGACAATGTGTACAACAACGGTGCGGAAGGCAGCTATCGCGATTATTGGTTTCCGGTGTGGAACAGCGATATCGATTCGAACGAAACGGGCGCGCCGTTTATCCGCTCGATTCCGTTCTACATCGTCGTGGGGAATCACGACATTGGCGGGAACGGAGTAAGTGCCAACATGCTGGGCAGCGACGTCGCGGGCCGATTCACGGGTAATACTGATGGCGGCGACGCGCTGGCATACTTCAACAACTACTATTTTCCGCTGAATGGCCCGACCGGAGTTGATCCGCAATTCATTTACAATGGCGATGCGGTGACGCCAAACGGGATGTTCTTCAGTTTCAAAGGCAATTCTTACACTTCTCCGACGGCCATTGCCGCTTACAAAGCGTCCACGCTTGCCGATTCGGGCAAGGGCGCGAAGCAGCAAATCGATCATGAGAGCAACTACTCGTTTGACTACGGCAATGCTCACTACGTTTTCCTGGACGCCAACCCGCACCTATTCGATGGGGTGCTCGACGGGCCAGCCATATACCAGGCTCCGCAGCTCACGT
>Ga0209647_1000767_pt1 | contig 29243 bp, 31 predicted proteins | sample GraSoi_2013_60cm_FD_185827 | JGI IMG/M metagenome (GOLD analysis project Ga0209647, IMG submission 185827) | Grasslands soil microbial communities from the Angelo Coastal Reserve, California, USA - Sample 9_17_2013_60cm (SPAdes) (version 2) | ecosystem: Environmental > Terrestrial > Soil >... | reverse complement strand
GACGGGAACGACCCGCGCTTCGAGGAAAAGCTCGTCGTGCTCGACAGCCGCAGCGTCGACACGCTTCTGGCCATTCCCCTTTAGTCCACGGGGTTGTTCTTCCCGTCGAAGCCCCCATTTGACGAATGGTCCGGCGGCGGGGAATGTCTCCCCGCAAGCCGTGTTCAAGGGACTTGCATGACATACCGCGATCCACGGTCATGGGTGTGGGCCGAAGCGCTGGAGCTGCTTCGTGGGGCAGAGAAGCTGCAACGCAGGCTCTTCCAGATCGGTGCCTCTGGGGCACCGGGCTGGGAGCCGCCCGTCGACCTGTACGAGACGGCGGATGGTCTGACGCTCTGCGTCGCCCTTCCCGGCGTCGCGGCGGACGAACTCGAGGTGTCCCTCGAATCCGGGACGGTCGTCGTTCGCGGCGAGCGTGCCTTTCCCGTCGAGTATCAGCGCGCGATCATTTACCGGCTCGAAATTCCCTACGGTCCCTTCGAGCGCCATATCTCATTGCCCGCCGGCCAGTACCAGCTCGTCGACCGGCGCCTGGAGAACGGCTGCTTGACGCTCGGTTTGCGCAGACGGGGGTAAAGGGCATGGACCTGGAACTCGATGGCATGAATCAGAAGTCTGCGGGCGAAAGGGCGGGCGCGGCCGCGCGGGCGACCCCTCAGGGCGCCTACGCTCTTCCCGATGATGCGGTCATCATCCTGCCGGTGCGCCGGATGGTGCTCTTCCCCGGGATGATCCTGCCGGTCGCGCTGGGCCGCGAGGCTTCGATCGCAGCGGCTCAAGCCGCGGCCAAGGCGAAGCAGCCGATCGGCGTCCTGTCGCAGCGGAACGCGGAGACCGAGAAGCCCGGGCCGGAGGACCTTTGCCTCGTCGGCACGGTCGCGAGCATCGTGCGCTACGTCACTACGCCCGACGGCACGCATCACGTGATTTGCCAGGGGCAGCAGCGCTTCCGCGTGGTCGAGTATCTCGAGGGCTACCCCTTCATGGTGGCGCGCATCGGGCGGATCGAAGAACCCGAGGCCGTGGGCAAGGAGATCGAAGCGCGCTTCATGCAGCTGAAGGAGCGCGCGCTCCAGGTCCTCGAACTCCTGCCGCAGGCGCCGCAGGAGCTGATCGCCGGCATCCAGAGCATTTCCTCCCCCGGGGCGCTCGCCGACCTCGTCGCCGGCGTCATGGACATCGAAGTCGCCGAGAAGCAGGCGCTGCTCGAAACGGTCGACCTCCAAAAGCGCCTGGACGGCGTGCTCGAGCACCTCGCGCACCGGCTGCAGGTGCTCAAGCTCTCTCGCGAGATCGACGAGCGCACCAAGGCGACCCTCGACGATACCCAGCGCAAGTACCTGCTGCGCGAGCAGATGAAATCGATCCAAAAGGAGCTGGGCGAAGGCGACGAGGGCCAAGCAGCGGAGCTCGAGGAGCTCAAGAAGGCGATCGCAGAATCCGGCATGCCCGAGGAAGTCGAGAAACAGGCCGTGAAGGAACTGAAGCGCCTGGAGCGCATGTCGGACGCCTCGGGCGAGTACTCGATGGTGCGCACCTATCTCGACTGGCTGATCGAGCTGCCGTGGAAGAGCCCCGAGCCCGACGCGATCGACATGGCCGAGGCGCGGCGCATTCTCGACGAGGATCACTTCGGCCTCGAGCAGGTGAAAAAGCGCATCCTCGAATACCTCGCGGTGCGCAAGCTCAACCCGGAAGGCCACGGGCCGATCCTGTGCTTCGTCGGCCCGCCCGGGGTCGGCAAGACCTCGCTCGGACAGAGCGTCGCGAAGGCGCTCGGGCGCAAGTTCGTGCGCGTCTCGCTCGGCGGCGTGCACGACGAGGCCGAGATCCGCGGACACCGGCGCACCTACATCGGCGCGCTGCCCGGGAACATCATCCAGGCGCTGAAGAAAGCCGGGACGCGCGGCTGCGTGATGATGCTCGACGAGATCGACAAGCTCGGCGCGGGCTTCCACGGAGACCCGTCGTCGGCTCTCCTCGAAGTGCTCGATCCGGCGCAGAACAACAGCTTCCGCGACAACTACCTCGCGGTGCCCTACGATCTTTCGCGCGCGCTCTTCATCACGACGGCGAACGTGCTCGATACGATCCCCGGGCCATTGCGCGACCGCATGGAGATCATCCAGCTGCCAGGCTACACGCAGGAGGAAAAACGCGAGATCGCGCGCCGCTACCTCCTCGCGCGCCAGCTGAAGGAAAACGGCCTCAAGACCGAGCAGTTCGAGATCACCGACGCGGCGCTCACCGCGATCATCCGCGACTACACGCGCGAGGCGGGCGTGCGCTCGCTCGAGCGTCAGATCGGGGCGGTGTGCCGGCGCGCCGCGGTGCGGATCGCCGAAGGCGCGGCCCAGACCGTGAGAATCGACGAGAATGACCTCGCGGAGATTCTCGGGCCGACGAAGTTCGAGAACGAGGTGGCGCTGCGCGCGGCCGTGCCGGGCGTTGCTACGGGACTCGCGTGGACGCCTGTCGGCGGCGACATCCTGTTCGTCGAGGCGAGCCGCACGCCGGGCAGCGGAAAACTGATTCTCACCGGCCAGCTCGGCGATGTGATGAAGGAGTCCGCGCAAGCCGCGCTGACGCTCGTGAAATCGCGCGCCGCGGCGCTCGGCATCGAAGGGGCTGCGTTCGAGAAAACCGACGTGCACGTCCACGTGCCGGCGGGCGCGATCCCGAAGGACGGTCCGAGCGCCGGCGTCGCGATGTTCACCGCGCTCGCGTCGCTCTTCACCGAGCGCGCCGTGCGCGCCGACACGGCGGTGACCGGCGAGATCAGCCTGCGAGGCCTCGTGCTCCCCGTGGGCGGGATCAAGGAAAAAGTGCTTGCCGCCATGCGCGCCGGGATCAGCCGCGTGATGCTGCCTGCGCGCAACCGCAAGGACCTCGAGGAAGTCCCGGCGGAAGCGAAGGAAAAAATCGAATTTGTGTTCCTGCAGGACATCGACGAGGCGGTACGCGCAGTGCTCGAACCGCGCCGGGAATCAAGAGAACCAGGCGTCTAGACGGCTTTAGCTCAGGGCCTGGAGCCGATCGAAGAGAGGCCCGGGGTCCTTTCCGTCCAGCGCCTGCTCGCGAGATCGATGACCTTTCCGTCCCCGGACGCCCCGGGACCCCGCTGACTGCCCACCCATTCGACGATCGGCATGAATTCCGCGCACTCCGCGGCCGCCGTCGAGGGGGGCATTTCGAAAATTCCGATTCCCGCCTCTGCGGCCTTGACGTGCACGTCCGAATCGCTGATCCGAGTCAGGAAGGGCAAACCGAGCGAATTGAGAAACCGCTCGAGCGGCTGATACACCGGCATCGAGCTGCGGACCCGGTTCGCCACCACCGCCAGCTGGATGCAGCGCGTACGGATCCTGCCCACGAGGAGGAGGTCCCTGATGAAATTTGCCGTAGCATGGATATCGATCGACGACGGCGCAACCGGGATGATGATGCAGTCTGCCCTGCTCAGCATTTCCTGCAGGAGCAAACCCGAGACCCCGGCTGGTGCATCGATTATGAGCTGCTGCGTGTCCGCCGGCACGTGCATCTCGACGCTGCGTATGCGGCCACCCTTTTGAGGCGCGGCATTGGCCCCGTAGATTCTCCCCCCAGGCTGGGTGCGGACCCGCAGCCAATGCAGGCTCGACCCCTGCGGGTCGTAGTCCATGACGGTAGTCGGGATGTCCCGGGTCGCGAAGTAGCTGGCGAGGTTGGTCGTAACGGTGGTCTTTCCGGACCCGCCCTTCGAATTGATGACCAGCGTGGTGTTCATTCTCATGACCTTCCCCCTTCGCACCTCTACCGCCCGGTAAGCCTATGCCAAACTCATGCTTTCGCTTATTAACTAATTCACAGGAGATGAGAGAAAGAAACGCGAAATCGCTCGCCTGGCGGCCTCGCGGGCTTGCGACCTTGACAAGGGAGTGCACCCTGACGACCATTCGCCCGTTAACGGGCGAGGTACGACCGTTTGGAGGCGACCCCGTCCCCTGGTCGGACCCGACGACATGTTCTCGAGACTTTTTTACGCGGATCTTCCTTCCCGCCTCAGCTGGGCGGTGTCGCGCTGGCGGTACGCCGTGCGCGTGTCTTGGCACGCCTGGGACAAGGAGCCCTGGATGTTTGCCTTGGCTCTCGGCCTGATCGCCACGATCTTCGTTTTTGCGCTCCGGGTGGCCTACGAGCATCAGGACCACCGGCGGAGCCTCACCTGCCTAGCGCGTAACGTGTATTTCGAAGCGCGGGGTGAGCCTGCGGCCGGTCAACACGCGGTGGCGGAGGTCACGATGAATCGCAAGGCCTCGGGCCGCTATCCCGATACCGTCTGCGGCGTGGTCTACCAGAAAAACTGGGATCCGCTCCGCAAGCGCTACGTGGGCGCCTTTTCATGGACGGAGTTCGATTCGTTGCCGAGCCCGACTGGCGAAGACTGGCTGCGCGCCTGGGAAGTGGCCGAAGGGGTCTACTACGGGCGGGAGGAGCCGGTGCTGGAGGGCGCGATGTTCTTTCACGCGACTTACATCAAGCCCGACTGGGCGAGAGGCAAGCAGCCGCTCGCCCGGATAGGCGGGCACGTTTTCTACAGGTAGAACCGACTTCTAAGCCGCTTCCCCCATTCCCGGAAGCCACATCAGGTCGGTCACCCCGGGATCGACGCCCGCCTGCATGAGGAGCGTCGTTACCTGGCCGCGGTGGTGCGTCTGGTGATTGAAGAAGTGCTGCACCGCGAACCACAGGGGAAAACTTCTCTCGCGGTTGCCCACCATGCTGCGGAACTTGAGGGGCGCGGCGAGGCGCCTTTCGTTCAGCGTCTCCACCCAATTCAGGATCTCGGCGTCGGTCTCCGCGCGCTCGCGGCGCAGCTCGGCGAAATCCGCGTAGAGCTCGTCGCCAAGCGTGCTCACCCGGAACTCGCGCGCGAGAAATCTCGAGAGCCATAGGCGGTCACCGAGCAGCAGGTGATTGAGCGTGCCGTGAATCGAGCGGAAGAATGCCCCGCGGTCCGCTTTACGCTCCGCATCGGGCAGCTTCTCGCAGTGCTCGTAGAGGCGCTCGTTCATCCAGCGGTTGTAGCGGGCCATCGTCCGGAAGCCAGATAGCATGATTTCTCCCTGCAAACACTAATACCCGGCCAGTCTTACACGATCACGGCGACCCGTAGCACTGCTGAGGATTCGACCGGCTTTCCGCTCCACCGACGTTCGGGGTGGAGAGAACGAGCGTATCTCATTGAATGTCATAGCGTTTCATCACTGGCCCGGTTCATGCTCTAAATAAGATCGTGCGGTGCCACGCGAGCGAAGCGTAGCGCGATAAACCGGCAGTTTTGATGAATCGACAACAAAGGAGATTCGATCATGCGTGCAGCGATTGTTCTCGCGGGTACCTTGCTGTTTTTTTCCTCTGCTCTTTTAGCCGATTCGACGGGTGGGGCGGCATCGAAGCCCATCCTCCTGGCTGTGGCCAAGGTTTCCTCGAGCCAGGCGGCGGGAACCGTCGAAACGAAAGTGGCACGAGTCGCCGAACTCGAAACCCAGGTATCGGAAGGTAGTCTGGAGAAATTCGGCGCCACGGGCTTGCCGCAGCTCCTGGTCGCAGCCGCGGTCTCCACGAGCCAAGCGGTGAGAAAAGCAGGCAGCGTTACGAAGGAAGCCGCAATGCCGGAGGGCAGCCTGGAAAAGTTCAACGCCACCGGCTTGCCGCAGTAACGGCGCGCAGGCAAACTCCGTCGCGGACTGCATCCCGCGACACCGGGCCCGGAAGCCGCCTTCCGGGCCTTTTCATTTTCAGCACGCATACCTCGACATACGGCGCAGAGGTGGGCGATCATTCCGGCTTCACGCCCGCCGCGCGGATGACGTTTCGCCATCGCTCGGCGTCTTCCTTCATGATCGCCGCCATCCCGGCGGGGGTGCTCGCGATCGGCTCGGCCGACAACGCATCGAGGCGCTTGGCGACTTCGGGTTGCTTCAGTATCTCCACAATCGCGGCGGAGAGCTTGTCGGCGATGGCCGCTGGCGTCTTCGGCGGGGCCGAAACGCTGAACCACGCGATCGAGACGAACCCCGGATAGAACTCCGCCATCGCCGGTACCTCCGGAAGCGAAGGCACGCGCCGCCCGCTGCCGACCGCGAGCGCCCTGAGCCTGCCCGCGCGAACGTGCTGCACCGTCACCCCGAGATTGTCGAACATCATTTCCACTTCGCCCGCGAGCAGCGCGGCGAGCCCGGGCGCCGTCCCTTTGTAGGGTATATGCGTGATTCTCAGGTTCCCGGCCGCGGTCTTGAACATCTCGGTCGTGAGAAACGAAACGGTGGTCGTTCCTTGGGAAGCATAGTTGAACTTGTCCGGGTTGGCGCGCACCAGCGCGACGAACTCCTGGAGCGTGTCGGCCGGGACCTTTGCCGCGTTGACGAGGAGCACGCTCGGGATCGCTGCCATCACCGTTACCGGCACGAACTGAGCGGGGTCGTAGGGGAGCTTCGAATACAGGCTGGGATTGATCACCAGCGGGGCAGGGGGCGTCGCGAGCAGCGTGTGGCCGTCGGGCTCGGCGCGCGCCACGACCTCCGTGCCGATCGAGCCGCTCGCGCCGGCGCGGTTCTCAACGATCACCGGCTGTCCCCACCTCGCCGCGAGCTTTTCCGCGACGATGCGCGGCAGGGCGTCGGCCGCGCCGCCTGCCGGGAAGGGAACGATGACGCGGATCGCCCGGCTCGGATACCCGGGTGCCCGATCCTGCGCCCACGCGAACGCGGCGAAGAGCAAGCATGCGAGCCATGCGCACCGCAATGAATTCATGCGCTCTCCCAGGCCAAATCGTCTCCGACACCATGATAGGATACTTTTCCAGAGGATCTCACAGAGAGGAGACACAAGATGTCCGCACGTGACAGCCTTCCAGCTCAAGGTCCGCGCCGCGGTTTCCTCGGCAAGCTCGCCGCGCTCGGCGCTTCTGCGATGCTCCCGGGCGAGCCGATGGCGCAGGCGGGCGCGAAGGCGCACCGAATCGACGTTCACCATCACCTCATGTACCCCGGCTATCTCGACGAGGTCGGCGGCCGGCGCGCGGGCTCCAACTTCAAGTGGTCGCCCGAGATGTCGCTCGAGGACATGGACAAGAGCGGCATCGCCGCGTCGGTGCTCTCGCTCATCCAGCCGAGCGCCGTGAGCGGCGAGGTCGAGAAAGGCCGCAGGATCGCGCGCCTCTCGAACGAATACGGCGCGCAGCTCGCGCGCGACCACAAGGGCCGCTTCGCGAGCTTCGCGACCCTGCCGCTTCTCGACACCGAAGGGGCGCTCAAGGAAATCGGCTACGCCCTGGATACGCTCAAGGCGGAGGGCATCGGCCTGATGACGAGCTACCTGGACAAATACCTGGGGGATGCCTCCTTCGCGCCGGTCTGGGAGGAGCTCAATCGGCGCAAGGCGGTGGTTTACACCCATCCGCTCTCGCCCGAGTGCTGCCGGAACATCAAGAGCGAGGTGCCGCCGGCGGTCGTCGAGTATGCGACCGACACGACGCGCACCATCGCGAGCCTCGTTTTCAGCGGCACGGCGGCGCGCTACCCCGATATCCGCTGGATCTTCTCGCACAGCGGCGGCACGATGCCCTTCCTCCTCAGCCGCTTTACGCGCCACGAGATCGACATGAAGGAAAAAGCGAAGGAGCGCGTGCCAAAGGGCGTGATGTACGAGCTGAAGAAGTTCCACTACGACACGGCTCAAGGGAACCACGCGGGCGCGCTGGCGGCGCTGATGAAGATCGTGACGCCGTCGCAGGTGCTTTACGGCACCGACTTCCCGTTCCGCGACGGAGCCGAGGAAATCGAAGGGCTCGCCGCGTTCCGCTTCAATCCCAGGGACTTGCGGGCGATCGAGCGAGAAAACGCCTTGAAGCTCCTGCCGACCCTGAAGGCCTAAAGCAAACTATTCTCCGTAGCCGGAGTTCTTGAGAAACTCGGCCCGCTCGTCCGGGTCGGGCAGGTTGTCCGCGAGCCGCTCATAGAACGCCTTCAGGTCGCGCGTCTGCGCGGCGGCCTTTTTCGCCATTACCTTGGCGATCGGGCCCACGTAAGGTGCGAGCTGCCCTGCCGCCTGGTCGACGTCTGCGGCCTCGACCGGCTTGGGCAAGGGCTGCTCCGCCGCCGCTTCGGGTTGCCCGATCGCGAAAACCTTCTCGAGCGCAGTCGCAGCGAACGCCTTTCCGTCCTGCTCGGACGGAACGCTCTCGGCGAGCAGGCGCACGAGGGTGGGGCCATCGGTGGTGGCCTTCGCCGATCTCCTGACGAGCACTCTCGCCATCGGGCCGACATAGGGCGCGAGGAGTTCCTCGAGCGCACGCAGCTGCCCCGGCTCCCATCCCGGGGGCGGAGAGGTCGTGTCCCGTCGGTCCTGGTGAATGATCGTGGGGAGGATCGTCGCCTCGGTCGAGATGGCCGCACCGCCGCGGCCCTCGAAGGCCTTGGCGAGGGCGGCCGCGAATTCGCGGGCGGTGGCGTAGCGGTCTTCCGGCTTCTTCGCGAGCGCCTTGCCGAGGATTGCGTCGAAAACTTCCGGAACGCCCTGGGGATTGATCTCCGAAGGGTTGCGGTGGGGTTCGTGGCAGATCTTGTACCCGACCGTCTCGGTCGGGCCTTCGAACGGCTTGACGCCGGTGAGCAGCTCGTAGAGGACGACGCCGCAGGAAAAGATGTCGGTGCGCCGGTCCACCTGCTGCCCCGCGTACTGCTCCGGTGACATGTACGCAGGGGTGCCCATGATGGACCCGACCTGGGTGAGGTTGGAGCGGTCGATCCGGGCGATCCCGAAGTCTGCAAGCTTGAGATGGCCGTCCGGCGTCATGATGATGTTCTGCGGCTTGATATCGCGGTGGACTACGCCGTGTTCGTGAGCGTACTCGAGGGCGTCCAGCAGCCGGCTCATGATGCTCATCACGTCCTGCAGGCCGAAGCGCTCCTGCCGGGCTAGAAAGTCCCGCAGCCCGCGGCCCTGCACGTACTCCATCGCGATATAGGCAAGCTGCTTGTTCTCGCCGTATTCGTAGATGCCGACGATCGCGGGATGGTTGAGGCGACCCGAGGCGAGTGCCTCGTTCTTGAATCTCGCAATGATCTGCTCGGCGAGTTTTTCGTCCACCAGCTCCTTGCGCACGGTCTTCAGCGCGACATGGCGCTCGAGGTCAGGGTCGTATCCCTTGTAGACGATCCCCATCGCCCCCTTGCCGATGACTTCGACGACCTTGTACTTGCCGAGTTGCTTGAGAACTGCCACTAGTCTCCGGGACCGCCGTTACAGCGGCCGTCACTCCCCGAGCATCTTCATCGCCTGCACCAGGCTCGTTCTCATGCGGTTGAACGATCCGGCGAGAATCGCGATCTCATCTTTGCCTTTGCTCGTGAATTCCGGGGCGTCGAGATTGCCGAGGCTGACTTCGTCGGCGATCCGCGACAGCCGGGTGACGGGGCGGATGACGATGGCATGAAGCATGAGGTTGAGGGCGACGAAGCAGAAGGCGAACACTCCGGTAAGCGAGATCATGAAAACCTTGAAGGTGTCGTTGGCGCGCTTGATGGGCAAGGTCATCGGCACGGAGACGATCTGCGCGCCAACCACCTCGTTCAGCTTCCAGCCGAAGCCGTTCGCCGGACCGTAGAGCTCGATCATGGTCTTCGGAGCCGCGTCCACGGTGCTGTGGCAGTACAAGCAGGCTGCGTCCTTGATCTGTAGGGGCCGGGCCATGTAAAGGGCGCGGCCGGTCGGGGTGTCGCGCTCGCCGATTATTTCGGTACGGTCCGGCGCCTGGCGGAACTGGTTCACGACGTCGGTTTCCCAGTCGGTGGCACGATTGCGGGGATTGGTCGGATTGAGCGTCGCTTCCTTGTAATCGTAATCGGCGAATTTCTTGCGCAGGTCGCTGAACTGCTCTTGGGCGGCGAACGCGGGAACCGACTGCGGCAGGAACTGGTACTTCATCTGCGTCTCGAGCAGCGGGCGCACCTGCTTGGAGGTGTAGCCGCGCGTCGCGAGCGCAGATTCCATCATGATGCGTGCGTGCTGGAGCACCTCGTCGCGCGCGTTCTGCCGGAGCAAGTCGAGCGATACATAGGCGGCGATGGCCAGGCCGGCCAGGAAAATTGCCAGAAACACGATGTTGAACTTGACGATCAGTCTCATGACCGTTTTCCTCCTATTGTTGCGTGCCGGATTGCCCGCTCTTCGGGTTGTTCGGGTCCTTCGGTTCGTGCTTTTCCGGAAACAGCACCTTGTTCCATTCCGGGTGTTCCCGGAGATTCTCGATCAGCTTGCGGCGAAACTCGGGATCCTTGGATCGAATCTCAAACCGTTTCACGAAATTTCTCTTGATCGAGGGGCCCGCTTTCAGCCAGGCTTCGACCTCGGCATACGTCACCTCGTGCTCGCGCTTGGGCTCGGACCTCCTGTTCTTGAACCGGTCGAGCAACACCGGCAGGTCATCCCGAAAATGCCGCGGCATGTTCTTTATAAACTCCGCCGACGGGCGCGGGCCGAGGACCGCGGGCTGTTCGCCCCTGCGGACGATGAATTCGCCGCCCTTCGCGTCGCGCGCGATTCTCTGCACGCCCTTCCTGCCGATTTCGGAGAATCTCACGGTTCCGGATTCGATGTATATGTCGGTGGAACCGTCGCCAGCGTTCAGAACCGCGGTCGCTTCCCCCGCGTTGACCTCGGCGCGCGGCGTGAGGTAGCGGTACTGCGCGCCCTTGCCGGATTTTTTCTGGGTGAACTTCGCCCAGCCGGACAGTACTGCGATCTCCGAGGGGCCGCGAGCACTGCGCTCCGGCGTAATGCTGATCAGCATCGCGCGCGCTCCCTGGCTGAGATTGAGAATCGCGCCGTCTTGAAACTCAATTTGCGCCTGCCCCTTGGGGTCTATCGACAGTATGTCTCCGTCTCCCAGCCTCACGCCTTGGGTGGCGGCGTAAAGCGTCGCGCCCCGTATCAGCTCGACGCTACCTTCGACCAGGGTCAGCGTGCCTGCAGTTTGAGCAAAGGCTGAAGCACAGGCGCCCAATAGGATCGCTGCAAACTGGAAACAAGGTCCCAGCAACCCCCGGCCGCATCCGCGCATGTCCCCCCCGACTTCGCTTCCGTAGCTTCTGGAGAGGCATTCTAGAGCAGACGGCAACGAGTGCTCAAGTCGGAACGGCGGATATTCTCTCGGCCTTTTGGCTTATACTTTGCGCCGCCGCCAGAATGGCTCGCCGTTCTGTTCGCGGACATCACCGGGAGCACGCGCCTGTACGAAAAGCTCGGCAACGCACGAGCGCTCGAGTGCGTCGGACTGTGCCTCAGCATCATGCGCGAATCCGCCCTCGGCTGCGGGGGACGGGTGGTCCAGACGATCGGCGACGAGATCCTGTGCGTGTTTCCGACCGCCTCGGCGGCGACCCAGGCCGCCACCGAGATGCAGTCGCGGGTGGAGATGCAGGAACCGGTATCCGGGCAGCGCCTTCAGATCCACATCGGGCTGCAATTCGGTCCAGTGCTGGAGGAGGGACAGGACGTGTTCGGAGACTGCGTCAACGTGGCGGCCCGAATGGTGAAGATGGCCAAGCCTTCCCAGATCATTGCCGGCGGCGAGTGCGTGGAAGCATTGAGCAAGCCGATGAGAGATCAGACCCGGGCCCTCGACAAGCTTCCCGTCAAGGGGCGGGAGCAGGAAGTCGATGTCTACGAGGTTCTATGGCGGCACAGCGAGGAATTGACCTACATGGCGAGCCGCGCGCCCGGCCCGCCAAAACAGCCTCAAGTGCGGTTGTGCCTGAGGCACGGCGGGAAGGAAATGATCCTGGGCCCAGGGCGCGACCTGATAAGGCTTGGCCGGGAGAACTCCTGCGACATCATCATAGCCGACCGCAAGGCCTCTCGCGAGCATGCGCGCATTGAACGCCGCCGCGACAAGTTCGTTCTGGTCGATGTCAGTTCCAACGGCACTTTTGTCACGTTTCACGGCGGGCCCGAAATGGCCGTAAAGCGCGAGGAGGTCGTGCTACACGGCCGGGGATCGATCAGCTTCGGGCATCCTTACAGTTCCGATCCGACGGAAGTGGCGGCGTTCGAGGTTGAAACTCCGACCTGAGCCCGGCCGTTCCCGGAGGACGCTCTCTGGGGATTCCTACTGGGTGCGATGGACGAACAGCCTGCTCAACAGGTCCTCGGCGGACCGGAGTTTCTCCGCGGCCCGGCAGATGAGGTCGGCCGCGAAGTCCGCGTCGCGCATGTGTTCCTTGGCGATCTGCCGGTCGCTTTCGCTCACCCGGACGCTGTCGATGCGTTGATCCATACTGGAGTACGAGTTGGCGTTCTTGATCATGGTCTCTAGTCCCTGTCTCGTTGCGTTTCCGGTCACCCGGCCCAGTGCAAACGTTCCTGCACGGTAACCAGCTTAGGTTTCGAGGGAGACAAGCGCAGTGAAGCCTTCCACCGCATTATTGTGGAATATGCACACTGGGCAGGGAGCGCACCCGGTCGAGGGGCGCTAAGGCGTTGTCACGCGGCGCGGCGATACTCGTGCGAGCCCTCGAGCGCGCGGGCGAGCTCGATCAGGCTCGCCACGTTGTGCACCGGCAGGAACTCGTCCACGTGCGGCAGCATCGCGCGCACGCCCGCCGGCCGCGCCTCGAATCCCTGGTAGCGCAGGAGCGGATTCAGCCAGATGAGCTTCCTGCACGACTTGTGCAGGCGCTCCATCTCCTTCGCCAGTCCTTCGCCGACGTCTCCGTCGAGGCCGTCGGAGATCATCAGCACGACCGCGTTTTGTCCGAGCACTCTGCGCGACCATCGCAGGTTGAATTCCCGAAGGCAATTGCCGATGCGCGTGCCGCCCGACCAGTCGGCGATCGCATCCGACACCCCACCCATTGCGACGTCGACGTCGCGATGGCGCAGGTAGCGGCTGATGTTGGTGAGCCGCGTGCCGAAGACAAAGCTCGTCACTCGGTCGCGGTCGTTGGTGATCGCGTGCAGGAAGTGGAGAAACATCCTCGAGTAGCGGTTCATCGAGCCCGACACGTCGCACAAGACTACGAGCGGCGGATGGCGCCGCTGGGGCGAGCGCCGTTTGAGAGGGATGATCTTCGCGCCGTTCCTGAGGCTTGCGCGCAAGCTCGCGCGCAGATCGACCCGCGCACCGCGGGGGTCGGATTCGAAACGCCGGGTGCGGATCTCCGGGATCGGCAGGCGCAGGTTCGCGAGCATTTTTTTCGCCTGCGCTATCTCCTCGCCCGTCATCGTCTCGAAGTCGGCATGCTGCAGTACTTCTCTCGATGAAAAGCTCAAGGTCGCGTCGAGCTCCACTTCCTGGGGCGACTCGGCGGGGTCCTCCCTCGGTTTTTTCGGCTTCGGATAAAGGGCGTCGGCGACGCGGTTGGACGCCGAAGGCTCCTCGTTGCGGCCCTGGCGTCCATAGACCTGCGGCAGGAACATCGCCATGACGCGCTCGAGGAGCTGCGGGTCGCGCCAGAAGATGTGGAAGGCCTGGTCGTAGATCTCGAACTGCTCGCGCCGGCCGAGAAAGACGCTCGCGAGCGTCCAGTAGAAGTCCTCGCGCCGCTCGACTCCGGCGACCTCCAGCGCCCGGACCGCGTCGAGCACGCGGTCCGGCCCGATCGGCAGGCCCGCGGCGCGCAGCACGCGGGCGAAGTGCATCACGTTCTCCGCGAGGCGGCCTTCCGCTGTCATTTTCCGGCAAGCCCTCGCAGCTCGGTGTCGATCACGACGCTTACTTTCCCGTCGCCGACCTTCACTGGCCCGCTCAAGCCCTGCAGATCGCCCGGCTGCGGGCTCGCATTGGCGGATTTCGAGACGCGCGCGCCGATCACCACATTGGGAAAGGCCGAGAGCTTCAGCTGCGGCGCCATCGCCATCGAATCGTCGAGGGTGAACTGGGCGGGGAGATCGCTCCCGCGCTTGCGCAGGATCGCGAGCGGCATGCGCGGACCCTCGGCCGCCCGGGCGAAAATGAAAACGGTGTCGCCAGGGGCGACTTTCCCCGCGAGCTCCGGAGCGAGCCTCACCATGCCGCTCACCCGGCCGCCCTGTGCTTGGGCGGGTTTTGCAATCTGCGCTTTTCCGCTCGGAGAGCCACTCAGAGAGCGCGCCTCCGCGATGCTCGCCTGCACCCTTTGGATCATGTCGGACTCCGCCGGGAGGAGCTCCAGCACTCGCTCCCAGTGACGCACGGCTGCGGCGCCGTCGCTCCGGTTGAATGCCGCGGTGCCGGCCAGGAGCAGCGCCTTCACGTTGTCGGGGTCGATGGTAAGCGCGCGCAGCAGGATTTTTTCCGGCTCGCCCTGCAGCGTCCTGCCCTGCGCCATCGCGAGCGCGTCCGCGTAATCCGCAAGGAGCTGCGCATCGCGCGGCATGCGGGCAGCGGCTTTGGCGTAGGCTTCGCTGGACTCGACGAAGCGCCCCAGCGCCGCGTACGAGCGCCCCAGCATCATCCAGCCCTCGGCGTCCTCGGGGTTGTCCTTCAGGCGTTCCGCGAGCCGCGAGACCAGAGCTTCGAATTGCTGCGCGCTCAATCCATGCGGATTTGCGCCCTCGGCGGTTTGCGGCAAGATGGCCCGGGGATTTCCGACCGTCACATAGACGGCGAGCGCGCAAATCGGCACGGCCAGAGCCAGAGCGAGCGCGGCGGCGCGCGTGTGTCGTGGAGATCGCGCGGGAGCGCCGCCCTTGTCCACGTCGGCGAGCAGCCGCGCTTCGATCTCGCGACGCGCTTTTTCATGCTGGTCCGCGGCCAGCGTTCCGGCGCGCAGGTCGGCCTCGAGCTCGCGCAGCTGATCGCGGTATACCGCGACGTTGACGGCATCGCGCGTCGCACCCGTTCGCAAGCCGCGGCGCAGCAACGGCGGCACGACGAACAACAGCGCGCCGGCGGTGAGCACAACGCCGAGTACGACGAACGCAATCACCGGCGCTCCGACTCGTTTCCGGCGAGGAGCTCTGCCGCGCGCTTGCGCTCGGAGGCCGTTATTTCAAGATCCTGCGCCGGCCGCCGACGAAGGACTCGGCGGAGCAGGACGGCGAACCCGGAGGCAAGCAGCAGCAGGGGCCCGAACCACAGCAGCAGCGTCGTGAGCTTGAGCGGCGGACGATACAGGACGAAGTCGCCGTAGCGAGCGACCATGTAGTCCACGATTTCCGAGTCGCTCGCGCCCTGCCGCATCTTTTCCCGGACTTGGTTCCTCAAGTCTTCGGCGAGCGGTGCGTTCGAGTCTGCCAGGGTCTGGTTCTGGCACACGAGACAGCGCAGCTCGGAGGCGAGCGTCATGACCCTCTGCTCGAGTGCCGGATCCGCCGCTGCCGGGACGGCTTCCTTCGCGAACGCCCAGGAAACCGTCGTGGCAAGAAGCAGGAACGGAAGGACCCTAAGCACGACCGAGTTCTTCTACCAGAGGCAGCACCTTGTCCTTGACGATCTCGCGCGTGAGCGGGCCGATGCGCTTGTAGCGGATGACCCCGAATTTGTCGATCACGTAGGTCTCGGGCACGCCGTAGACGCCGTAATCGATGCCGACCTTGCCGTCGAAGTCGTAGATCGAGAGCCTGTAGGGATCGCCCATGCCTTTCAGCCACGCCAGGCCGTCTTCGCGCTTGTCCTTGTAGTTGAGCCCGTAGAGGGGCACCGCGCCGCTCGCGGCGAGGTCGAGCAGCACCGGGTGCTCCTCGCGGCAACTGACGCACCAGGAAGCCCATACATTCAGGACCCAGACCTTGCCGAGCATGTCCTTTTCCGTGAACGTCTTCGCCGTCTCGTGCAGCTGCGGCAATTCGAAATGCGGCGCCGGCTTGCCGATGAGCGGCGAGGGCACTTCGCGCGGATTGAGCGTGAGACCGACCGCGAGCAAAGCGACGAGCGCAGCGAAGATTCCCAGGGGGAGAACGAAGCGATTCATGGCTGCTGCTATTGCGCCGACGGGACTACGGCGCGGCCCGTGCCACGGCGTACGGCTCCTGCTGCCTCGTCGCCACGCGGTAGCGGCGATCGCTTGCGGCGAGCGCGCCCCCCAGCGCCATCAAGAGACATCCGCCCCAGATCCAATCGACGAAGGGTTTGTGCTGCACGCGGACGATCCAGGCCGTCGCGCTCACGGAATCCCCGAGCGATACGTACAGATCGCGCGTGAAGCCGGGATCGATCGCGGCTTCGGTCATCGGCATGTTCTGCACCCTGTAGATGCGTTTCTCGGGATAAAGCGTCGTGACCGGGCGTCCGTTCTTGTTGACTTGAATTTGGGCGCGAGCGGCGACGTAGTTCGGCCCTTGCACGTCCCTTACGCTGTCCAGGCGGAACGTGTAGCCGCCCAGCTCGGTGGTGTCCCCCGGCTCCATGCGCACGTCGCGCTCGCTGTCGTAGCCTTTCACCAGCGTCACTCCGGTGACGAACACGGCCACGCCGAAGTGCGCGAGCAGCATGCCGTAGGTCGCGCGCGGCGTGTTGCGCAGTCGCGCCCACGCGCTCGCGCCGTTCGCCGCGTTCCTGATCTTTTCGTACACCTGAACTACGCAACTCGCCGCGACCCAGGCCGCGAGCAGCAAGCCGAAGGCGGCCATCGCGCCCCAGCGTCCCATCGCGAACGGAAGCAGGAGCCCCGCGGCGAGACTTGCCGCAAAAGCCCAGCGCAGGCGCGCGGCGAGATCGGGAAGGCTCGCTTTTTTCCAGCGGGCGAGCGGGCCGACGCCCATGAGAAAGAGCGCAGGCGCCATGAGGGGCACGAACACCGTCTCGAAGTAGGGCGGTCCGACCGAGATCTTGCCGAGGCCCGATGCGTCGAGCGCGAGCGGATAGAGCGTTCCGAGCAGCACCGAGCCGGCCGCCGCGGCGAACATGACGTTGTTTGCGAGCAGCATCGACTCGCGCGACAGCGGTTCGAACCCTCCGCCCAGGCCGATCCGCGGCGCGCGCCACACGTACAGGAGCAGCGAGCCGCCGATCACGACGATGAGCAGCACGAGGATGAAGATGCCGCGCGCGGGGTCGGTCGCGAAGGCGTGGACCGAGGTCAGAACTCCGGAGCGCACCAGGAACGTACCGAGGAGGGAGAGGGCGAAGGCGAGGATCGCGAGCAGCACGGTCCAGCTGCGGAAAGCCCCGCGCTTCTCAGTAACGGCAAGGGAATGGATCAGCGCGGTCCCTACCAGCCACGGCATGAAGGACGCGTTCTCTACCGGGTCCCAGAACCACCATCCGCCCCAGCCGAGCTCGTAGTACGCCCAGCCGCTGCCAAGCGCGATCCCCACGGTGAGGAATGCCCACGCCGCCGTGGTCCACGGGCGCGACCAGCGCGCCCACGCCGCATCGAGCCGGCCGCTCATGAGCGCCGCGACGGCGAATGAAAACGCGATGGAAAAGCCGACGTAGCCCATGTAGAGCATCGGCGGGTGCAGTACCATTCCCGGGTCCTGCAGCAGGGGATTCAGGTCGCGCCCGTCTGCGGGCGCCGGGAAGACTCGCACGAAAGGATTCGAGGTAAAGATGATGAACAGGAGGAACCCGGTGCTGACCAGGCCCATCACCCCGAGCACGCGCGCGACCATCTCCTCGGGCAGGTGACGGCTGAAAAGCGTAACCCCCACCGTCCATACCGCGAGCATCAGGATCCACAGGAGGATCGAGCCTTCGTGCCCGCCCCAAACGCCGGAGACGCGATAGGCGAGCGGCAGCGCCGAGTTGGAATTGGAAGCGACGTAGGCGACCGTGAAATCGTTGGCGACGAAAGCGTAAGTGAGGCAGCCGAAGGCGATGGCGACGAACGCGAACTGTCCGCGGGCTGCCGGTCTCGTCGCACCCATCCACAAGCCATCGCCGCGGGCGGCGCCTGCGAGCCCGAGCGAGCCTTGAGCGAGCGCGAGGCACAGCGCGAGCGCGAGAGCGAGTTGGCCGATTTCAGGGATCATTTGTGTCCGGCGCCGCCCTCAACGAGGGTGTGCGCAGCCTTTTCGTTGATGGACTTTGCTTGCTTGATCGCGTCCGCCGCCGCCGGGGGCATGTAGTTTTCGTCGTGCTTGGCGAGCACTTCGCTCGCATAGAAGACGCCGTCCCCGCCGAGCTTTCCTTGCGTCACCACGCCTTTCCCCTCGCGGAACAGATCCGGGAGGAGGCCGCGGTAGACGACAGGGACGCTCTTAGCGGTGTCGGTCACGATGAATTGCACCGTGACCCCGTCGGCTTGGCGCTTCACGCTTCCCTGCGTGACCATCCCGCCGATACGGAAAGAGCGTCCTTGCGGCACCTCGTTCGCCGCCACCTGGCTCGGGGTGAAGAAGAACACGAGATTCTCCTTGAACGCGGCGAGCACGAAGGCAGCCGTCACGCCGAGCGCAACGAGGCCGCCCGCGATCATCGCCAGCCGCTTCTGCCTGGGCTTCATCGCTCGCCTGGTGCTGCGGTGCCGCGCAGGCGGAGGCGTGCGAGAGCGCTGCGCTTGCGCAACATGAGCAGCACGATTTCCGCGAACACGAGGCCGAGCGTCACGAGGTAGGAGCCCCAAACATAGAACGCGTAGCCGCCCATTGCAAGGAAATTCTCCAGGCTGCCCCAATTCACGCGGACGCCCTCGCGTAGTCGGTCGCCCACTCGCTCGCGCGTTCGCGCTCGAGCATGATGCAGCGCGCGCGCATCAGCGCAGCGGCGATGCTGTAGAACCAGAAGCCGAAAGCCATCACGGCCATCGCGGTCAGCATCGCCGCCGCCACGGTCGGCGCCTTGGTGAGACTCACCGAGGCGCCCTGGTGCAGCGTGTTCCACCACTTCACCGAAAAGTAGATGATCGGGATGTTCACGACGCCGACCAGGGCAAGCACCGCACCGGCCTTGTCGGCGCGGCGAGGATCGTCGATCGCCGCTTGAAGGGCCATGAAGCCGAAATAGAGGAACAGCAGAATCAGCTCCGAAGTCAGCCGCGCGTCCCACACCCACCAGGTACCCCAGGTGGGTTTTCCCCAGAGAGAGCCGGTCCAGAGCGCGAGAAATGTAAACAGCGCGCCGGTGGGCGCGATCGCGCTCGCCATCATTCCCGATAGCCGCGTGTTGAATGCGAGCCCCCACGCGGCCCAGAAGGCCATGACCAGGTAAAGGAACATCGACATCCAGGCCGCCGGAACGTGGATGAAGATGATGCGATAGGCCTCGCCCTGCTGGGCGTCGGTGGGCGCGCGGAAGAAACCGATGTACAGGCCCGCGGCGCACGCGATCGCAGCCAAGGCGCCGAACCAGAACGCGAGCTTCCCCGCCAGAGGGAAAAAACTTTGCGGAGAAGAGTACTTGAACCAATTCACCTTGTCGCTCCTGCCTCAGGTCGCGGAACTCCTACCTGTATTGGATGGCGCTTGTCGGCCGTTTATTCCGTCGAAATGCGCAGTGCCACCGCTGCGGCCCAGGGCGCGAAAGCCCACGCGAACACGAGGAGCGCACCAAGCAACAGAAGCTGCGCCTGCCCGCCGAGCCCCGAGACGGCCGCCTCGGCGGCTCCCGCCCCGATGATCAAAACCGGAACGTACAAGGGCAGGATCAGAAGGGACAGCAAGGCTCCTCCGCCCCGCAGGCCCAGCGTCAGGGCTGCGCCGATCGCGCCGATCAGGCTCAGGACTGGCGTACCGAGGGCCAAGGATAAGATCAACACGCCGAGCCGCTCTCGAGGAAAGTCAAATTGTAGCGCCAAAACCGGGGAGATCAGGACGAGCGGCAGGCCGGATATCAACCAGTGGGCCAATATCTTTGCTGCAACCGTCATTCCGAGGGGCGTGGCGCCGAGCAGAATCTGCTCCAGCGTCCCGTCCGCGTGGTCGGAGGCGAACATGCGATGCAGGGCCAGCATCGAGGCGAGCAACGCCGCCACCCAGATGACGCCGGGCGCGATCGTGCGCAGGAGCGCCGGATCCGGTCCGACTCCCAGGGGGAAGAGGCTCACCACGATGACGAAGAAAAGGAGCACCGTCAGGACGTCGGAGCTGCGGCGCGCTGCGAGCAGCAGGTCGCGGTGGATCACGCATCGCAGCGCGGCTAGCATGTCAGGTCGCCTCGAGATCGATGCGTCGGACTGCGGACGCCGTTATTTTCGCCTCAAGGTGCGTCGTTAGGATCACTGCGGCGCCGCGTGAAAGGTGCTCCGCAATCAGATTCTGCACCTGCTCCACAGCCACAGCGTCGAGTGCTGCAAACGGCTCATCCAGGATCCATAGCGGCATCGCTTCGCTCAAGGCCAGGCGCGCGAGCGCCGTTCGGCGGCGCTGTCCCTGCGACAGCGCCCGCGCGGGCAGATGCCCGCAGCCGGCAAGGCCGAGCAGGCGAAGTGCTTCGCTGATTCGTGCGGGCTGTGTACGAACGCCGGCAAGCGTGCACGCCACGTGCAAATTCTCGGCCGCGGTCAAGTCATCCTTGATCGCGTTGGCGTGTCCGATGTACACGAGCTGCCGCCAGAACTCCTCATGCAGCCGCCGAATATCCTCGCCCGCCCAGAAGACCTCGCCGCTCGTCGCCTCGAGCAGGCCGCATGCGATGCGAAGGAGGCTCGTCTTGCCGGAGCCGTTGTCCCCTGCGATACGGAGCAGCTCGCCGCCGCGCAGCGTGAAGCTCAGCGCGCCGAAAAGCCTGCGCTCGCCGCGCACGCAGTGGAGATCGACCGCCTCGAGCGAGGGGGTTCCCGTTTTTTTTTCCACCGCAGCGATCTAGGCGGCGGCGAGCTCCGCCCTGACCTCCGCGAGCAGGCGCTCGGCATCGCTGCCGCGCACGCGGGTGATGTCGTCCTGGTACTTGAGCAGGGTACCGAGGGTGTCGTTGACGGTCTGGGGGTCGAGGGTCATCTTGTCCAGGGCCACCAGCGCCTTCGACCAGTCGATCGTCTCGGCGACGCCGGGCAGCTTGAACAGATCCATCTTGCGCAAGCGCTGCACGAAGGCCACGACCTCGCGCGAGAGTTTTTCGGAAGCCTCCGGGGCTTTTCGCTTCAGGATTTCGAGCTCCCGCGCCGCATCCGGATAGTCCACCCAGTGGTAGAAGCAGCGCCGCTTGATGGCGTCGTGGATCTCGCGCGTGCGGTTGGAAGTGAGCACGACGATCGGCGGCTCCGTCGCTCTCACCGTGCCGATCTCGGGAATGGTGATCTGGAAATCGGACAGCACTTCCAGAAGATAGGCTTCGAACGGCTCGTCGGTGCGGTCCAATTCGTCGATCAGCAGCACCGGCGCCGCGCCTTTCTCGCCTTCGAGCGCCTGCATCAATGGCCGCTTGATGAGGAAGCGCTCGGAGAAAATGTCCTTGGCGACCGCGCCGCGCGACGCTCCTTCCGTTTCGGCGAGCCTGATCTCGATCATCTGGCGAGAATAGTTCCACTCGTATACCGCGGAAGCGATGTCGAGGCCCTCGTAGCACTGCAGGCGCACGAGCGGGCGGCCGAGACTGCCGGCGAGGACCTTTGCGATTTCGGTCTTGCCGACCCCGGCCTCGCCTTCGAGAAACAGCGGGCGACTCATCTTGAGAGCGAGGAATACGGCCGTGGCGAGGCTGCGCTCGGCGACATAGTCGGCGCGCGCGAGCAGGTCGAGAGCGTCGTCGATCGACTTCGGAAGCGTGCTCATCCGCGAATTATGCCAGCCTGGCCGGCAAAAAACTTTCCCCCGGGAGGGAAAGCTGATTCAGGGAGCGCCAGGGGTCTAGGCGGTGACCGTGCGCCTGGGAGTGCCGCCGCGCACGAGCAGCGACTCCTTCGCCAATACGCCGAAGCGGCGCGAGGCGATGATGCGGTTTCCCCTGGCGTAGGCCTCGTGGTTGCTTTCCACGTCGTCGAGGCGGTAGACGTAGTTCACCATGAGCCCCGCCGAGCGGCGCATGCCCGTGGTAGAGATGTCGCCGAGCCAGTTGAGGCGCTCCAGACGCGCGCCGTTGCCGAGGTGAAAGCGCGCCACTGCGTCCTGCGGCTCGCCGTCCTGCTTGGCGTAGAGAAGATAGTAGGCGCACAGACGGCTGAGCTGTTTGAGGATCTCCGAGGCACCCGCCTTGTCCTTGAACCAGTCCTGCACGTCGAGCTTGGCGAGCAGGGCGGCGAGCTCGGCGTGCCGGGGATCGCCTTCCCGCAGCCCGGTTCCGCCGGCAAGCCATTTGCGGAAACCCGGGATGGGCGAGAGCGTGGCGAAGGTCTTCAGGCGCGGAAACTCTCGGCCGAGGTCTTCGGCGACCTGCTTGATGAGAAGATTGCCGAACGAGATGCCGCGCAGGCCTTCCTGGGGATTCGTGATCGAATAAAAGATCGCGCAGTCGGCCGAAGCCGGGTCCACTACCGGGGAGTCGAGGGCGAGCAGCGGCTGCACCTTGGCGCTCATGCCTCGGGTGAGCGCCACCTCGATGAAGATCACCGGCTCGTCGGGCAGCGTCGGATGGAAAAACGCGTAGCAGCGCCGGTCGGCCTGGAGCCGGCGGCGCAGGTCGTGCCAGCCCTGGATCTCGTGCACGGCTTCGTACTGGATCAGCTTCTCCAACACGAGAGCGGAGGTACGCCAGTCGATGCGCTGCAGGACCAGGAATCCGCGATTGAACCAGGAACGGAACAGATCGGCGAGGTCGGTCTCGATGCCCGCCCAATGCGGATGCTCGGCCAGGCCCCGCAGCAGCCGGCGCCGCATCTCCAGGAGCACGCCGATTCCTCCGGGCGCCATGTTGAGGCGCCGGAAGAGTTCCTGGCGCGGCGATTCCACGGCCCGCTGCAGGCGCACGAGATTTCCGGGGGAAGGCTGCTTGCGGTAGGCCTCGGCGGAGCGGCCGACCGCCTCAGGGTCGAGGGAAAACTCCTTGACGAGGATCGTGAAAAAAACCTCCAGTGCCGGCTCATCCAGCGACTGATAGGCGGTGAGCGCCTCGCGCGCGATGAACGCGCCGGACACCTCGCCGCGCTGGGACTGGAGTTCATGGCAAATCGACGCTGCGCGGCGGGCACTGCGCACGGCAGCACGCGAAGGCACTCCCGGGCGGGGCGGCGTGGACCCGAACAGACGCTGCAGGAAGAAAGGTTTGTACATGCTTCTTTATGACCACTCGGACTGCGCCAGGTTCTGGACGTACCCGCACGAAGTATGCCAGCCTATCGTGACGAACATAAAAAAACCCGCCCCCAAAGGAAATTGGGGACGGCATGCGAGCCCCGGGAACCGGGGACTCCCGGATGTTCTATTTCATCGCGGCTTCGACAGCCCGCCTGGCCATCACGGTGATGAGGTGCGCCCGGTAGTCGGCCTTGGCGTGCAGGTCCGAGTTGAGGCCTTTCTCCGGCACCGCGATGTTCGCCACCGACTCGGGCGCGAACTTCGCCGCGAGCGCTTTTTCCATCGCCGCCACGCGGAATACGCTCGGACCGGCGCCGGTCACCGCGACGCGCACGTCCGAGCCGAAGTCGGCGACGAACACTCCGACGATGGCGTAGCGTGAAGCCGGGTTCTTGAACTTCATGTAGGCCGCCCGCTTGGGCACAGGGAAGCTGACCGAGGTGATGATCTCGCCCTTGCCGAGCGCGGTCTCGTACATGCCTTTGAAGAATGCGTCCGCCGCGATCTTGCGCTTGTTGGTGACGACGGTCGCGTTCAAGGCCAGCACCCCCGCCGGATAATCGGCGGCAGGGTCGTTATTGGCGAGCGAGCCGCCGATCGTGCCCATGTTGCGCACCATGCGATCGCCGATCCCTCCCGCGAGGCTCGCGAGCGCGGGAATCGCCTTCCTCACCGCGGCCGAGGCGGCGACTTCGGCGTGACGGGTCATCGCGCCGATGGCGACCGCCTTGCTGTCCGCCTTGATGCCGGAAAGCTCCTTGACCGTGCCCAGATCGATGACCCCGGACGGATGCGCCAGGCGCAGCTTCATCGCCGCGATCAGGCTCTGGCCGCCGGCGAGGAGCTTGGCGTCGCTGTCCTTTGCGAGCACCTTGGCCGCGTCGGCGACCGTTTTTACTTTTTGGTAGTTGAATGAATACATGCGCGTCTCCTAGGCAGCTTTCTTCGTCTTGGTTTCCTGGCACGCTCGCCAGATCCGTTGCGGCGTCGCCGGCATTTCGATGTCGCGAACGCCGAGCGCGTCGGTGAGCGCGTTCATCACCGCGGCCGGAGCGCCGATCGCGCCCGCCTCGCCACAGCCCTTCACCCCGAGCGGATTGTGCGTGCAGGGCGTTTCCTTGGTGCCGACTCGGAACGCGGGTACGTCGTCCGCGCGCGGCATGCAGTAGTCGAGGTAGGAGCCGGTCACCAGCTGACCCGAGTCCTTGTCGTAGTGGCAACCCTCGGTCAGCGCCTGGCCGATGCCCTGCGTGAGTCCGCCGTGAACCTGTCCCTCGACGATCATCGGGTTGATGATCTTGCCGAAGTCGTCCACCGCAGTGAAATTCACGACCCTCACGGTGCCGGTATCGGGATCCACCTCGACTTCGCAGATGTGGCTCCCGGCGGGGAAAGTGAAGTTGGCCGGATCGTAGAAGGCGTTCTCGTTCAGGCCCGGCTCGAGCTTGTCGAGAGGATAGTTGTGCGGCACGTAAGCCGCGAGCGACACCTCGGCGAAGGCCTTCTTCTTGTCCGTACCTTTCACGACGAACGCGCCGTCCTTGAATTCGATGTCGGCTTCCGCGGCCTCCAGCAGGTGCGCGGCGATCTTCTTCCCCTTGGCGACGATCTTGTCCACTGCCTTCACGATGGCCGTGCCGCCCACGGCGATCGAGCGCGAGCCGTAGGTGCCCATTCCGAAGAGGACCTTTCCCGTGTCCCCGTGGACGATGTCGATGTCCTCGATCGGGATGCCGAGCCGATCGGCCACCACCTGCCCGAAAGTGGTCTCGTGTCCCTGGCCGTGGGAGTGCGAGCCGGTAAACACCGTGACCTTGCCGGTCGGATGTACGCGGACTTCTCCGGCCTCGAAGAGGCCGGCGCGCGCGCCGAGCGCTCCCGCGACGTTCGAAGGCGCGATGCCGCAGGCCTCGATGTAGCACGAATAGCCCAGGCCGCGCAGCTTGCCGCGCCTCGCCGCGTCGGCCCTGCGTCCGGGGAATCCGGTGACATCGGCGACTCTCAGCGCTTCGGCGAGGGTCGCCTCGTAGTTGCCGGTGTCGTACAGGAGCGCGACCGGCGTCTGGTAGGGAAAGCTCTTGATGAAATTGCGCCTGCGGATTTCGGCAGGGTTCAACTTCATTTCGCGCGCAGCGGTCTCGACCAGCCGCTCGACGACGTAAGTCGCTTCGGGCCGACCCGCGCCGCGATAGGCGTCCACTGGCGCGGTGTTGGTGAACACCGCGGTGACTTCGGCGTAGATCACCGGCGTCGTATACTGGCCGGCGAGCAGCGTGGCGTAGAGAATGGTCGGTATGCACGAGGCGAACGTGGAGAGATAGGCGCCCATGTTCGCCGTAGTGGTGACCCGCATGGCGAGAAACTTTCCGTCCTTGTCGAGGGCCAGTTCCGCCTTGGTCACGTGGTCGCGGCCGTGCGCGTCGGAGACGAAGGATTCGCTGCGATCCGCGGTCCACTTCACCGGGCGGTTGACCTGTTTCGACGCCCAGGTGCACACCACGTCCTCGGCGTAGAGATAAATCTTGGAGCCGAAGCCGCCGCCGACGTCGGGCGCGACCACGCGCACCTTGTGCTCGGGCAGCCCCAGCACGAACGCGGTCATGAGCAGCCGCTCGACGTGCGGGTTCTGGCTCGCGACGTAGAGCGTGTAGCTGTCGTCGGCGCGCGAGTAGGTCGCGTTCGCGGCGCGCGGCTCGATCGCGTTGGGGATGAGCCGGTTGTTGAGGAATTCGAGCGTGGTGACGTGCGCGGCGCCGGAGAAGGCCTTGTCCACCGCCGCCTTGTCGCCGAGGCCCCAGACGTAGCAGGTGTTGTCCGGCGCGATGTCGTGCACCACCGCCGCGCCTTTTTTGCGCGCTTCCGCCGCGCGGACTACGGCGGGGAGTTCCTCGTAATCCACCCTTACGAGCTCCGCCGCGTCCCGCGCCTGCTGGGGGGACTCCGCGATGACGATCGCGACGTGGTCGCCGACGTAGCGCGCCTTGCCCTGCGCGAGACAGGGGTGCGGCGGCTCCTTCATCGGCTGGCCGTTGACGTCGGTGATCAGCCAGCCGCAGGGCAGGCCGTTGACCTTGGCCCCGGCGAGATCGTCGCCGGTGAAGACGGCGACGACCCCGGGCGCCTTCAGCGCCTTGTCCTTCTTGATCGATTTGATCTTCGCGTGGGCGTGGGGCGAGCGCACGAAATGCGCATAGGTCTGCCTCGGCAGCGCAACGTCGTCGGTATAGTTGCCCGCGCCGGTGAGGAAACGGTAGTCCTCTTTGCGCTTGATCGAAGCGCCGATATAGGGGGTGGCCATGATCTAGCTCCTCATCGTCTGCGAGGCGGCTTTGATCGCCTTCACGATATTGTGATAGCCGGTACAGCGGCACAGGTTCCCGTCGAGCTGCTCGCGAATCTGCTCCTCGGTCGGGTTCGGAAAGTCCTTCACCAGGTCGATCGCGCTCATGACCATGCCGGGCGTGCAGAAACCGCACTGCAGGCCGTGGTGCTGGCGGAAGGCCTCCTGCATCGGATGGAGCGTGCCGTCCGCCTTGGCGATGCCTTCGATCGTGACAATGTCGGCTCCCTCGGCCTGCATGGCCAGCATGTTGCAGGACTTCACGGCGCGGCCGTCCATATGGATCGTGCACGCGCCGCACTGGGCGGTGTCGCATCCGACGTGGGTACCTGTCAAGCGAAGCGTATCGCGGATAAAGTTGACGAGCAGCGTGCGCTCTTCGACTTCGGCGCTTGCCGGCTTGCCGTTGACGGTCAGGGAGACCTTGACGGTCATGATTTTGACTCCTTCGGTGAAAGTTGAACTTTTTCTTGGATGGCGTTCAAACAAGATGCAGAAATCGTCTGGCGAAAAAGCCTCCTTGACGGCAATTCATGTCGAGGGATTTGCGGCGACGCGTGGCGAGAGAAATCCTAGACCATGATCGTGCCGCAATCAACCACAAGCTTGATTTCGCGGCGGCTTGACCCAAGTTTAAGAGAGGTCTACGCTACCGCGTTCAAGCGTTTGTTAGGATTCAACAATATTTTCTGAGCAAGGATTTCCCGTGGACAGCGTCGATCTCGAAGTGGTGCGCAGCGCATTGAAATGGACGGAAGGCGGCCACCGCGCCACCCTGGGTACGGTGGTGCACACCTGGGGCTCGGCCCCGCGTCCGGTTGGCGCGATGCTCGTCATTCGCGACGACGGCCAGGTCATGGGCTCGGTCTCGGGCGGCTGCGTCGAGGACGATCTTATCGACAAGGTCAGGACCCAGGCGATCGCAGCGGATAAGCCGGAGGTCACGACCTACGGCGTTACGCAGGAACAGGCGACGCGCTATGGATTGCCGTGCGGCGGAACGCTGCAGATCGTGCTCGAGCCGGTGACCGCGGAATCGAAGCTCAAGGATCTGCTGTCCGTCATCGAGCGACATGAACTTTCCGCGCGCTTCCTCGACATGGACACCGGCAAGGTGCGCATCGAGCCCGGCAAATGGTCGGATCTGCTCGAGTTCGACGGCAAGGTGCTGAAGACGGTACACGGGCCGCGCTGGCGGCTGCTCCTCATCGGCGCGGCGCAGGTGAGCCGCTATCTCGCGCAGATGGCACAGGCGCTCGACTATCACGTCACGGTGTGCGACCCGCGCGGGGAATACGCCGACGGATGGGACCTCGAGGAAGTCCCCATCAACCGCGGCTATCCCGACGACGTGGTAGTAGCGATGAACCTCGATGCGCACAGCGCGGTGGTCGCCGTCACGCACGATCCCAAGCTCGACGACGCGGCGCTGCTGGAGGCCCTCAAGTCGCCGGCGTTCTACGTCGGCGCGCTCGGCTCCAAGAAGAACAACGACGCACGGCGCATACGTCTGGCGGATTTCGACCTCGCCGCCTCCGAGATCGCGCGTCTGCGCGGGCCGGTGGGCCTGAAGATCGGCTCCAAGACCCCGCCGGAGATCGCGGTGGCGATTCTCGCGGAGATGACCGCAGTGCGCCGCGGCGTGCAGATTCCGGAAACGATCGAGCCTCCGAAGGTCAACGTCACGGCCGGCTGCGAGGTTCCGCAAAACTAGCTATCCTCCCTCTCCTTCGAGGGGGAGTTCATGGCCGCAAACATCCGCGGCATTCTGCTTGCCGCTGGTTCCGCCAAGCGCTTCGGGTCGAACAAGCTGCTTCACGCGTTGCCTCCCGGCACGCCGGACGCCGGCGTGCCGGTCGGACTTGCCGCCGCAAGGCATTTGATCGGGGCGCTGCCCGATTCCATCGCAGTCCTCAGGCCGCGCGCGCAGAAGCTCGGTAAGCTGCTGCGCGACGCCGGCTGCAACACCGTCGTCTGCAAGAACGCGAGCGAGGGCATGGGAACGAGCCTCGCCGCCGGCGTGCGCGCGACCACCGACGCCGATGGTTGGATCGTCGCGCTCGCCGACATGCCGTTCATCCGTCCCGAAACCATCCGGATCGTCACCAAGGCCCTCCAAGAAGGCGCAGCGATCGCCGCACCTTCGTTCCACGGCGGGCGCGGACATCCGGTCGGATTCGCGCGACGGTTCTACGAGGAGCTTTCTTCCCTGCGCGGCGAGGATGGTGCGCGTCAATTCCTCAAGCGACACCCCGAATGGGTGAAATTGCTCGAGGTCGACGATCCCGGCGTCGTGCGCGATATCGACGAGCCTTCGGATCTCGAACGCTAGCGGACGCGAATTCGCGCGCGGCTCCGCCCTCTGGTAGGTTTGCCCACTGAGCCTCGAGGCGGAGATTGGTCGGGCTCGCGGTCAAAGCCCGTAGTACCCGCGATTACCGGAACGATCGATGGATTCCGGTCCGAAACTGCGGGCGAACCCTTTGCCCGCCGCGCGCAAGGCTGCGAGCAACGTGCGTCCGAGTCGCAGGCGTGGGCACGGTGGCGGCTCCGACAGCACGATCTCGCTCGGCTCTTGCGCGTGAATCAGCGCCAGACCCGGGCGGTCGAGCGTGAGCGCGTCGTTCGCCGCGAGAAAGTAATCCCGGCGGTCCTTGTTCTGGGTGATCCAGAGCGCGCCTCGGACGCACTCGACCCGCGCTCCCCGGGGGTCGTGGAGGCGGATGACTTCCCTTGTTTCGAGGTGAAGCTGGGCGCGACCCAAGCGAATGTTCATGGGCGTCTCCCGCTCGGCTGCGCAGACTTGATGTTCATGGTCCTTCCTTTC
>Ga0209647_1000766_pt1 | contig 29276 bp, 24 predicted proteins | sample GraSoi_2013_60cm_FD_185827 | JGI IMG/M metagenome (GOLD analysis project Ga0209647, IMG submission 185827) | Grasslands soil microbial communities from the Angelo Coastal Reserve, California, USA - Sample 9_17_2013_60cm (SPAdes) (version 2) | ecosystem: Environmental > Terrestrial > Soil >... | reverse complement strand
TGGCTGGCGATATGCTTGCCAGTGTCAATCATATGCTTGATATCGTCAAGTATCTTGCCGGCCCCCCCGCGCGTAAGTAAGCTTTTGTAAGGCTGGCCGCTTCAGCGCCGGCTCGCGCGCCGGCCATTCCCTCGCCTCCGCCGACCGCGCTAGCATAGCCGATAAAGATCAAGCGACAGTGGGAGGTCGGCGCGTTCGTCGCCGACCGCGCCCGTCTCGAGATCGAAGCGACCGCCGTCATTCCCGAGCGCGCGTGAGCCGCCGGCACCCGTTCCTGCAGCAGAGGACATGTCGATGACGCCCCAAGCCGCCCGCCAGACGCCGCCCCGCAGCGCCGACAAGGCGACTTTCGACTGGCAGGACCCGCTGCTCCTCGAGGACGAGCTGTCCGAGGACGAGCGCATGGTGCGCGGCAGCGCCCGCGCCTACGCCCAGGGCAAGCTCATGCCGCGCGTCAAGAGCGCGTTCCGCGAGGAGCGCTTCGACCGCGAGATCATGAACGAGATGGGCGCGCTGGGTTTCCTCGGACCGACCATCGAGGGCTATGGCTGCGCCGGCGTCAGCTATGTCTGCTACGGCCTCATCGCCCGCGAGATCGAGCGCGTCGACAGCGGCTATCGCTCGGCCATGAGCGTGCAGGGCTCGCTGGTGATGTACCCGATCCATGCCTTCGGCACCGAGCCGCAGCGGCAGAAATACCTGCCCAAGCTCGCCACCGGCGAATGGATCGGCTGCTTCGGCCTGACCGAGCCCGATCACGGCTCCGATGCCGGCGGCATGAAGAGCCGCGCGCGCAAGGTCGAGGGCGGCTACGTCCTGAACGGGGCCAAGATGTGGATCACCAACGCGCCCGTCGCCGATGTCATGGTGGTCTGGGCCAAGACCGAGGACGAGGGCATTCGCGGCTTCATCCTCGAGCGCGGCATGAAGGGGCTGACGACGCCGAAGATCGAGGGCAAGTTCTCGTTGCGCGCGTCGGTCACCGGTGAGATCGCCATGGCCGACGTCTTCGTGCCCGACGCGAACCTGCTGCCGGGCGTCTCCGGCCTAAAAGGTCCCTTCTCCTGCCTCAACAACGCGCGCTACGGCATCGCCTGGGGCGCGCTCGGCGCGGCCGAATTCTGCTGGCATGCGGCGCGCGACTACACGCTCCAGCGCAGCGCCTTCGGCAAGCCGCTCGCGGCGACGCAGCTCATCCAGAAGAAGCTGGCGGACATGCAGACCGAGATCACCATCGGCCTCCATGCCTGCCTCCGCCTCGGCCGGCTCATGGACGCGCATCGCGCCACGCCGGAGATGGTGTCGCTGCTGAAGCGCAATTCCTGCGGCAAGGCGCTCGACATCGCGCGCATGGCACGTGACATGCATGGCGGGAACGGCATCGTCGACGAATACCACGTCATCCGCCACGTCTTGAATCTGGAGACGGTCAACACCTATGAGGGCACGCACGACATCCACGCCCTCATTCTCGGCCGCGCCCAGACCGGGCTTGCCGCGTTCTGAGGCCGCTCGCTTTCGCGGCACTCTTGCCCGAAGAGCGGGCATTGCCGTTTCGTCGCCGGCGACGACGCAGCGCGGCCGCGCATTCCGCAGGCTATCCCAACAGCAACAGGAGGAAAGAACATGGACGAGACGCGCCGGCAGGATCCGCAGCACGCGCATACCGGCGAGGGCGCGCGCGCCGATGAGGGCCGACGGACCTTCCTCAAGAGCGCGCTGCTGAGCGGCGGCGCGCTCGCTTCGGCGGGCGCGCTCGCCCCGGCGCTCATCTCCGGCGCGCAAGCGCAAACCGGCGGCGCGAAGCCCGGCGACCGGCGCAACCATTATTACATCCCCGCCAGCGACAAGACGGTGCATTGGGGCTATTTCAGCAAGTCGCTCAAACCGGTGATCGAGCTGGACTCCGGCGACTACGTCACCATCGAGACGCTGACGCACCACGCCAATGACGATTCCGAGCGCATGGTCAAGGGCGATCCCGGCGCCGAGAGCGTGTTCCATTGGACCAAGGACAAGAAGAACGTCGATCGGCGCGGCGCCGGCCCGATGGACGCGTCGATCCATGGCCGCGGCGCCGGCGAGGGCTTCGGCGTGCATATCTGCACCGGCCCCGTCTATGTCCGCGGCGCCGAGCCCGGCGACATCATCGAGGTGCGCATCATCGACGTGAAGCCGCGGCCATGCGCCAACCCGCAGCACGGCGGCAAGAGCTTCGGCAGCAACGCCGCCGCCTGGTGGGGCTTTCACTACAACGACCTCTTGACCGAGCCGAAGCCGCGCGAAGTCGTCACCATCTACGAAGTCGACGCCAGCGGCGAGCGCAACTGGGCGAAGGCCGTCTACAATTTCCGCTGGGTGCCGCAGACCGACCCGTTCGGCGTCGTGCACAAGATCATCGACTATCCCGGCGTTCACGTCGATCACAGCCTGGTCAAAGAGAATCACGGCGTGCTCAAGAACGTACGCGTGCCCATTCGCCCGCATTTCGGCGTCATCGCCTTGGCGCCCAAGGAGGCCGACATCGTCGATTCGATTCCGCCGGGCTATTTCGGCGGCAACATGGACAATTGGCGCATCGGCAAGGGCGCGACGATGTATTATCCGGTCGCCGTTCCCGGCGGCCTGTTCTCGGTCGGCGACCCGCACGCCTCGCAGGGCGATTCCGAGCTGTGCGGCACCGCCATCGAATGCTCGCTCACCGGCACGTTCCAACTCGTGCTGCACAAGAAGGACAGGCTCGCGGGCACCGCGCTCACCGACCTGCGATATCCGCTGCTGGAGACGCAGGACGAATGGGTGCTGCACGGATTCAGCTATGCCAATTATCTGGCCGAGCTCGGCGACAAGGCGCAAAGCGACATCTATTCAAAGTCGTCGGTCGACCTCGCGATGCGCGACGCGTTCCGCAAGATGCGGCATTTCCTGATGACGACGAAGGGCCTGTCCGAGGATGAGGCGATCTCGCTGATGTCGATCGGCGTCGACTTCGGCGTGACGCAAGTCGTCGATGGCAATTGGGGCGTCCACGCCATCATCCGCAAGAGCCTGTTCGCGGGTGCGGCGGAGGTCTGATGCCGTAGCCTTAGCCGCGACTTCCGGCGGTCGGACGGAGTCGCGACGACGCCAAATGCAGACGCCGCGCGGCAGGAACCGCGCGGCGCCGGCAGCGACCTAGGAGACGAGATTAGGCGGCAGGCGGAAACTGGGCGGCGCCGCGGGCACCGAGCTCGACGGTGGTGGTCCAGAAGCGGTCGAGGCGGCGCAGCGCGGCGAAGGCGCTCGTCAGGTCCTGCTCGGTGAGCGGGCCCTTGGACAGCGCGTCGATATGGCGCTCATGCATCCGGACGATCTTGTGGCGCAGCGTCTGCCCCTTCTCGGAGAGGCGCACGCGCACCGAGCGGCGGTCATGCGCCGAGCGCTCCTGCACCAGGTAGTCGTTCTCGACCATCTTCTTGACGTTGTAGGAGACGTTCGAGCCCAGGTAGCAGCCGCGCAGCGTCAACTCGCCGACCGTCATCTCGAGGTCGCCGATGTTGAACAGGATCATGGCTTGCACGTTGTTTATGTCGTGCACGCCCTGGGTGTCGAGCTCGAGCTTGACCACTTCCAGGAACTGGCGGTGCAGGCGCTCGATGAGCGCGATCACGTCGAGATAAGCGGCCTTCATGCTACCCTCGGCTGGAGAAGGATTCGGCGCATATGCATGCGACACGCAACAAGGGTATGAGCCGCGGGTTAATTAATCCTTTAAGCGAATTTGGTCCATGTTTTGGCTCTCTTGCAGTTGATCGGTTTGGAGGAGCTGGAACATGGCCGAAAAGTCCTTCGCGCCCCGCCCGGAATTGGCCAGCATCTGGTAGAGCGCCGCCGCCGCCGAGCCCAAGGGCGTGGCGGCGCCCGCCGCCTGTGCCGCCTGCTGCGCCAGCTTGAGGTCCTTGAGCATCATGTCGGCGGTGAAGCCGGCCTGGTAGTCGCGGTTGGCCGGCGCGGACGGCACCGGGCCGGGCACCGGGCAATAGCTGGTCATGGACCAGCACTGACCGGAGGATTTCGAGCTGATGTCGAACAGCCGTTGCCGGTCGAGGCCGAGCCGGTCGGCCAGCGCGAAGGCCTCGCAGACGGCGATCATCGAGATGCCCAGGATCATGTTGTTGCAGATCTTGGCCGCTTGGCCGTTGCCCGCCGGGCCGGCATGGACGATGGTCTTGCCCATGCCCTCGAGCACCGGCCTGGCGTGGGCGAAGCCGGCCGTGCTGCCACCCACCATGAAGGTGAGCGTGCCGGCCGTGGCGCCGCCGACGCCGCCCGAGACGGGCGCGTCGAGCATGTCGAAACCGCGCTTGGCTGCCGTCTCCGTCACCGCCCGCGCCGTGTCGACGTCGATGGTCGAGCTGTCGACTAGCAGCGCGCCCTTCTTGGCCGCGCCGAGCACGCCCCCCTCCCCGGCATAGACCAGACGCACATGGGGGCCCGCCGGGAGCATGGTGATGATGATCTCCGCCTCGGCGACCGCGGCCGCGACGGTCGTCGCGGGCTTGCCGCCGGCCGTGGCGAGCGCATCGAGCGCCGGCCGCGACAAGTCGAAGCCGGTCACCGCGTGGCCCGCCTTCACCAGATTGGCCGCCATCGGCCCGCCCATATTGCCCAGTCCGATGAAGCCGACCTTCATGGCGATGCCTCCCTCTCCTTGGTCAGGCAAAGCGCAGCTCGCGCTCGCCCAAGCTCGCGAAATAGCTTTCGACTTCCGCCGCCGTCACCGCCGCGAGCGAGGCGTGCTGCCAGCGCGGCCGCTGGTCCTTGTCGACGAGCGCCGCGCGGATGCCTTCGAAGAAGTCGTGCCCGGCCATCACATGCTGGGTCATGCGGTATTCGAGCGCCAGCGCCTGCTCGATGTTCATGCCGCGGCCGAGCTGGAGCTGGCGGAAGGCGATCTTGAGGCTCACGGGCGAGGCGCGCGCGATCGCGGCCAGCGCCTCCTTCGCCCATTCGCCCGGCTCGCGCTCGAGCGCCGCGACGATCGCCTCGACGGAGCCGGCGCCAAAGCAGCGGTCGATCGCCGGCTGCAGCGCCGGCAGTCGCGCCGGGCCGGGATCGGCGGCGAAGCGCGCGAGCATGCCGTCGATCTGCTCGCGTGCCCGCTCCGACCGCCAGTCGAGCGTCGCCAGCGCCGCCGTGAGCTCGCCCACGCGCGCCTGCGGCACATAGTGGGTCGCGAAGCCGCAATAGAGCGCGTCGGCGGCACGCACGCGCGTGCCCGTGAGCGCGAGATAAAGGCCGACGCGGCCGGGGCAGAGAGTGAGGAAACGGCTCGCGCCGACATCGGGAAAGAGGCCGATATGCACCTCCGGCATGGCGAAGACGGTGCGCTCGGTGGCGATGCGGTACGAGCCGTTGATCGACACGCCGCAGCCGCCGCCCATGGCGATGCCGTCGACCAGCGCGACATAGGGCTTGGGGAAGCGATGGACGCGCTGGATCAGGCAATATTCCTCGCGGAAGAAATCCGCCTTGTAGTCGCCGGCGCCCGCGGCGTCGTGGCGCGCGTCGTAGATCGCCCGCACGTCGCCACCGGCGCAGAAGGCGCGCTCGCCCGCGCCGCGCACCATCAGCGCCTGGACGCTCGGGTCCTTGCCCCAGCGGACGAGCTGCGGATCGAACACGCGGTACATGCCCAGCGTGAGCGCGTTGAGCGCCTTGGGCCGATTTAGGGTGACGATGCCGAGACCGCCTTCGTGGTCGAGCAGTATCTCGGGACTGTCGTTCATGATGCGCGATTGCTCGCGCCAAGCAGCCGGCGGGCGATGATGACGCGCATGATCTCGTTGGTGCCTTCGAGGATCTGGTGCACGCGCACGTCGCGCAAATGGCGCTCGATGGGAAAATCCTTGAGATAGCCGTAGCCGCCGTGAAGCTGCAGCGCCTCGTTGCAGACACGGAATCCGGCATCGGTGGCGAAGCGCTTCGCCATGGCGCAATGCATGGTCGCCTCGGGGTCGTCGCCGTCGAGGCTCGATGCTGCGCGCCACACCATGAGCCGCGCCGCGTCGAGCTCGGTCGCCATGTCCGCCAGCTTGAACTGCAGCGCCTGGAACTCGGTGAGCTTGCGGCCGAACTGCGTGCGCTCGCCCATATAGCCGCGCGCCGCGTCGAGGCACGCGCGCGCGCCGCCGAGCGAGCAGGCGGAGATGTTGAGGCGTCCGCCGTCGAGGCCCATCATGGCGATCTTGAAGCCGTCGCCCTCCTCGCCCAAACGGTTCGCCACCGGCACGCGGCAGTCCTCGAACATGACCATGGTCGTCGGCTGGCTGTTCCAGCCGAGCTTCTTCTCCTTCTTGCCGAAGGAGAGGCCGGGCGCGCCCTTCTCGACGACGATGCAGGAAATGCCGCGCGCGCCGTCGGCGCCGGTGCGGAGCATGCAGACATAGACATCGCTGGCGCCGCCGCCGGAGATGAAGGCCTTGGCGCCATTGATGACGTAGTGCTCGCCCTGCCGCACCGCGCGCGATTTGAGCGACGCCGCGTCGGAGCCGGCGCCCGGCTCGGTCAGGCAATAGCTGGAGAAATGCTCCATGCTCGCGAGCTTCGGCAGGAAGCGCCGGCGCTGCTGGGCATTGCCGAAGCGGTCGATCATCCACGCGGCCATGTTGTGGATCGATAGATAAGCGGCGGTCGAGACGCAGCCGGTGGCGAGCTCCTCGAAGATCAGCGCCGCGTCGAGCCGCTTGAGGCCGGCGCCGCCGATATCCTCGCCGACATATATTGCGGCGAAGCCCAGCGACGCCGCCTGGCGCAAGGCATCGACGGGAAAGATGCATTCCTCGTCCCAGCGCGCCGCCTGCGGCTTGAACGCGCGCTCCGCGAAGTCGCGCGCCGTCTCCTGGATGGCCCGCTGCTCCTCGGTGAGTTGGAAATCCATGTCCTCTCCGCCGCCGATGCGCGGGCGATGATAGCGGCGGAACCCGCGACCTTCAACGCAAGCCGGTGTTGCCGAGTCCTCGCCTAGGCTTGCGCCGATCGTCGCTCGGAGAGCAGCGAAGCTGCGGCGATCGCCATTGTCAGCGCGATCGCCGGCCACAGCAGCAGCAAGTCGACGCGGATGTTCGTGTGAATGGAGATGCCGGACTCGTAGAACGCATAGAGACCGGGCACGAGGAAGAGCGCGAGCCACAGCGCCAGCCTCACGCGGCTTCGGGCGCGTTCGCTCGCCGCCGTCGATCTCGAGCAGATGTGCAAGATCACGCAGGCGACGGGCGTCAGCACGATGAGCAGGAATGCCGGCGTCTGAATGGCGGCGCTGCGCTCGGCCGACGCCATGTGCGCCACGGCGAAATCGCGGTTTTCGGGCGAGAAGCGAAAAGCCGCCTGCGCCCAGATCGATTTGAACTCGGCGACGCCGGCGGCAAAGACGATGACCCGGTCGCCCGGGCGGGGCGGCACGAGCGGCCGCTGGCCCCATTCCGGCTTGATCCGCGGCGGGATCCACGTGCCGTTGCGCACGCCGCCCTGATCCTCGTAGTCGTCGGCGCGGATATGACCGCTCCAGCGCGCCGGATAGATCGTGCCCGCTGTCTCGTCGCCGCGGAGGCTGTCGTCGACGCGCACGAGCCCCTGCGGCGGATTCTCGCTGGTGAAGGCGCCATTCTCGATCGCGACGACCGTGACGACAAGGATGTCGAAATGCGGATTGTGCAGCGGCGCGGACATGGACGCGTCGAGCCGCTCGTCGACGACCTGATCCTGCGCCTGCGCCGGAGCGCCCCACAGCAGCAGGAGCGCCAACCCGGCGACGACCTCGCATATCCTCGGCAAGCCAGCCTCCGACGCCTTTCGCGCGGCAAGTCGGCCAGTGTCGGGCGACGACATAAACGAGTTGTTACCCATAAAATGCGCGCTATTCCCGCGGCAAATAGGGGTCGGCGCCCGAGCGTGGCGTCACCTGCGGTTGTCAGCGGCGGCCGCGAAGCTTATCATCCTGCCGCGTCGCCGCCAGTTCCCGAGGCATGCCCGTGACCCGACCGCCCTCCCCGCCGCTCGGCGCTTATCCGCGCGTAAGGCTGCGCCGCAACCGGCGGGACGACTGGTCGCGGCGGCTGGTGGCGGAAAACGTGCTCACCGCCGCCGATCTGATCTGGCCGGTCTTCGTCCATGACGAGCGCGCGGCGCGCACGTCCGTGCCGTCCATGCCGGGCGTCGACCGGCTTTCCATAGCCGCGCTCGTCGACGCCGCCGGCGAGGCGCAGCAACTCGGCATTCCCCTCATCGCGATCTTCCCGGCGACGCCGCAAGCGCGCAAGACGCCCGACGGCGCGGAGGCGGTGAACCCGGAGAACCTCGTCTGCCGCGCCGTGCGCGCGGTGAAAGAGGCGCATCCGGCGCTGGGCGTGCTGTGCGACGTGGCGCTCGACCCCTTCACCACGCACGGCCATGACGGCGTGCTGCGCGACGGCGACGTCGCCAATGACGAGACGGTGGCGATCTTGTGCCGCCAAGCCCTCGTCCAGGCCGAGGCCGGCTGCGACGTGATCGCGCCCTCGGACATGATGGACGGCCGCGTCGGCGCGATCCGCGACGCGCTCGACGCCAAGGGATTCGAGCGCGTGCGCATCATGTCCTACGCCGCGAAATACGCCTCGGGCTTCTACGGCCCGTTCCGCGACGCCATCGGCTCGAAATCGTCGCTCGGCAAGGCCGACAAGCGCACCTACCAGATGGACCCGGCGAATGGCGACGAGGCGCTGCGCGAAGTGGCGCTCGACCTCGCCGAGGGCGCCGACATGGTGATGGTGAAACCGGGCCTGCCCTATCTCGACATCGTCCGGCGCGTCAAGCAGCGCTTCGGCGCTCCCACCTTCGTCTATCAGGTGAGCGGCGAGTACGCCATGCTGGCCGGCGCCGTCGAGCGCGGCTGGCTCGATCCCTCCGTGATCATCGAGACCCTCATCGCCTTCAAGCGCGCCGGCGCCGACGGCGTACTCACTTATTCCGCCATCGACGCCGCCAAGCGGCTCACGGCGGGCTGAGCCGCGCGGCTACAGCGCGGCGAGGAAGCGCGTCGCGCAGAGATCGTGCCAGGGGGTGCGGCGGTCGCGGCCCTGGAAGCCGACATGGCCGCCCTGCGGCGGCAGCAGCGGGATGAGGCTTGGATTGCGCCGCCACTCATAGCCGAGATAGGGCTCCGACGGGATCCACGGATCGTCGAGCGCGTGGATCACCAGCGTCGGGACGGCGATGCCGTCGAGAAAGCGCTTGGCGGCGTTGCGCTCGTAATAATCCTCGGCGCCGGCGAAGCCGTTGCGCGGCGCGCTGAAGCGGTGGTCGAATTCCCAGATGCTGCGCGCGTCGATGATGGCGGCGCGCTCGCTGGCCGTGACCTCGGCGCCGGGACCGAGGCTTTCGGCGCGCATGTGGCGCAGCAGATAGCGCTGGTAGAGGCTGTTGCGCCGCCACATCATCCGCCGCGCCGTGCCGGCAAGATCGAGCGGCGTCGAGACCGCGACAGCGCCCTTGAGCGGCGCGCCGCTGCCCCACTCGCCCAGGTATTTGAGCAGCATGTTGGCGCCGAGCGAATAGCCGATGGCGACGATGCCGCCCTCGGTCAGCTCGCAGGGCAGGGCCGCCAGCGCGTCGGCGAAATCCTCACTGCGGCCGGCATAGTACTGGAAGCGGCAGTGCGGACGCGACGGCCCGGCGCCGCGCAGGTTGAGGCGCAGCACGCTGAAGCCCAGCGCCAGTAGATGCGACGCCGTCTTGACCATGTAATGGCTCTGTTCGCAGCCGCTCAGCCCATGGATCAACACGATCATCGGGCGCGCCGGCGCCGGCCCCGATGCCGGCGGACGGTGGAGCGAGCCGGCGAGCCGATCGCCGCTGCCGTCGCGCATGGGCAGATAGATCCGCTCGGGAGAAGCGAGCGGCACGCGCCCGCGCACGAGATAATTGCGCAGCGTCTGCAAATCGCCGCCCCACCACGGGGCACGGACCAGGAAGGGGGGGAAATCGGCGAGACAAAGCCCAGGCAGTCTGGTGAGCGCTACCGAATCCATGTCAGCTCGTGCTTATTGTTGTGGAGGTGCATGAGACGGGATCCGGGTATCGCGGCGAAGCGTCGGGCAGTCTCATCGTCGGTGGCCCCTTGGAACTTCAACGTGCACACCAGGCGTCGGCATGTTCCCGCCGCCAGCCACCGCTCCACCAGAGCCAGCAACCGCGCCGGGTAACAGATAACGTCCGAGAAGAGCCAATCAATCCCGCCGATACCCTTTGGATCGAGGCCGAACGCACTTTCGCGCCGGACCTCGACCAAAGGTAGCGCGGCGATGCGCGGGTCGAGCGGCGCCTTGTCGACGCTGACGACCTGCGCGCCCAGGCGCTGCAGCACCCAGGTCCAGCCGCCGGGGCTGCTGCCGAGATCGAGGCAGCGCTCACCGAGGCGCGGTTGCTCGCCCAGGATGGTAAAGAGTTCCCAGAGCTTCAGATAAGCGCGGCTCGGCGGCGCCTCGCGATCCTCGACGAAGCTCAACTCGCCATGGGGAAATGGGCTCGTGCAGCGGGGCGCCGCCAGCAGCGTGCCCGGATCGAGCAGCGTCCACGAGCCGAGCGGCGCCGATGGCGCGGGCGTGCCGAAGACCAGCGGCTTGGCGGAAACCTTGGGCAGCTGCGCGGCGATCAGCGCGGCGCGGCGGTGGTGAGCATAGGAATAGAGCGCCCAGTTGCGCTGGATGCCGCGCAGCTGGCGCGCCGCGTCGGCGATCGAGGCGATCGGCAGGCGCTGCGGATCGCGCCAGACATTGGCGACCCAGGCGACGGGGCGCGGCGGTCCGGGCGCGAGCACCAGCCGGCCATAGGTTTCCGTCGCCGCCGCGCCCAGCTCCGCGCGCAGCTCGTCGACATAGCCCTCGGGTGCGAGGTAAGCGGTAATGCCGCCGGCGGCGTCAGGCAAGCAGGAATTCACCGATCGCGGCGATCTGGTCTTGCGCCATCAGCGCCGGCGCGTGGCCGATCCCGGGGAACTCGACGAGCCTGGCGCGCGGGCCGCGCCGCGCCATCGCCTCGGCATCGGCGCGCCGCAGCAGATCGCTCTCCGCGCCGCGGATGACCAAGGCCGGGCAGCGCACCGCATCCCAGACGGACCACAGGTCGACATCGGCGGGTTCCGCGGCGCGGAACGCATCGCCGATATGCGGGTCATAGGCGAAGCCGAGGCTGCCGTCCGGCTTCGGGCGCGCGCTGTGCGTCGCGAGGTGGCGCCATTGCGTATCGCTCAAGGGGCCGAACGACGCCGCCACCACGCGCAGCGTCGCCTCGATCTCGGCGAGGTCGCGGAAGCTCGGGTCGCGCCCGACATAGGAGGCGATGCGCGCCAAACCCTCCTTGGCGATGAGCGGGCCGATGTCGTTGATGACGAGGCGGCGGATCGGCGTCCCCGCTTGCGCCGCGAGCATCATGCCGACGAGCCCGCCCATCGATGTGCCGACCCAATCGACCTCGTCGACATCGAGCCGGGCGATGAGCGCCGCCATGTCCGCGAGGTAGACGGGATAGCCGTAATCCGCCGGGTCGCCCAGCCAATCGCTCTTGCCGCGCCCGGCGACATCGGGGCAGACGACGCGGCACGTGGCCGACAGCGCCTCGGCCAGCGCGTCGAAATCACGGCCGTTGCGGGTAAGGCCGTGCACGCAGAGGATCGTGCTCGCGCCCTTGGGGCCCGGCCGTTCCCAATAGGCGAGGCGATGAAAGCCGTGCGGTCCGAGGCAGTTCAGGCTGCGGGCGATCATGGACATGCAGGGTATCCCGTGTTACGCGATCCTGCGACCATCGCCCAGCCCACAGCAGGGATCAAGCCCGCCATGGCCGAGATATCCACCGCGCCGCCGCGCCCCGAGGACTATCCGGACTGGCGCCACCTCTATGACGGCTACGCCGCCTTCTACAAGATGCCGATGGACGACGCGATCGCCGGCCGCGTGTGGCAGTGGCTGCTCGATCCGCAGCACGTGCTCGACGCGCTGCTCGCCCGCGACGACGGTGGACAGGTCATCGGGCTCGCGCATTTCCGCACCATGCCGCGGCCGTTGACCGGCAGCATGGCGGGTTTTCTCGACGATCTCTTCGTCGATCCGCGCTGGCGCGGGCGCCGCGTCGCCGACCAGCTCATCGCCGCGGTCGCCGCGCAGGGGCGCGAGCGCGGCTGGACGCTCATCCGCTGGCTCACCGCCGACGATAACTACCGCGGACGCGGCGTCTACGACCGCCTGGCCAAGCGCACGCTATGGATCACCTACCAAATGGATTTGCCGGCGCCGTGAACCTTTGCCGCTGATTGCCGTTCACCGCCGAATCTGCCCGTCTGGGCCGGCGGCGAATCAAGGGGATCCGGGGCGCCCGATGATCAACGAGATACCGCTCACCTGCCCGCATTGCGGCAAGACCATGGCGAAGACCGTGGAATGGGTGCAGCAGAACACCTTCTTCACCTGCCAATTCTGCGGCACCCCGGCGATGATCGACAAGGACGTCGCCGCTCAATTCCTCGCCGAGATCGAGCTACGACAGCGCCGCTGACGCAAGGCCGCTGGGTTCGCCGTCAATCGGCGGCGTCGATCACCCCCTCGCCCCTGTCGGCGAAGTGCGCATCGCCTTTTCTGATGACTGAGCAATGAACGCGCCCGTTGTGGGTGGGTTCGGTGCTTGCAGCGCCGACGCCGACGCGGCCCCGAGGGGGTGGCGGCTGCACGCGGGATGTGTAAAGTGGCGGGCATTGCGTCGAGAGCCGCTCGCCCTGCCGGGCGCCGGCGCTCCGCACCCATCGGGTTCTTTGGAAGGACGACCGCGATGCTTCAAAACCGCCTGCAGCCGGTGCTCGACCCCCGCGCGCTGGCGCGCGATCTCTCCAACAAGCTACTGATCGACGGTGCCTTGGTGCCGGCGGCGACCGGCCGCACCTTTCCGGTGATCAGCCCGGCGACGCAGGAGCACGTCGCCGACGCCGCCGAGGGCGCCGCTGGCGATGTCGACATCGCCGTCAAGGCCGCCGCCAAGGCGCAGAAGGCGTGGGCGAAGCTCGCGTCGCGCGAGCGCGGCCGCCTGGTCTATGACTGCGGCCGGCTGCTCAACGACCATGTCGAGGAGATCGCGCGGCTGATCACGCTCGAGACCGGCAAGGCGATCCGCACCGAGAGCCGCGTCGAGGCCGGCGTCTTCGCCGACGTGTTGATCTTCTATGGCGGGCTCGGCTCCGAGATCAAGGGCGAGAGCGTGCCGTTCAAGCCGGGCATGCTCACTATCACCCAGCGCGAGGCGATCGGCGTGGTCGGCGCGATCATTCCCTGGAACGTGCCGCTGCTGCTGATGGCGCTCAAGATCGCCCCGGCGCTGGTCGCCGGCAACGCCGTCGTGGTGAAATCGGCCGAGGAGGCGCCGCTGGCGGTGCTGCGCGCGTGCCAGATCATGAACCAGGTGCTGCCGCCGGGCATCCTCAACATCCTCTCCGGCGACGGCCCCGGCTGCGGCGCGCCGCTGGTCGCACATAAAGGCGTCGGCAAGGTCACCTTCACCGGCTCGGTCGAGACCGGCAAGCTGGTCTACAAGATGGCGTCCGACAAGCTCATCCCAGTCACGCTCGAGCTCGGCGGCAAGAGCCCGATGATCGTCATGGGCGACGCCGATCTCGACAAGGCGGTGGACGGCGCCGTCATCGGCATGCGCTTCACCCGCCAGGGCCAGAGCTGCACCGCGGCGAGCCGCATCTTCGTGCAGGAGGCGATCCACGACGCCTTTGTCCTGAAGCTCAAGGCCAAGGTCGACGCCATGAAGATGGGCGACCCCTTGGACGAGGCGACCGACATCGGCTCGATCATCTCGAAGCAGCAATTCGACAAGGTGAAGAACTACATCAGGATCGGCGAGGAGACGCCGGGTGCCAAGGCGCTGCGCTGCTCTTCCATGCCGGCCGACCAGAAGCTGGCGCGCGGATATTTCGTGCAGCCGGTGATCTTCACCGGCATCGCCAACGACAACAAGCTCTGCCGCGAGGAGATCTTCGGACCGGTCACCTGCGTCATCCGCTTCAAGGACTACGAGGAGGCGATCCGCCAGGCCAACGACAGCGACTACGGGCTCGCCGCGACGATCTGGACGCGCGACTTGAGGACCGCGCTCGACGCCACGCAGCGGCTCGAAGCCGGCCTCGTCCAGGTCAACCAGAACCTCGTCGTGCAGGCCAACATGTCCTATGGCGGCGTCAAGCAGTCCGGCCTCGGCAAGGAGGCCTCGCTCGAGGCGATGCTCGAGCATTTCACGCAGAAGAAGACCATCATCCTCAATCTCGGCTGAACCGGCGCGGATTGCGGGCGATGCGACGATTCCTCAGGCTCCGTCTCCTGCTGCTCCTGCCTGTCATAGCCTTGCTCGGCGCCTTTCTCTGGCTGCGCTCGTCGCTGCCGCAAGAGGAGGGGCGGCTCGTCCTGCCCGGGCTCGGCGCCGAAGCGCGCATCAGCCGCGACGAGCACGGCATTCCCACCATCGCGGCGGCGAGCGACCGCGACGCCGCCTTCGCGCTGGGCTTCGTCCATGCGCAGGATCGCCTGTTCCAGATGGATACGATGCGCCGTTACGGCGCCGGGCGGCTCTCCGAATGGTTCGGCCCGACCACGCTCAGGGCGGACCGCTTCACCCGCACGCTCGGCCTCTACCGCGCCGCCGAGCGGCAATACGCGCTGCTCACGCCCGAGCTGCGCGCCGCGCTCGACGCCTACGCCGCCGGCGTCAACGCCTATCTGGCTCACCATCAGGGTTTGCTGCCGCCCGAATACCAGCTGCTGCGCGCGACGCCCGAGCCGTGGCGGCCGGCCGACACGCTCGTCTGGGGCAAGCTCATGGATTTGCAGCTCGCCGCGAATTTCCGCAGCGAGCTGCTGCATGCGCGGCTGGCGCAGCATCTCTCGCCCGAGGAGCTGGCGATCCTCTATCCGCCCTACCCGCATGACGCCCCGGTGGCTTTGAGCGGCGCCTCCGAGGGCCTGCCGCTCGATGCCATCTACGCCAGCCTGCCGGCGCTGGTCGGTCCGACCTTCGCCTCGAACAACTGGGTGGTCGACGGCCAGCACACGGTTTCGGGCAAGCCGCTGCTGGCCAACGACCCGCATTTAGGATTTTCCGCGCCCAGCGTCTGGTACTTGGCGCGCCTCGAGACTCCCGGTGCCCGGCTCGACGGCGTGACCGCGCCGGGCGGTCCCTTCGTCGTGATCGGCCACAATGCGAAGATCGCCTGGGGCTTCACCACCACCGGCGGCGACGTCGAGGACATCTTCGTCGAGCGCGTCGATCCCGACGACCCGGCGCGCTATCTCACGCCTGAGGGAGCGCAGCCATTCGTCACGCGCCAGGAGGAGATCCGCGTCCACGGCGCGGACCCTGTCGCCATCACCGTGCGCGCCACGCGCCATGGGCCCGTGATCTCCGATCTCGGCGGCGGTTACACGCAGCCCGCCGCGGCGGGAACCGTGCTGGCCTTGCAGGCGACCTGGCTCATGGACGACGACCGTTCGCCCAACGCGCTCTGGGGGATGAACCGTGCCGGCAACTGGCAGGAGTTCCGCGACGCGCTCAAGGACTTCGTCGCGCCGCAGCAGAACATGGTCTATGCCGATGTCGACGGCCATATCGGCTTCATCGCCCCGGCGCGCGTGCCGATCCGCGCCAGGGGCGACGGCTGGATGCCGGCGCCGGGTTGGAGCGGCGAGTACGAATGGACCGGCTTCATCCCGTTCGACGACCTGCCGCAGGCGCTGGACCCGCCGAGCGGCCGCGTCGTCAGCGCCAACAACAAGATCGTGCCCGACAGCTACCCCTATTTCCTCAGCCGCGGCTGGGACCTGCCCAACCGCGCGCAGCGCATCAACGAGCTGCTCGATGCCGCGCCCAGGCAGTCGCCGGAAGCCTCGGCGGCAATCCAGGCGGATACGCTGTCGCCGATGGCGAGGGACCTGCTGCCGCTGATGCTAGCGGCGCGGCCGGCATCGAAGCAGGCCGCGGAGGCGCTCGAGCGGCTCAAATCCTGGGACCGGCGCATGGACCGCGACCAGACCGCGCCGCTGCTCTTCGCCGCCTGGCTGCGCGCGTTCAATCGCACGGTGCTCGCCGACAAGCTCGGCAGCGCCTTCGACGATTACTGGGGCATGCATCCCGACGTCGTCCGCCTGATCCTGACCGAGCATCCGGAATGGTGCGAGGAGCCCGCGGAAGGCGTGGCGAGCTGCGCGCCGCAGCTGTCAGTGGCGCTCGAGCAGGCGCTCGTGGAGCTGCGGCAGCGCTACGGCGACGATATGAACGGCTGGCAGTGGGGCCGAGCGCATGCGGCGCAATTCGTCAACGAGCTGTGGGCGCGGGTGCCGCTGATCGGTGGCCTCATCGCGCTCGGCATCCCCGCCGATGGCGGCTACGACACCGTCAATCGCGGCGCCACGCCGGTCGCCAGCCCCGACGATCCTTATGCCGACACGCACGGCTCGACCCTGCGCATGATCGTCGATCTCTCGGACATCGCCGCCAGCCGCTTCATGATCGCGCCGGGAGAGTCGGGCAATCCGTTCTCCTCGCATTACGGCGATCTGGTGCAGTCCTGGCGCGACGTCACCTATTTGACGCTCGGCAAGGCCGCGGCCGCCCATACGCTCGTGCTCGCGCCGCCATGACTGCGCCCGCGCCGAGCCTGCCCGTCTCGCTCGCCGATATCAGCGCCGCCGCCGCCGCCATTGCCGGTGCGGTGCTGCGCACGCCCGCCGTCGCGGCGCCGGCGCTGACCGAGCTCGCCGGCGCCGAGATCGTGCTGAAGCTGGAGACGCTGCATCCGACCGGCTCCTTCAAGGAGCGCGGCGCGCTCGCCAAGCTGCTGAGCCTCGATGCGGCGGAGCGCAAGGCGGGCGTCATCGCCATGTCCGCCGGCAATCATGCGCAGAGCCTCGCTTACCACGCGCGCCGCCTCGGCATTCCCGCGACCATCGTCATGCCGGAGGCGACGCCCTTCACCAAGGTCGAGCGCACCGAGGCCTATGGCGCGCGCGTCGTGCTGCGCGGCGCGGGCCTCGCCGAGGCGCGTGACGCAGCCGCCGAGATCGTCGCAGCGGAACGGCTGACGCTGGTGCATCCCTATGACGATGCGATGGTCATCGCCGGCCAGGGCACCGCGGGGCTGGAGCTGCTGGCCGATCATCCCGAGCTCGACGCGGTCATCGTGCCAATCGGCGGCGGCGGCCTCATCGCGGGGATCGCGACCGCGGCCAAGGCGCTCGCGCCGAAGATCGAGATCATCGGCGTCCAATGCGCACTCTATCCGGCCATGCTGCATGCGCTGGGCCGCGGCGCCCCGCCGACCGGCGGCCCGACGCTCGCTGAGGGCATTGCCGTCAAGGAGCCCGGCCGGCTCACCCAACCCATCATCGCCGCGCTGGTCGATGACATCCTGCTGGCCGACGAGCCCGCGCTCGAGCGCGCCGTCGCCGTGCTGCTCGATGTCGAGAAGGTGGTCGTCGAGGGCGCCGGTGCCGCGCCCCTCGCCGCGTTGCTGCGCCACGCCGAGCGCTTCCGCGGCCGGCGCGTGGGCCTCGTCCTCTCCGGCGGCAACATTGACGCAAGGCTGCTCGCCTCGATCCTGCAGCGCGGCCTGGCGCGCGCCGGCCGGCTGGTGCGGCTCAGGATCGAGATCACCGACATTCCCGGCGCCCTCGCGAAGATCGCCGGCATCATCGGCGAGAAGGGCGGCAACATCGTCGAGATCTACCATCACCGCTTGTTTCACGACGTGTCGGTGAAGCTCGCGGAGGTCGAGGCGGTGGTCGAGACGCGCAACCCCGGGCATGTCGGCGAGGTCATCGGCTCATTGATCGCCGCGGGATTCCCGACGCGGCAGCTCTCCAGCACCGCGGTCGACGGCAGCGACTAGCGCCACCCTGCCCGCGGCGAAACGCCGCAGCGCAGAGCAAGGGATTGGCGCGCCAGGCGAATGGGCGGCGAGCACGCACGGCGACTGCGCTACCGCTGGGCGCTCGATGACGCCGCGGAGGCGAATATTTCCCGGACGACCAGCGTCCTGCGCGAACCTCGCCGCGCGCCGCGTTTCCGCGCGCGGCGTCGCCGCAAATGAAATCCGGCGCCTCGGGAAAAAAGACCAAGGGTCACCCGTTGATGACGGGTGAGCGCGGCCACGCCCCGAGCCTTCAAAGAAAATAACCGTATGAACCAACGCGCGCCAACCACTGGAACGCGAATGCATGACGCTGCGTCGATGAGCAACCCTATCGCCCTGATCGCGCGCTATCTGTGGCGCCACCGCATCGCGCACGCCCTCGTCGTCCTCGCCATTCTCGGCGCCGTCGCGGCATCCGTCGCCGCCCGCTATTCGATGAAGTTCATCGTCGACGCCATGGCCGAGGATCGCGCTCATCTCGCCGGCGTGTGGCAGGCCGTCCTCATTTTCACCGCCTGCGTCGGCGCCGACAATCTGCTGTGGCGCGTCGCCGGCTGGGCCGGTGCCGGCGCGTTCCCGGCCATCGGCGCTGAACTGCGCCTCGATCTCTTCAGCCATCTGCTCGGCCAATCCAACCGCTACTTCAACGAGCGCTTCTCGGGCGCGCTGGCAGGCCGCGTCTCGGCCGCGGCCAACGGCCTGTTCACCTTGGAGAACACCTTCACCTGGAACGTGCTGCCGGCGGCTGCGGCGACGCTGGGCGCGGTCATCGGCCTCGGCACCGTGCGCTGGGAGATCGCCGCCGCGCTCGCCGTGGCGGCGGCCGCCATTACCCTCGGCATCGCCTATGCCGCAGCGCGCGGCGGCCCGCTCAATCACGCCTTTGCCGAGCGCGCCGCCGCGGTCAGCGGCGAGATCGCCGACGCCGTCACCAATCACAGTATCGTCCGCGTCTTCGCCAACCGGGCGCGCGAGACGGCGCGCCTGGCGCAGGCGCTCGCCGCCGAAACCGACACGCACCGCCGCGCGCTGATCTATATCGAGCGCCTGCGCCTGGCCCATGCGGTCGCCGTATGGGTGGTCAGCGGCGCGGTGCTCGCCTGGAGCGTCAAGCTCTGGGCGGCCGGCGCGATCACCAGCGGCGACGTCGTGGTGTGCGGCTCGTTCGCGCTGGCGCTGCTCCAGGCGTCGCGCGATCTCGCCGTGGCGCTGGTCGACGCGAACCACCATTGGAGCCGCGTCGCCGAAGCCGTGGCCACGCTCACCATCCCGCACGATATGGCCGACGATCGCGCGGCGACGAGCTTCTGCTGCGACGGCGGCATGATCGTGTTCGACAACGTCTCCTTCGGCCACGACCACAGCCACATCACGCTCGACGGCGTCAGCCTGCGCATTCCCGCGGGACAGAGCGTCGGCGTGGTCGGACCGTCCGGCGCCGGCAAGAGCACGCTTCTCGCCCTGCTGCAGCGGCTCTATCCGACGAGCCGCGGCCGGATCCTGATCGACGGCCAGGACATCGCGGCGCTGCGCCAGGACAGCCTGCGCCGCGCCATCGCCGTCGTGCCCCAGGACATCTCGCTCTTCCACCGCTCCGTTCTCGAGAACATCCGCTACGGGCGCCCCGACGCGAGCGATGCGGAGGTCATGGCCGCCGCCCGCGCCGCGCGCTGCGAGGATTTCATCGCGCGCCTGCCCGAGGGCTACGGGACGCTGGTGGGCGAGCGCGGCGTGCGCCTTTCGGTCGGGCAGAAGCAGCGCGTCGCCATCGCGCGCGCGCTGCTCGCGGACGCGCCGATCATCCTGCTCGACGAGGCGACTTCGGCCTTGGACACGGAGTCGGAAATCGCCGTCCAGCACGCGCTGTCCGAGCTGATGCGCGGCCGCACCATCCTCGCCGTGGCGCATCGCCTGTCGACCATCGCCGGCTTCGACCGCGTCATCGTGCTCGACGAAGGCCGCATCATCGAGGACGGCCCGCCCGCACAACTGCGCCAGCGCCGCGGCACCTTCGCACGGCTCTGGCGGGCGCAGACCGACGAATCCGGCCGTGACGCCATGACCGAAGAATGGTGGTCGCGCCTGCCGCCGCCAGACCATGTAGCACCGCCGAAAGCGGCGATGAACTCAGCGAGGAGATAGCATATGCGGATTGCGCAGGTTGCGCCCCTGGGAGAAAGCGTTCCACCGCGAAAATACGGCGGCACCGAGCGCATTGTCTCGTACCTGACCGAGGCGCTCGTCGCGCAGGGCCATGAGGTGACGCTCTACGCGTCGGGCGGCTCGCTGAGCGCCGCGCGGCTCTGCGTCACCTATCCGCGCCCGCTGCGCGAATTGCCGGGCCATCCCGATCTCGAGCTCATCTACCGTCATGTCATGGCCGAGGTGCGTGCGGCGTCGGGCCATTACGACATCATCCATTTCCACACCGGCTGGTTCGAGTTCCCGTTCTTCGCGCAGGCCGCCGCGCCCTGCCTCACCACCTTGCACGGGCGGCTCAATATCCCCGAGGTGCAGGCGCGGCTGCGCGCCCACCGCTCCTTCCCGCTGGTGTCGATCTCCCACGCGCAGCGCGCGCACGTGCCCGAAGCCAATTGGGTCGGCACCATCTACCACGGCATTCCCGATCGCGGCATCGCGGCGCGCGCCGGCGGCGACTATCTGGCGTTCCTCGGCCGCATCTCGCCGGAGAAGCGGCCCGACCTCGCCATCGACATCGCCCAGCGCGCCGGGCTGCCGATCAAGATCGCGGCCAAGGTCGACCAGGTCGACCAGGCCTATTTCGACACCACCATCCGCCCGCTGCTGGCGCTGCCGGGCGTCGACTTCCTGGGCGAGCTCGACGACGCCGAGAAGAGCGAGCTGCTGGCCGGCGCCAAGGCGCTGCTCTTCCCGATCGATTGGCCCGAGCCCTTCGGCCTGGCGATGATCGAGGCGATGGCCTGCGGCGCGCCGGTCATCGCGTTCCGCCGCGGCTCGGTTCCGGAAGTGGTCGACGAGGGCGTCACCGGCTTCATCGTCGAGGACGTGGCCGGCGCCGTCGCCGCGCTCGGGCGCATCCACCGGCTCGATCGCCGCACCGTCCGCGCCGCCTTCCTGCGACGCTTCTCGATGGCGCGCATGGTGCAGGACTATGTCGAGGTCTACGAGCAGCTGATCGAGCGGCCGGCCGAACAAATCGCCGTATCCTATGGGAGGAACGCCTAGCCTGCGGCCTTGCCGCCCCCGGCGCCCCGGCGTAGGAAGGGGCTGGGCGGCGTGCATGCCGCGCCGGGGGAGGCGCCATGGTCGTCCACCGCAACGTGCTCGACTCGATCGGCAACACGCCGCTGGTGGAACTGACGCGCTTCGATACCGGCCCGTGCCGCCTCTTCGCCAAGCTCGAGAACCAGAACCCCGCCGGATCGATCAAGGACCGCATCGGCCTGTCGCTCATCGAGGCCGCCGAGCGCGACGGCAAGATCGGCCCGGGCGGCACGCTGATCGAGGCCACCGCCGGCAATACCGGCCTCGGGCTGGCGCTGGTCGCAGCGCAAAAGGGCTACCGTCTCATCCTCGTCATCCCCGACAAGATGAGCCAGGAGAAGGTGTTGCATCTCAAAGCCCTGGGCGCCGAAGTTCGCATCACCCGCTCGGATGTCGGCAAGGGCCATCCCGACTACTACCAGGATATGGCGGAGCGGCTGGCGCACGAAACGGGCGCGTTCTACGTCAACCAGTTCGCCAATCCCGCCAATCCGCTGGCGCACGAAACCACCACCGCGCCTGAGATCTGGCAGCAGACGACGCATCAGCTCGACGCCGTCGTCGTCGGCGTCGGCTCGGGCGGCACGCTCACGGGCATCGCGCGCTTCTTCGCGCGCGTGGCGCCCAAGGTCGAGATGGTGCTCGCCGATCCCGAAGGCTCGATCCTGGCGCCGCTGGTCAATACCGGCCGCAACGTCGCGGCGGGATCCTGGCTCATCGAGGGCATCGGCGAGGATTTCGTCCCGCCCAATTGCGAGCTCGAGCATGTGCGGACGGCCTACTCGATCAGCGACCGCGACAGCTTCGCCGCGGCGCGCGAACTGCTGCGCCGAGAAGGCATCCTCGGCGGCTCCTCGAGCGGCACGCTGCTCGCGGCGGCGTTGCGCTATTGCCGCGAGCAGACGACGCCGAAGCGCGTCGTCACCTTCGTCTGCGACAGCGGCAACAAGTACCTGTCGAAGATGTTCAACGACTTCTGGATGTTCGACCAAGGGCTGCTCGACCGCGCCGAGCAGGGCGACTTGACCGACCTCATCGCCCGCCGCCACGCCGAGGGCAGCGTCGTCACCGTGACGCCCGAGGATACGCTCGCCACCGTCCATCGCCGCATGAAGCTCTACGAAGTGTCGCAGCTCCCGGTGCTCGCCGGCGAGCGGCTTGTCGGCATCATCGACGAATCGGATTTGCTCGTCGCCACCAACGCCGACCCGAAGGCTTTCGGCGAGCCGGTGCGCCGCGCCATGGTGAGCAAGGTCGAGACCATCGCTCCCGACGCGCCGCTCGGCGACCTGCTGCCGATCTTCGCCAAGGACCATGTCGCCGTGCTCGAGAAGGACGGCAAGTTCGTCGGCCTCGTCACCCGCATCGACTTCATCAACCACCTGCGCCGCCGCATGCGCTGACGCGCAAGGAAACCTCCGCATGGCCCAGAAGCACAGCAACCGCCGCGGCTTCGCGACGCGCGGCATCCATGCCGGCCAGGCGCCGGACCCGACCACCGGCGCCATCATGACGCCGATCTACGCCACCTCGACCTATGTCCAGTCGAGCCCCGGCGTGCACAAGGGCTACGAGTACTCGCGCACGCAGAACCCGACGCGCATGGCCTATGAGCGCTGCATCGCCGATCTCGAGAGCGGCACGCGGGGCTACGCGTTTGCCTCGGGCATGGCGGCGACGGCGACGCTGCTCGAGCTCTTGGATCAGGGCGCCCATGTCGTCGCCTCGGACGATCTCTATGGCGGGACATACCGCCTCTTCTCGCGCGTGCGCCAGCGCTCGGCCGGGCTCGCCGTCGCTTATGTCGACATGCGCGACCGCGCCCAACTCGAGGCGGCGATCCGGCCGGAGACGCGCATGATCTGGGTCGAGACGCCGTCGAACCCGATGCTGAAGCTGGTCGACCTCGCCATGGTCGCCGAGATCGGGCGCCAGCGCCGCGTCGTCACCGTCGCCGACAACACCTTCGCCAGCCCCTATGTGCAGCGCCCACTCGAGCTCGGCTTCGACATCGTCATGCATTCCGCGACCAAGTACTTGAACGGCCATTCCGACATGGTCGGCGGCGTCGTCGTGGTCGGCGAGGACGCGGCGCTTGCCGACCGCCTCGCCTTCCTGCACAACGCGGTGGGCGCCGTCGCCGGCCCGTTCGACAGCTTCCTCGCGCTGCGCGGCCTCAAGACGCTGGCGCTGCGCATGGAGCGGCATTGCGCCAACGCCCAGGCGATCGCCGAGCATCTGGCGCGCCAGAAGCAGGTCGCGCGCGTGCATTACCCGGGCCTCGCCAGCCACAAGCAGCACGCGCTGGCGCGCCGCCAGATGCATGGCCATGGCGGCATGGTGACGATCGAGCTCAAGGGCGGGCTTGCCGAGGCGCGGCGCTTCCTGGAGCGGGTCGAGATCTTCGCGCTCGCCGAGAGCCTGGGCGGCGTCGAGAGCCTGATCGAGCATCCCGCGATCATGACGCATGCCTCGCTACCGCCCGAGCAGCGCCAGACGCTCGGCATCGGCGACACGCTCATCCGCCTCTCCGTCGGCGTCGAGGACGTCGACGATTTGATCGCCGACCTCGATCAGGCGCTGCGCTGACCCTTGTTCGAGCCGGTCCCGGATCACCGACCGCGCCAATGCGAGTCGCCGCGAATTCGTCGCTGACGGGCTGCCGGCGGGGATCGAGCGCCTCGTCGGCCTTGTCGAGCGCGCGGTCCGCCGGTGCCGGACGATCCGACCTCGCCGCGCAACCGACGCCTCGGCATTGTCTTGCTGCGGGAGGCCGAGGGCCGCCCAGCGATGATCGCCGCCTTGGCCCTGGCGCGGCGTGGGGCAACTCGGCCATAATCCGCGAAAGCGCCGGGGCGCACGGCCAGTCGGCTGCGGATGGATGGGACGATGCCCGAAGGCCATGGGCGAGTGACGCGACACACGACGGCGGAAGCGGCGCGCGCCGCGGACGCCGCCCCGTCGCCCTTCGTCCCGCCGCAGCATTTCTACCGCACCGCGGCGCTCGCCTGCCCTTACGTCCCCGGCCGCATGGAGCGCAAGCTCATCACCGAGCTCGCCGGGCATGAGGCGATGAGCTTCTACAACGCCCTCTCCCGCGCCGGCTTCCGCCGCAGCCACCACCTGGCTTACCGGCCGGCCTGCGCCGGCTGCTCGGCCTGCGTGCCCGTCCGCATCCCCGTCGCCGCCTTCGCCGCCACGCGCTCGTTGCGCCGCGTGCAGCGGATCAACCGCGACCTCGCCGTGCGGGTGGCCGAGCCGCGCGCCACGCTCGATCATTACCGGCTGTTCACGCGCTACCAGCGCCTGCGCCACACCGACAGCGACATGGCGTCGATGACCTTCGGCGATTTCCGGGCGATGATCGAGGACAGCCCGGTGATGAGCCGGCTGGTCGAGCTGCGCGCCGCCGACGGCGCCTTGCTCGGCGCCTGTCTCGTCGACGTGCTCGATGACGGGCTCTCCGCGGTCTACAGCTTCTTCGATCCCGACCAGGGACGGCGCAGCCTCGGCACCTTGCTGGTGATGGCGCTGGTCGATGAAGGCCGGCGCTTCGCCCTGCCCTATGTCTATCTCGGCTACTGGATCGGCGAGAGCCCGAAGATGGCGTACAAGGCACGCTTCCATCCGCTCGAAGGGCTCGGTCCCGAGGGCTGGCGCCGCCTCGATCCCTGAGCGGCGGCCCGGCTCGCCGCCGCCTTGCACCCTGCCCTCTCGATCATCGTCTTCACCACCGCCTCGGGCGCCGGCTATGGGCTCCTGTTCTGGCTCGGGCTGCTCGGCGCCGCCGGGACGCTGCCGCCCGGGCGCGGCTTCGGCATCGCCGCCTTTGCGCTGGCGCTCGGCGCGGTGACGGGCGGCCTCGTCGCCTCGACCTGGCATCTCGGCCATCCCGAGCGCGCCTGGCGGGCGCTCGGCGAATGGCGTTCCTCCTGGCTGTCGCGCGAGGGCGTGGCGGCGCTCGCGACCTACGCGCCGGCCGGGCTCTTCGCCATCGGCTGGGCTTTCCTCGGCACGACCGGCGGCCTGTGGTCGGGCGCGGGCCTGCTCGCCGCGCTGGGCGCGCTGGCGACCGTCTACTGCACGGCGCAGATTTACCGCTCGCTGGCACCCATCCAGCGCTGGCACAATCGCTGGGTGGTGCCCAACTACCTCGCGCTGGCGGCGATGACCGGGGCGTTGTGGCTCGCCGCGCTGGTCGCGCTGTTCGGGCCGGAACGCCCGCTCGTCGCGGCGCTCGCGCTGGCCGCCATCGCCGTCGCGGCGCCGCTCAAGCTGGGGTATTGGCGCTTCATCGATCGCAGCGGCGGCGCCAGCACGGCCGCCTCGGCGACCGGGCTCGGCCGTTTCGGCGATGTCCGCCTGTTCGAAGCGCCGCACAGCAGCGACAATTATCTCCTCAAGGAGATGGGCTTCCGCATCGCCCGCAAGCATGCGGCGAAGCTGCGCCGCATCGCTTTCGTCTCAGCCTTCGCGGCGCCGGTCGCGCTGACGCTGCTCGGCCTCGGCTTGGGCGGCTGGCCGCGCGCCGGCGCGGCGCTGCTCGCCGCTTCGCTGGCTCAGCTCGGCGTCTTCATCGAGCGCTGGCTGTTCTTCGCTGAGGCCAGGCACACGGTCATGCTCTATTACGGGGCGAAGCGCGCCTGAGCGCTCAGAAGGTGTGCGTCTGACCGGGGGTCATGACGATGACCTTGGTCTTGCTCTTGCCGAGCGCCTGGAGATATTCCTCCGGCGTGCCCTTGAGCTGCGGGATCGTGCCGTAGTGGATGGGGATGGCGTATTTCGGATGGATCATCACCGTCGCCAGCGCCGCTTCCTTCGGGTCCATCACGAAATGGCCGCCGATCGGCACGAGGATGAGGTCGGGCTTGTAGTAGTCGCCGATCAGCTTCATGTCGCCGAACACGTTGGTGTCGCCCATGTGGTAGATGGTGAAGCCGTTCTCGAGCTTGATGATGAAGCCGACCGGCTCGCCGCCGATATGCACCTCGCGCTTCTTGCTGTCAGGGTTCACATAGATGAACTCCGAGGAATGGTCGGCGCGCACCTCGCTGATCTTGATGTCCGGCCCCAAGGGCGTGATCGTGCCGCCCTTGCCCATGCGCGGCGCCTCGTCCGAGGTGAGGATGCCGAGCTCCCACAGCGTGTCGGCGAGGCCGGCCGGGCCCCACATCTGGATGTGCTGCTGCTTCACGATCGTCGCGGCATCGCCGAAATGATCGCCATGGCCATGGCTCACCAACACGATGTCGAGCTTGCCGAGCTTGTCGAGATCCTTCCACTCCGCCGGCGTCTTCGGGTTCTGCGTGATGAAGGGGTCGATGAGGATGTTCTTGCCGCCGGGCGTGGTCACCCGGAAGGCCGACTGCCCGAGCCACAGCAGCTCGACCTTGCCGTCCGCCGCCCGCGCCGGAACGCCGGCGCCCAGCGCGGCGCACAGCGCCGCCACCAGCCACAGCACGCGAATGCCCATCATGCCCTCCCCGTTGCCCTTGCGCCTCCGTCCGAGCCGGCGCGGCGGCGATTATCCCGCATGCACGTTGCGCGACTGTCAACCGTCCCGCGCCCGCCGGCGCCATCACATCGCCATCATCGGGGGGCTTTCCAGCGGCGGAGGGCGGTGTTACCCATGGGCGCAGTCGCATGAACCAGCCGCCCGGGAGGCGCTTCCCCTTGTCCGACGACCTGCTCTACGAGATCCGTGACGGCATCGCGCGCGTCACCTTCAACCGCCCCCAGGCGCGCAACGCCCTCACCTTCGACATGTATGAGGGCCTCGCCAGCATCTGCGGCAAGGTCGACGCCGACCGCTCGGTCAAGGCGCTCCTCATCACCGGCGCCGGCGACAAGGCCTTCGCCGCCGGGACCGACATCTCGCAGTTCCGCGCCTTCAAGACGCCGGAGGACGCGCTCGCCTACGAGGCGCGCATCGACCGCGTCGTGGGATCGGTCGAGGAGTGCCGCGTCCCGGTCATCGCCGCGATCGCCGGCGCCTGCACCGGCGGCGGCGCCGGCATCGCCGCCGCCTGCGACCTGCGCATCGCCGCCGCCAATGCGCGCTTCGGCTTCCCCATCGCGCGCACGCTCGGCAACTGCCTCTCGATGGGCAACCTGTCGCGGCTCGCCGCGCTCATCGGCATCGCCCGCGCCAAGGAGATCATCTTCACCGCGCGCCTCGTCGAGGCGCCGGAGGCGCTCGGCCTCGGCCTCGTCAGCGAGGTGCTGCCGGATCACGCCGCGCTCATGGCGCGCGCCGACGAATTGGCGAAGCTGGTGGCGGGCCACGCGCCGCTCACGCTGCAGGCGACCAAGGAGGCGCTCCGGCGCTTGCGCCCGAAGCTCCCCGCCGCCGAGGGCGAGGACCTCATCCTCATGTGCTACATGAGCAAGGATTTCCGCGAAGGCATGGACGCCTTCCTCAACAAGCGTCCGCCGCAATGGAAGGGCGAGTGAACGGGCGCTCGGCTACATCGGCCACGCTCGAGATGACATGCTCCGCTCTCTCCTCGCCCTGAGCTTGCGCGCGCAGCGCGCATGTCGAAGACGCTGCGGCAGGCGGCTGCAGTTCCGTTGTGCGTCCTTCGACAGGCTCAGGATGAGGCGCTAACGAGACTGGCATCGGGCGACGTGCGATGCCACGCTCCCACTTGGCCTCATCCTGAGCCTGTCGAAGGACGCACAACGCTTATTGCAGCTTGTCTTCTCGGCGGCGCCTGGCGATGAGAATCGCCGCCCCTACTCCGCCGCCGCGGCGCGGCGGCCGAGGTGGCGCAGGCAGCGGTCGATCCACTGCTTGGTGAGCTTCTCCTGCGCCGCGTTCTGGCCGAGGCGCTCGTGCAGCACCGCGAAATCGACCTGGTCGAGCGGCTGGTCCTGGTTGAAGCAGGAGAACACCACCCTCTCCTCGCCCGTCGCCGGATCGTGCTGCACCTGGAGGCACTGGGCGCAGATCTCCTTCATCATGCATTGCATCGGCGAGTTGATCGAGGCGACCCCGACATGGCCGGGCTTGAGATAGGGCGCGAGCACGCTGCGCCGCGCCAGCGACACCGCGTTCATCATCGCGTCGGAGCCGATGACGATGAGCCGGTCGGCGTCGCCGAGCGCGATCGCCGGCGCCCCCAGTCTGCCGGCGCCGTAGGCCGCCATGCCCTCGACGATGTTGCCGACGCAAGCGCGATCCTGCGGCCGGTTCGGCGTGAAGCCGGGCGCCTCGTCGCAGCACCACACGACGACGTCCGCGGCCTGCTCGATCTCCGCCACCTTGTAGCGGTCCATGAGCTTCTTGTAGCCGGCGAAATAGAGCACCTTGGAGCCGTTGCGCCTGAGCGCGTCGCCGATCGACAGCAGCACGGCGTTGCCGAGGCCGCCGCCGACCAGCGCCACGGTCTCGCCGGCGGGCGTCTCGGTCGGCGTACCCGTGGGGCCCATCAGGATCACCGGCTCGCCGGGCTCGAGCAGCGTGCAGAGATCGGATGAGCCGCCCATCTCCAGGACGATCGTCGACAGCAGGCCCTTGTCGCGGTCGATCCAGGCGCCGGTGAGCGCGAGGCCTTCCATGGCGAGCGTGGTGCCGTCGACGCGCTCAGCCTCGGTCTCGTAATTCTGCAGGCGATAGAACTGGCCGGGCCGGAAGGCGCGCGCCGCCATGGGTGCGCGCACGACCACTTCGACGATGGTCGGCGTCAAGCGCTCGACCCGCTCGACGGTGGCGCGCAGCTCGTCGTTGAGCTGCGCTACGAGATCGGCCGGCTTGGGCGCGCCCGCGCGCCGCCGCGCCAGCATGCGGCTGACCACGGGATAGCCTTGCTTCGCGCCGCCCATCGCCTTCACGACATTGCCGGCGAACGAGGGATGGAGATCGCCGAAGAAGCTAATAGCGCGGCCGTCGGGCCTGAGGCTCATCAGCACCTGCACCGCAGCGGGCTTGGCGACGCGTTCGGGCTCAGCCTTGCGGCCCGCCTCGTCATAGGCCTGGAAATAGCGGCCATCGAGGGTCACGTTGGCGGGATCCTCGCGGCCGAGCACGGTGTTGGGCTGCGTTCCGGCGGCGACCAGGATGGTG
>Ga0209647_1000764_pt1 | contig 29355 bp, 26 predicted proteins | sample GraSoi_2013_60cm_FD_185827 | JGI IMG/M metagenome (GOLD analysis project Ga0209647, IMG submission 185827) | Grasslands soil microbial communities from the Angelo Coastal Reserve, California, USA - Sample 9_17_2013_60cm (SPAdes) (version 2) | ecosystem: Environmental > Terrestrial > Soil >... | reverse complement strand
GTGCTCGGGGGGGGACTTGAACCCCCACGCCTTGCGGCATACGCCCCTCAAACGTACGTGTCTGCCATTTCACCACCCGAGCGGAATTCGAGGAGAACGAACTTCTAACATGGCCCAATGCCCTCGCAAGGATTTCTTTCCGCCCGGCGCTCCCTTTACGGTCTGCCTCTGGGCTCCGGGATCCCTTTGAGCATGGCGCGCTGAGCTTCGGCCAATGCCGCTGCTGGACTGGTACGGCCGCTCGTGGCAACCTCGATGGCAGTGGCCATCGAGGTCCAGAACCTGCCCGTCTGCGGAATGTTCGGCATTACTTCTCCTTCCTCTGCACACCGTTTCATCTCACCGAGCAAAGGGTTGCTTCGGGAGAGCTCGTCGTAGAGCGAAATCATTGCCGGGATCCCAATCGGCTTGACATGATCTAACGCGCACAAGCTTTCCTTAGTCAAAGCATATTTCTCCAGGAATTCTTTCGCCAGGTCTCGATTGGGTGAGCTGCGATTGATAAAGGCTACCTGAACCCCAATGAACGCCTTTCCCGGTTTGCCGCTTATTCCGGGCATCGGCACCACGCCAAAATCGATTCCGCTTTTCATGAGATTCGGCCAATCCCAGGGCCCGGAAATCATCATCGCTAACTTGCCTTGCGCCATTAACTGTTGGGCTATGTCACCGCTGGAAACCATTCTAGGGAGGACGCCAACATCGATAAGGTGGACGATTTCTGACAATCCCTGGACTGCTCCGTCGGTCGCCACCCCGACATTGCGAGGATCGTATCCATCGGTTGTCTTTCCAAAGATATAACCGCCGCCGCTAGCCAGGATCCCCCAGGAATAATACGGATTGCAGTAATCCCAGAGAATTGGATTCGTACCCGGATGCTCTGACTTGAGTTTCTGGTAAAAGGGGATCAGATCGCTGAGTTGAGTGGGCGGTGCGCCGCTCACCAGCTTTTTGTTGTAGATCAAGCCGATCGCTTCGAGGCTGATCGGATATCCCCAGAGTTGCCGGCGATGACGTACAGCATCCCAGGCCATCGGATAAAATTGCTGCATGTAGGCTGCCGTTACCTCGATCGGAGCAATGACCCCGCCATCTGCCCACTCGCCGACCTTATCGTGAGCCCAAACGACAATATCGGGCCCTTTACCTGCTTGGGCCGCGAGTGGAAAACTATCGGTGATCTTTTCCGGAGTTTCGATCCGTACCGGAATCCCGTAATCCTGTTCGAACTTATTGGCCACGAGCTGCATGGCGACGGCGCGGTCCGCATCCATCCAGATTACCAATTGCCCGTTCGTCCAAGCGTTAGCAATATGAGCTCCTGTCAATAGCAGAAGCACGTTCAGAATTCGATGCATGGGGGGAACTCCAGGGGGTCAATTCTATTTTCGGCCTATTTTCGGCGGCGGTATTTTGGCAAGGAAGTCGACTCCTCCGGCGCAGTCAATCCGCCGGTCGCTTCCAGCCAATCCGCGATTCGGGTCGCATTCTGTTCCAATGTACTCTCACTCACATCAACTACAAACTTCGACAGCAACGATCGGTCGATCAGTTCCTGGAGCACTTCTTGTTCACGCAAGAACAATCCGAGGTCATCGTATTGCGAGGGGTTGCTGGAGATTTTCATCCGCCGTTTTCGAGCTTCTTCGAATGAATCAGGATGTCGCCAGCAGAAAATCAGGCGAAATCCAAGCTTCACTAAGCGCGTTTCCAACCAGGTGAAATCATAGCGCCGATTCGCATAAATCAGCTGCCAGGCCTGAGTCGATATATGGAAACGATCTACCACCCACGAATAGTATCGGTACAACTCGAACAGTTTCGCCCACGTTCGGTAGGCTTCGAGCACCCGTTCCTCATACTCCGGCTCAAAATTGATCAGACTCGCGCCGTAGGGGCTATCGGTGAAGCCGTTCCACTCGGCAGAAATAATCGGTGCATGATATCGATACTTCCGCACGCCAACGATGCGCGGGTGTTCATTCAATGCAAAGGCGAGATCCGTCTTGCCAGTAAGCCTGGTACCTTCGAGAATAACCTTTGGACAACGTTTAATAACCATAGAGGGTATCCAAAAGGTGCGCGTCTCCTGGAGTGTCGGAAGATTAGCGGGTGGGCCTTTCCAACTCAAAACTTCTTTGTTTTGTCAGAACCACGGTAGCTCCCTTCAATTTGTGCCTTGGAGAACGGATTATCGGTCTTTCGCGTCGCTCTACCATGAGATAAAGGTTCGCAATTCGGCTATTTGTTGGATGATTTATCGTTCGTTACCGTATGAGTAGCAATTCCATTTGGATTTCGCTGCGAAATCGAACTTTTCGCCGGTTGTGGATCGCGACGGTCATTTCGGGCTGCGGTGTCTCGGCGCACGATACAGCGGCGACTTGGATGATGCACACGGTTTCCGGCTCGCCATTCATGATCTCGCTGATGTCGACGGTGGCTTCACTCCCTTTCTTTCTGTTCACCATACCCGCCGGCGCTTTGGCTGACATGGTCGACCGTCGCAAAATTCTCTCAGTGATGAATCTCTGGTTGGCTTCCTGCGCAGGAATGCTGTCAATATTCGGTTTTCTCGGCGCATTGAACCCGTGGATCATCCTGGTGGCGGTCTTTTGCGCCGGCGCTGGATTCAGTTTTTATTCCCCCGCCTGGTCGGCTCTGGTTCCTGAGATTGTTTCTCCGGCCGAGCTGCCATCGGCCGTGACCCTGGGTGGTCTCCAGTTGAATCTGTCCGGCATTATTGGCCCAGCCATTGGCGGATTGCTCTTAATGGAATTTGGAGCGCCGGTTGTCTTCGTGCTCAATGCCTTTTGCTTTCTCTTGGTGACCGGTGCGGTATTGAGCTGGAGGAGATCGAATCTGCAGGCCAAACTTCCGCTGGAGAATTTTTTTGAGGCTTTTGTGAGTGCGGTTCGCTATGTCAGGTACGCGCCGGGCATTCAGGTCGTTTTGGCTCGCGACGTCGTATTTTCTTTTTTTATCTCCGTAATCCCTGCGCTCCTACCGGTAGTCGGTTTGCGGGTGCTCAATCTCGATTCGCGCGGCTTAGGCTATCTCTATACTTCCATGGGGGTCGGATCGGTTGTGGGAGCGGTTTTTGTCATTCCTCAGGCTCGTGCCCGGTTGTCGGCAAATACGCTGACGATCGTCGCTAACGTGCTCGTTGCCTGCGTCTTCGTCCTGATGGCGTTGGTATCCGACGTCAGACTCTTTTGGGTGATTGCCGCTCTGGCTGGACTCGGTTGGACTTTGACGGCGGCGGAACTTTGGGTCGCTGGTCAGCGGGCGATGCCAAATTGGGCGCGAGGGCGCATGAATGCCACTCACATGATGGTGTCCCAAGGGGGTATCGCTATGGGAGGCTTGATCTGGGGCGGTTTGGCGGCAACGGCTGGCGTCCAGTTCGCGCTATTGGCTGCGGCGCTTTTGCTTTTATTCAGTCTCCCATTGGCTTTCCCCCTTTCCATCGACTTTACTCGCCAATTGGATCTGGAGCCGGCTCCTTTATCTACGCATTACCATCGGATGTTTCGCGCGCCAGAACCGTCCGAAGGGCCGGTAGTCGTTACCATGGAATTCGAGATTGCCTCGACTGACCGATGGAAGTTTCTTCGGCTCATGCGCGAGATGCGGTTAACTTATCTGCGCAACGGCGCTTTCCGATGGCAATTAGATGAAGACCTGGAGAAGCCGAATTACTTCCGAATGGAAATGTTCGTCGCGTCCTGGTCCGAACATCTGCAACAGCATGAGCGGATGACCAGGAACGAGTTGCAAACTTGGCAAAGAGTCTGGCGGCTTCATCGCGGCAAAGGTGAACCGATCGTGAAACACTATCTGTCCAGAAACCGAGAGCTCCTGATGCGAAGGAACGTCGCCATCCCGATTGAGGACGCACCCGTTGAGGATCTACCAGCAAAGGTCTAATCGGGTTCGCTTTGTAGCCGACTCATAATCGCAGTTGGTTTTTTTGCCCAGTTTTGTATTTTGCGGAATATTTGGGCGGAGACCGCCCTCCCCCCAAGCGTCATGGCCAAAAGCTCCACTATCGCCGCCCCCGCGAGCGTCGCTCCCAAAAGCTCCACTTTTACGGCACTCCGTAATCCGGTTTACCGCAACCTTTGGCTGGCAACGCTGCTGTCCGGGACTTGTGTTTCCGCCCATGATACCGCGGCGACCTGGGCGATGAATATGTTGAGTCCATCAGCGTTTCTACTGTCGCTGATGTCAACGGTAGCTTCTCTGCCCTTCTTCTTCTTTACGCTCCCGGCTGGCGCCTTGGCTGACATGGTCGATCGCAGGAAACTGATGTTAATCATGAATTTTTGGCTGTCTGGCACCGCCGCATTATTGGCCATACTTGGCCTGTTCGGTCTATTGAGTCCTTGGATTATATTGGTCTGTGTGTTTCTTACCGGCGTCGGCTTTGCCTTTAACTCTCCAGCTTGGACGGCGGTCGTTCCGGATATAGTCACTGACGCAGAGCTACCGTCGGCGGCAACGCTGGGCGGTCTTCAGCTCAACATTTCGGGGATTATTGGTCCAGCCATTGGCGGAATACTACTCCGCTTTTTTGCGCCTAACTGGGTGTTTGCTTTGAACGCAGCCTGTTTCCTGGTGGTGATTCTTGCGATCCTCCGTTGGAAAGAAAATGTAGTAAGTTGCAAGCTGCCCCTGGAAAACTTTTTGGAATCGTTTACCACCGCGATTCGTTATGTCCGATATGCTCCAGGTATTCAGGTGGTAATGGCACGTAACATCCTGTTCGCATTTTTCATTTCGATCATCCCCGCGCTGCTGCCGGTCGTCGGATTGAAGCAGCTTCACCTCCAACCCGCCAGCCTGGGGTTGCTGTTCACCTGCATGGGTGCCGGATCAGTTTTCGGGGCGGTCTTTGTCATCCCCCGAGCGCGCGATCGCTTGTCCTCCAATTCTCTCATTCTGTTGGCCAATCTCGTTGTGGTCATTGTCTATTTAGGAATGGCTCTGGTTCGCGATCCTGTGATTTTCATGTTGGTGTCGGCTTTTGCTGGAGTGGGCTGGACCTTGGCCGCTTCGGAGTTGTGGGTAGCCGGTCAGCGGGCGATGCCTTCCTGGGCCCGTGGAAGAATGAACGCGGTGGTCATTATGGCTGCACAAGGCGCGCTGGCCTTGGGCGGCATTGTTTGGGGGTACAGCGCCAGTACTTTTGGGATCAGTCAAACGGTTTTGGTCGCGGCCGGTACGTTGCTGCTCAGCTTGTTGCTCACGATACCACTTTCGATCAACTTTATATCTGATCTCGATTTCAACCCGGCGGCGGTCGGCGGATATATCCATCATCGTCTGACTCATGTGCCGCGGCCTCACGACGGCCCGGTTTCGATCACTGTCGAGTTCGAAGTCGATCGCAGGCAAGGCAGCGATTTCATTCGGATAATGCGCGAGGTCCGCCTTATTCACCTGCGAAACGGCGCTTTCAGCTGGCGATTGCACGAGGACCTGGAGCGTTTCAACACTTACCGTCTCGAAATGATGGTTCCTTCCTGGAATGAGCACCTTCTGCAACAGGAGCGATTGACAAAAACCGAAAAAGCGGCGCTGGATCGCGCCTCGTCGATGCATGTCGGGAAGAGTCGCCCCGAGGAAAGAATCTATCTTTGCGTCAATCGCGAGTTGCTAAACCACCGCATTTTGGAGACGCATCCCTCGACCATGCCAGGCAGTCCGCTCGACTTAGGAAGCCCGGAAGTGGAAGATTCGACTCGGTAACGCGGCCCTTCAGGCCGAATAGCAGATCGCAAATCCGAACAAGCTGCCCTTTGCTATCTGCCATCTGCGATCTGCTATTCGGCCTGAAGGGCCGCTACTCCGATGTCACCGGCTCTTTATCGAGGCCGCTCAATGCAGCCTCAAGCGCATGCCAACCGAGCGTCGCGCACTTCAGCCTCTGCGGGAATTTTTTGACTCCTCCGAGAGCCTGCAGGTTACCCAATCCTTCCTCCGGAGCATCCTTGGTCAGGAAATCAATAAAACGCCGCTGGAGCGCCAGCGCTTGCTCCCGAGTTTTTCCTTTCACCTGAGTAGTCATTAGCGATGTAGAAGCGGTGCAAATCGCGCAGGCCTGCGACTCAAAGGAGACCTGTTCAATGCCACGTTCCGGGCTTTGCCGGACAAAGACAGTAACTTCATCGCCGCAAGCTGGATTGTAGCCCGAACCATGGGTTACCGGTGGTGACAGAGTCCCCCTGTTTCGTGGCCGTTTGGAATGATCCAGGATGATAGATTGATAAAGTTCGTCGAAGTCCATTTTAGTCCCCAAAGTACTTGGCGGCATCACGGAGCACTGAGATCAAGCGATCGATTTCGGTTTCCGTGTTGTAAAAGTAAAAACTGGCGCGGGCGCTCGCCATGAGGCCTAGCTTTCTCATCAGAGGTTGGTTGCAGTGATGTCCCCCTCGGAGCGCGACACCATACTGATCGGCGAAAGCTACCAGGTCATGGGCATGAATCGTGCCCAGCTGAAAGCTCACAATCCCGGCTCGATCCGCGACCGGACCAAGTAAGCGCATTTTCGGGAGTTCGCGTAGCCGCTCTGCCGCCGCCGTTCCAAAGAAATGGTCCGACTCTTCGATCTTGCGGCGACCGATGGACTCCAGGTACTCGAGCGCTTTCGCCAAGCCAACCGCCCCTGCGATGTGTGGAGTTCCGGCTTCAAATCGATGCGGGGCCGGTTTCCACTTCGCTTCGTTCCAGCTCACACTGACAATCATCTCACCCCCCGTTTGGTACGGTTCCATGGAATCGAGTAACTCCTGGCGCCCGTACAAAACTCCAATGCCGGTCGGTCCACAGCACTTATGGCTGGAAAAGACCAAGAAATCGCACTCGATATCGTCTACGTCCAAAAAAGCGTGACCGGCGCTTTGGGCCGCATCGATTAAGGTCACAGCACCGTATTTCTTTGCCGTTTGGCAAACTTGTTTGATCGGATTGACACAACCGAGGGAGTTCGAAATATGCGTAAGCGCGACCAGACGCACGTTACCTTGCCGGCAAAGTTCTGCGAGCTCGCTCCACTCAATCGCTCCGGTGTCATCCTGGATTGGAAGAAAATGGAGGATCGCACCAGTCTTCCGAGCAATTATTTGCCAGGGAATCAGGTTCGCGTGGTGTTCCATTTCGGTGAGAACTATTAAATCACCGCGGCGCAGGTTCCGACTCCCCCAACTTTCAGCGACCAAGTTGATCCCTTCAGTGGTACCGCGCGTAAAAACGATTGATTCCGCCTTCTTCGCGTTCAGATAATGGGCAACAGAGACGCGCGCCTTTTCATACAGCGCGGTTGCGCGATTGCTCAGTGTGTGTAGCCCGCGGTGCACGTTCGCGTGGTCCTCGCGGTAGTATCTTGCCAATTCTTCGATTACCGCGGTTGGGCGTTGAGTCGAGGCAGCGTTGTCCAAGTAGACAAGCGGATGCCCGTTGACCTCCTGCGATAGAATGGGGAAGTCAGCGCGATATTGATTCGCTAAACCGGGGAAATTCACAATCTATACTTTCGGACAGTTGCGAGTCAGTTGCAACTGGGGCCCGAATGGACAACACGGAACGCGGATCGATTCGTCATTTGCTATTTGCTATCTGCTATTTGCTATTGATCGATGGATCCTTTGAGCCTCGGACTTCCCCATCGGCCTCCCTTCATTTTTATTGACGAGGTAGAAAAATTGGAAGCCGGACTGCAGGCGGAGGCGCGCAAGCAGTTCAGTGGAGAAGAGCCCTTCTTTCAAGGGCATTTCCCCGGAAATCCAATCGTCCCTGGTGTCCTCCTGGCTGAGGGGATGGCTCAGACCGCCGGGATCGCAATCGGTGGACCGGGTAAGACGTTTCTGCTTACTGCGATTCGCTCAATGAAGTTCTTACGGCCCATTCGGCCGCGAGAGGAAATTCATTTCCGGGCCAAGCGAGTGGGTGAGGCCGGCGGCTTGGTGCAATGTGCCGTCGAAGCTCGTGTAGAGGGGGAACTAGTCGCCGAAGGGCAATTGATTCTCGCGGCAGCAGCAGCCCGTCGGGATTTGAGACCGAGCGGTACGATAGACAATGAGCTTAAGTAAGAGAAGAACGGACCGTGTAGACGAGCCGCCTAAATTACGGCGCGCCCGATGTCACTAAATATCTACGATCCACCCAATCCCTCGATTCCTAATTCCGAGGGGCCGCTTCGAACGAATGGATTGTGACGCTTCTCGTATCCGATAGTCGTTGAGGGACCATGACCAGGGAGCACCTTGGTTTCGTCCGGAAGCAGGTAAAGTTTCTGCCTGATGTTGGTAATCAAGGCTTGATGGTCGCAACCAGGCAGATCAGTGCGGCCAATGCTTCCAGCAAAGAGTACGTCGCCGCCTACCAGGAACTTCGCTTCAGGCACATAAAAGCAAAGGCTGCCGGGACAATGACCCGGAACGAGGAATATTCGGAATTGAAGACCTAGAAATTCGCGCGAATCCGTTTCATCAATGAAGAAATCAGCTTTAGTCGGCTGGACCTCCAAAGCGAAACCAAATTGCTTGAAAAAACCGGGATCAGTGATCAGTGGCGCGGAGTCGGCATGATATCCCACTTTGCAACCGAATCGTTCTTTCACCGCGTGTGCATCCTCGATATGATCTACATGGCCATGCGTGATCAGGAGAAGATTGGGGCGGCGTCCGGTTTTCTCCAACCATTCGCAGGTTCCAGCCGGAGCATCGAAAAGGATCAGGCCGTTCGGGGCGGAAACGAGGTAAGCATTGGTTTCGAAGATACCGCCAATAAAGGATTGAAAGTCGATCATATTGAGTGAAACTGGGTCCAAGGCTGGCTATGGCGGCCGCAAAAATCGTGTTCAGTCAATCTTCTGTCAATTTGTACTCGGTCGAGGCATGAAAATTTTCAAATACCTTGTCGTCTCTCTAACGCTTGTATCGGTGACGACACTTAGCCAGGGACAGCTCAAGTCCAACACTGTGGACTCGCGCCAGGTCGCCATCACGGTGGCCAAATTGCTTGAACAGGCGCATTTCACTCGGCAAAAGCTGGATTCGTCAATGAGCCGCAAGGTGCTCGACACTTACTTGGAGTCCCTCGATTACACCAAACTATTTTTCACCCAAGAGGACATCGATAAAATCCATCAGAAGTATGACGGTACGCTGGACCAAGACTTGATCGTCGGAAATGTTCAGCCCGCTCGCGATATCTACGGCACGTTCAAAGAACGAGTCGAGAGCCGCGCAGCCAAGATCCGCAAACTGGTTAACGAAAATTTTACTTTCAAGAGCACTCGTACCGTCGCTCTTGACCGGCGCAAAGAGCCGTGGCCGGCCAACGAACAGGATGCCGACAACCTTTGGCGGGATCGGATCGAAGGCGAGTTGCTGCAAGAGAAGTTGAACAAGTTTGCGATTGATCCCGGTCCCAAAGCTGTCTCCAAGCGTTACGATCAGCTGGTAAAGAATCTGGAAGAGCGGGACGACAACGATGTGTTGCAGCTTTTTCTGAACGCGGTCGCCCAAACCTACGATCCGCATTCTGAATATCTTGGAAAAGGCGATCTAGAGAGCTTCGAGATCAATATGCGCTTATCCCTGACCGGTATTGGCGCAGAACTGCGAGTCGAGGACGGCTACGCCAAGATCGAGCGCCTGATTCCTGGCGGTCCTGCTCAAATGAGTGGCAAAGTAAGCGTCGGCGATCGGATCGCGGCGGTCAGCCAGGGCAAGGATAATTTTGTCGACGTTGTCGATATGAAGCTGGAGAAGGTCGTCGAATTGATTCGGGGTAAGAAGGGAAGCACGGTTCGCCTGCAGATTATTCCGTCGGATACCTCCGATCCGTCCAAGCGGAAAGTGGTCGAGTTGGTTCGCGACAATGTCAAACTCACCGAACAAGAGGCGAAAGCGGAATTGATCGACCGAACTCTGCCGGATGGTACCACGCAAAAGCTAGGCTGGATTACTTTGCCTTCTTTCTATCAAGATATGGAACGCTCCCGCACGGGAAAGAGCACATCCCGAGATGTAGCGGCCTTGATCAAACGATTGGAGCAAGAGGGGATTCAGGGATTGGTGATCGATCTTCGCCGAAACGGCGGAGGCTCTTTGGATGAAGCAATTAAGATGACTGGGCTTTTCATTACGCAGGGCCCCGTCGTTCAGGTGAAGGAGTCAGGTGGCGATATCGAGGTGCTGAAAGATCGCGATCCCTCGGTGGCGTACAGCGGGCCTCTGATCATCCTGGTGAATAAATTGAGCGCGTCGGCCAGCGAGATCTTTGCCGCCGCGTTACAAGACTACGGACGTGCCGTAATCGTCGGGGACTCGAGTACCTTTGGGAAAGGTACGGTTCAAACCTTGTTGGAATTGGGTCGATTTATCCCTCTGCTCGGAGGCTCAAGTAATGACGCCGGTGCACTGAAATTGACCGTCCAGAAATTCTACCGTGTTGCCGGTGGATCGACTCAGTTGCACGGCGTCAGCTCCGATGTTGTTCTGCCCTCCCTGTCCGATAATGCGGAAATCGGCGAGTCCGCTCTGGAGCATCCGCTCGCTTATGATGAGGTGGAGCCGGCTGCTATCGATATTGCCAATAACCATAAGCAACTCTTTATCGACGATCTGAAAAAACGCTCCAGTAATCGGCTCGCCCAAGATCAGTCGTTCCAGGATATTCTTGCTGACGCGAAAGAATTGAAGGATCGCCTGAAGAGCAATCGCTTGTCGCTGAACGAAAAGATTCGTCGAGACCAACTCGATAAAGACAACGCACAAAAGCAAAAAGAGCAGGCGGACGAAAAGAAAATACAGGGTCAGGTCCATGATAAACGCTTTGAATTGACTCTCGCCGACGTAGATAAGCCGCAGCTAAAAGCGATCGAGAAAACTCCGGCGCAGAAAGATCAGAAGGCGCAGGACAATAATTCGAATACTTCTGATCCGAACGCGACGATTGAGGACGAGAACGGAACTACCTTGGATGCAGACGCCATCCGGCGCGAGACTCTAAATATCGCCACCGATCTCATAGACCTTGTGAAAACGCCCCGGACCGCGGGACGCTGACAACGGATTCCATCACACCGCCCCTTTAGCGTCTGATCCCGCATTAGCTACGGCTACGGCTTCCGCCAGGTCGACGGTGCCGTCGAATAGAGCTTTGCCGATAATTGCGCCGTGCAATCCGGGAATCGCCGCTAACTGACTGACGTGTTCGATCGTAGCGACCCCTCCGCTGGAGATCACTTCACAACGAGTAATCGCAAGCACTTTTTCCAAAGCAGCGAAATTCGGTCCCGAGAGCATTCCATCGGTAGCGATATCAGTAAAGATCACAGAGCCGATTCCGGCGCGATCGATCTGCCGAACAAATTCCAGGGCGTTCAGTTCGCTGACCTCTGCCCAACCCTTAACCGCGACTTTTCCTCCCTTGGTGTCAACGCTGACCGCGACCTTGTCTCCACCGAAACGTTTCACCAGTTCGCTGAGAAAATCCCTGTCCTGAACTGCCCGGGTCCCTACCACCACGCGAGCGGCGCCCGCCGCCAGTAATCGCTGAGCGGCCTCGAGCGAGCGCACGCCACCGCCAACTTGGACTGGAATATTGAGGCTGGAGACGAGCTTCTCGATCAATTTCAGATTGCCGTGCTCGCCGGTAAACGCGGCGTTCAGGTCCACCACATGCAAGCAGTTACCGCCCTCTTCTTCCCAACGCGAAGCATAATAGAGAGCATCCTCCGGATAGACGGTGCGTTGATCGAGTTGGCCTTGTCGGAGCCGGACCACTTGGCCGTCCAATAGATCGATAGCGGGAAGAATGATCATGAAAGCGATCCGACAAAGGTTTGCAGAATCTGGAGACCGGCACTCTGGCTTTTTTCGGGGTGAAATTGAGTCGCCAAAAGCCCATCCCTCGCAATAGCTGAGGCGAATGGACCGCCATAGTCGGTCGTTCCTGCCACTATTTCTGGATCTGTGGGTACCGGATAATAAGAGTGGACGAAATAAACGAACGGTTCAGGCGGTAACTCTGGGAGTCGCTTCAGAGTTTGCTCGCTCCAGTGCACGGTATTCCAACCAATCTGCGGCACCTTCACGTTTGGGTCAGCGAATCTTCGCACCTCTCCCGGCAAAACATCCAGTCCCGGAATGTCAGGTGATTCTTCGCTATGCTTAAAAAGGAGTTGATAGCCCAGGCAGATTCCCAGAAATGGTTTTCCAGCTTCCAGCCAGCTGCGCACCGGATCAAATAACTGTCTCAGATGAAGCTGGTTTACAGAATCCCCAAATGATCCGACGCCGGGCAGGACCAAAGCATCAAGGTTTTGCGGAATGGGGCCATGGAAAATCCTTTGAATCTCCGACCGGACCGATTCTAATGCTTTCGTCACGCTTCGTAGATTACCGGACCCGTAATCGATTAGACCCAGCCGTGGTTTTTTGAGGGTGTTCACTGCGTTACAACACTCCTTTAGAACTCGGCACACCGCTTACCCGCGGATCTATTTGGCACGCCTGATCCAACGATTTGGCAAGTCCTTTGAAGATCGCTTCGGCCATGTGATGACTATTTCGACCGTACCGTATCTCAACATGGAGATTCATCGCAGCGTTGTTCGCGAAAGCGCGAAGGAACTCTTCGACCAAATCGAAATCAAAGCTGCCAATCGAACCGGGTATTTCGGTCGTTCGAAAACTGAGGAACGGGCGTCCACCTAAATCGATTGCGACTTGGGCGAGAGCTTCATCCATCGGCAAGAGGACTGATCCGTAACGCCGAATCCCGCTCTTTTCTCCGAGCGCTTCATTCAGGCATTGCCCTAGAACAATGCCGGTGTCTTCGACCGTATGATGAAAGTCGACTCCAAGATCGCCTCGCGCTTCGATTCGAAGATCGAAAAGGCTATGCTTTGCCAGCAGCGCTAACATATGATCAAAAAATGGAATGCCGGTGCCAATAGTGGCGGCGCCGGTTCCATCGATCTGCAAATCGACGGCTACCGAAGTTTCGGCCGTTGTACGCTGGCGAGAGGCGCGACGCTGGGTCATACGATTCCGTTATGCATAGCATAGGCGCGGCGTAAGACCAAGGCGCGTTGGATTGCCGGCTCGAATAAAGGGTTGCATTCAGCACCGAATGCAAGTAGTTACTTGCATCGACAAGCCTGATCCCAATTTAGCCCGGCGCGCCAGCCCTTACCGAGATCTCACCCGCCGGCGGATCCTCGAAGCCGCGGAGAAAGTCTTTTCCCGGGATGGGTTCCAAGGTGCAACCACTCGCGAAATTGCCCGCGAAGCGCAAGTAAATGAGGTGACTCTCTTCCGTCATTTCCGAACCCGGGATGACCTGCTCCGTGAGACGATTTTGTACAGGACCATTGCGCCGGAGGAGTTGCTCAATTCAAAGGCCGCTTGGAAGAGCGATTTACCCAGCCAGTTAGAGCAGTACGTTCGCAAATATTACGCATTGCTTCTCGAGCGGGAAGCATTGGTTCGAGCTGTGGTCGGCGAAGGCAGACTTCTGCCTCCGGCTGTCCGCCAAGCTGTTTTGGAAAAAATGGTTCCAATGCGGGCCGCTTTGATTGAGCGTCTTCAGATGGCCCAGAAGGTCGGATGCATACGCCAGGATGTGGACCTCGGCTGTGCCGTCGACATTCTCCGCGATACGATACACACCGGAATGCTCCGCCACACTATGTATGGCACCGGTGACTACTCGGTTGACACCTATCTGCTGACGGTGGTCGCCATCTTCATTCAAGGAATCAGGAAATCCTCGGCGAAAAATGAACCTGCGCTCTAGGTTCGAAATGGTGTAAAAACCATTGCTTTTTACAAGTATTGTAAGTAAGCACTTGCATTCTTGATAGAGTGCAAGTACATACTTGCACTATGAGTAGATCGAATCAATTCGATGGGTTAAGCATTCTCGCCCGTTATACCAGCGTCATCGCCATCGCGGTCGCTTCGTCGTCCATGCCACTGAAGGGTGCTGCGAATGACCAGGTTCGAGACGATCAGGCCAGGGTCGAATCGAGTGAGGATGGTCGGTCAGAGGCACCGGATCGTGTACGCTAAGATGTTGCAAGTAAGCACTTGCATTCAATTCTCTTGGTAAGTAAATACTTGCATGGCTTCGTCTAAGCTCACCTCTAAACATCCGCAATCTCCACGCGGATCTTCAGACTTGACCAAACAACGAATCCTCGCGGCAGCTGAACTGGTTTTTTCCAGAGACGGTTTCCACGGGGCCACCACTCGAGAGATCGCTCGAGAGGCCGGCGTCAATGAGGTGACTATTTTTCGTCATTTTCACACCCGAGAAGAGTTGCTCCGCGCAACTTTGGAGCACGGATGCGCAGCCATTAGCGCGCTGATCCACCCGGACGAAACCTGGAAGGGCGAGTTGGCCGACCGTCTAGAACGCTATGTCCGCGAGTTGTACGCTGCCATCAGGCAGCGGGAGTCGATCGTGCGGGCGTTCATCAGCGAGGCCCGCGCGTTGCCCGAATCGATCCGCAGCGCGCTCCAGGACTTCATGTTGGCCAAGAAGGCTCGCTTTGTTGCGGCGCTACGGGAAGTCCAGGAACTCGGCTTGTTGCGGAAGGAAGTTGATGTGTCAGTCGCGGCCGATTTCATTCGCGATTCAATTCATAGCGCCATGCTACGGCACACTTTGTACCGTACCGATCCCGAAACCGTCGATGCTCACCTGCGCGGGATCACCGACATTTTTTACCGCGGAATTAAGGCCAACGACTGAAGGGAATCCTGAGCACGCCAGAAACACTAGAGAGAGATCTACGCGAGGGTCGCCACCAAGATGTTCCGGCCGATTGGCGGAGCAGGGCGCGCAAAGCATCGTTACACGACCGATTTGGTAAGCGCTTTAAACCAACGGTCGTCGGAATCGGTCTGGTCCTGGTCCTGGCCGTTGTCGGCCTTTATTTCTTTGCCCAATCGATGAGCTACGAGTCAACGGATGACGCTTTCATCGATGGTCACATTACCAACGTTGCACCGAAGATCGCCGGGAGGATCGATAAAGTCTTTATTAACGACAACCAGTTGGTGAAAAAAGGGGACCCGATCGTCGAGATTGATCCCCGGGATTACGATGCCCAGCTAAGACAGAAACAGGCTGCGTTGGAGAGTACCAAGGCACAGGCAGTAGCTGCGCAGGCCGGGGTCGACCAGCAGATTGCCAGGGTCAAAAGTCTGCAGGCGACGCTCGATCAAGACAAGGCAGATCAGCGATCATCTGAGGCTCAGGCAGATCAAACCGCGGACAATCTGCGCCGGCAGCAGGACCTTTATGATCACCACGTTGTCTCCATCCAGGATTTGACTAATGCCAAGGATTCGAATCGCTCCGCCGAGGCAAACGTGGATTCGGCAAAAATGAAGGTGCTCTCGGCCGAGGCGCAGATAGCGGCGGGACAGGCCGAGGTCCGCACTTTTGCAGCGCTCCTCCAGTATGTACTTGCCCAGGAACTAGAAAACGAGGCGAACGTCGAAACCGCCCAGCTAAACGACTCGTATACAAAGGTTTTTGCGCCAGAGTCCGGTCGGGTCACTCGCAAGTCAGTCGAACTGGGTGACTACGTCCAGGTCGGTCAAAACCTGCTTGCTCTGATTCCTTCGAACATCTGGGTGACGGCGAACTTTAAGGAAAATCAGCTTCGGCTGATGCGGCCGGGCCAGCCGGTGGAAATCAAAGTGGATGCGCTCGGGGGCAAAACAATCAAGGGTCATGTCGACAGTATCCAGATGGGTAGCGGCGCTGCGTTCAGCCTTTTGCCGCCGGAAAATGCCACTGGAAACTATGTGAAGGTGGTTCAGCGTGTCCCGGTAAAAATCCTTTTCGACTCGATTCCCGATGCGGGCTTGCCACTTGGACCAGGTGAATCGGTCCTTCCGACGGTCAAAGTACAAGACTTTCACTATTCCGGTTTTGGATTGCTGGTGGCAGCCGCATTGACCGGAGCAGCGATTCTAGGGGTTCTTTGGTGGGGAACCAGGCCGTCCAAAGCAAAGAAGAACACCTAAATGTCTTATGAAAACCAAGAAAGTGCCTCATGAGCGCAATCCCTTCCTTTTAAGTGGTAAGCGGCGTTGGCGGCTATTTCGTTGGGTCTGGCGGCGCACCCGCCGCGATGGCGCGACAAATATTTCGTTGAGCCACGGCGCTGCGTCTGCCTGATCTCGATGGCTGATCAAACCTCGGCTCCAACGGAGCAGCCGTGGAAACCAGCCGCTAATCCTTGGTTGATAGCGGCCGGTGTGATGTTAGCGACCTTCATGGAGGTGCTTGATACCTCCGTGGCTAACGTTTCGTTAACGCACATCGCTGGAAATCTCTCGGCGAGCACCGACGAAGCGACCTGGGTGCTTACCAGCTACCTGGTTTCCAATGCGATAATTTTGCCTGCTAGCAGCTGGCTCTCACGACGCTTTGGCCGCAGGCGCTTCCTGATCACTTGCATTACGATCTTTACCCTTGCTTCGGTGCTCTGCGGATTAGCTACCAGCTTGGGTTTTTTGATTTTAGCCCGAATTATCCAGGGTGCCGGAGGAGGCGCTCTGCAACCGGTCTCCCAAGCGGTCATGTTGGAGACTTTCCCTCCGGCGAAACGGGGAGCGGCAATGTCGGTCTACACTCTGGGCGTGGTGGTGGCGCCAATCCTTGGACCTACCTTGGGCGGGTGGCTTACGGACAACTATTCCTGGCGCTGGGTCTTCTACATTAATATTCCAGTTGGCATTGCGGCGATCTTTATGTGTCTCCGGTTTCTCGAAGACCCTCCTTACCTGAAAAACGCGAAAGCCGGAAAAATCGACTTCTTTGGATTCGGGTTCCTGGCCCTGTGGATCGGTTGCCTGCAAGTACTGCTCGACAAGGGTCAGGATGACGATTGGTTTTCATCGAATTTTATTTGTTGGTTGGCAGTCCTCGCAGTCATCGGTTTCATCGTTTTCCTTGTACGGGAACTGACGACACCCAATCCGATCGTCAATTTGCGGGTGTTGAAGGATCGAAATCTCGCGACCGGCGTTTTATTGAACTTCAGCGTTGGCGCCGTGCTCTATAGCACGACGGCGGCACTGCCACAGTTTCTGCAACTCTTGCTTGGGTATCCCTCCCTGCAGGCCGGCCTGGTGATGAGCCCGAGAGGGATCGGAGCAATTATCGGTAGCATCGTTGCCGGCCGCATTCTTTCCAAGGTTGACGGCCGTCTCTGGATGGCACAAGGAGCGGCAGCGCTGGGTCTCACCATGTTTCTCTTGGGTGGGCTGAACCTGAACATTTCCCCGGAGAACGTCATTTGGCCAATCGTCATTAGCGGATTTGCTATCGCCTCGATCTTTGTGCCGATGACTACTTTTTCGGTGGCAACTCTGAAGCGCGAGAACATGGGGGATGCTGCCGGTCTGACGAGCCTGGTAAGAAACCTGGGAGGATCGGTTGGGATATCGTTGGTGACCGCGCTGGTTACGCGGAGTACCCAAATGCACCAGGCTTTGCTGGTCGGGCACTTCACAAAGTTGGACGCGCCGTTCCGTAATCAACTCTCTGCGCTGCAGCACTCCTTAGCTCATCAATCAGGTCAAGCTGCTCAATCGCAGGCTTACGGCGTTTTGTACCAAACTCTTCAGCAACAGGCCGGCCTATGGGCTTACGTGGAACAGTTCCGCTGGCTGGCACTGATCTGTCTTGCGCTTGGGCCTATGATCTTGCTGTTCAAGAAAGCGAAGGCGCCGGCGGACGCAGCTGCGATGGCCCACTGATGGTTGCGGGTTGCGGGTTACGGGTTGCGGGTGCGGGTTGCGGGTTGCGGGTTAATGGGAATCCCAACTTGCAACTTGTAACTCGTAACCTTTACCTAGCTCGTGCTCAGTTGCCGGTGCAAACGCCCGAGTAAGAGCACCAGGAAAAACCCGGTGAAGGCGTTGATGACCAATGAATTGAAGACGAAAACGCTGACCGTCACGCCAAAATAGGTTTTCTCGGGCGCAAAAAACACATTTCGCGTTTTCGACGTGTAGTCTTTTTGCTTCATCTGTGCGTCGGTGAGCATATCCGTGATCTTCTTGTTCTGGAACAGCCCCTCCGCCGTGATCTGATTATCCTGTCGTTCAAATTGAGCTTCATTCAGATCTTTGCCACCGACAACCTGATCGATCTCGTGCAGCCGCGAGTTGATTTGCCCGGTGTCCTTTCCGCCCAGACCCGATAGAATTGCCAGAGTCTCCTTCAGATCTTCTAGCCGATTCTGTTCGGCGTCGGTCAAATTCTGCTTATGCGCTAGTCCCTGGATTTTCTCCGTGAGAAGGTCTTGCCGTTTTGTAAACGGGTTGAGTTTTCCCTGAGCGACGACGATAGCCTCGTACGCCCAGCGGGTCGGGATGAACTCGCAAACCAATGGCACCTCGACATTCTGAGGCTTCATATCTCCCGAAGCCTGGTGCGTTTTCGCGATTCGGTCACGGGTGAAAAAGTAGAAGAAATCGAGATTCCGATTCATCTCATCGTACTTAATCAAAGCGCCGCCGAGAATAATTTGCGGAATCAAAACCAGGGGGACGATGTTCCCGGCCGTTTTAGCATCATCGACCAACGAGGAAATAAGGAGGCCTCCGGCTACTCCACTTATCGCAGTAGTTCCGATAAACCAGAGGTAGGGCCAGAACATTCCGCGAATTTCGAGAATAAAATTGCCAATCAGTACGAAAAGGATCGATTGGGCAAGCGCGAACAGGGAGAGGGTAACAAACTTGGAAATGACGTAGTAAGGAAGATGGATATTAAGATTCCGTTCCCGTTGGAGTATCGTTCGATCTCGGATGATGTCATCGGCGCTGTTGGTCAGGCCGAGGAACATGGAGACAATCAGGGCTAGGAACAGATAGGTGGGAATGTGAAAGGCGGAAGCGAAATTGTAACTGGCATTTTCCGCGTAACGCAATACGAATCCGATCAGGGCAGCGAGAAGAGGAGCTTCGAAAAGGGTCATCCATACATTGGTACGATTCCGAAGCTTGCTGATGAATGCTCGCTTGAAAATTGTAGTAAATCTTACCCATTCATCCTTCCATCTGATCGGATCTTTTCGTGCGGCCGGGATTGGAAGTGCCGTGGCCGTTTGATGCACCACCGGGACCTGCCGCATCTCTTGGATCAACCGAAACGATTCATACTTGTCGCGCCAATAGTCGGGCGAATAACGGCGGGATGCCACCAGCTGACCTTTGCTATTTTCTTCGTAAATAACGTCGCCACTCAGATCGCGCAGTGGTGCTTCCAAGACGTCAAAGATAAACTCAGGCCGAGTGGTCCCACACGAAGGACAGCTGCCCAGTTCGGTGCCGAAATGTTGTTGGTGCTCGGCCGAAGCAAAATACTGCAACATTTCCTGCGGCGTGCCGAAGAAGACCAGCCGGCCGCCTTTATCCAAAAGAGCCGCCTTGCTGAACATCTGAAAAATCTTGGAGGTCGGCGTGTGGATCGTCACCAGCACAATCTTGTTGTGAGAGAGACCGCGAATGATTTCGATGACATGCTCGGAATCCTTGGACGATAGGCCGGAGGTCGGTTCGTCGAAGAGATAAATGTCGGCCGAACTGATCATATCGAGGCCGATGTTCAGCCGTTTGCGTTCGCCGCCGCTCAAATATTTTTTTACCGGAGTCCCGACAACACTGTCTCGTCGCTCGGAAAGACCGAGTTCGATCAGTTTGCTGTCGATCCTGCGCATGCGGTCCTTCGCGGAAAGATGGGGAGACCGGATGGCGGCCGCATAGTCGAGATTCTCCAGGATCGTCAGGTGTTCGTCAAAAGCATCATCCTGCGGAATATAGGCTACGTATTCTCGCAATGGTTCGCGGTCTTCGTAGAGCGATTGGCCATTGAGCAGTACTCGGCCGCCGGTTGGTTCATTCTGGCCACAGATAGCTTTGAGCAAAGTACTCTTACCAGAGCCGCTCGCACCCATAACGCAGACCATTTCGCCGCGACTGACCGAAAGCGAGATCCCATCGAGCGCAACCTCTCCCGAGGAAAACCGAAGCGACACATCTCGTACCTCAAGATGTCGGATGATGTTTCGTTCCTCTTCAATGATCCGCTCCGAAAAATCACATCGGAGCACCTGGCCGGTATCGATTCGGATAATATCACCGTCAACCAGATGTGCGGTATTGCGCACGATCATATCGCCCACCATGATCGGGCGATCCGCTTGCAGAACCTGCAGAGTGCCAACCCGATGTTCGTAATCGCAGGTAATTTTGAGTAGCACTTCTCCAACCGTGCCGGGGCTCAGCAGGATGTCGTCCGCTTCCAGCAGGGATGGATTATTCGACACCAAGTAGGTGATTTTAGAAGCCTTCAGCTGAAATCGTCCGCCCAGCGCCCGAGCGCGCCGCCGCAAATCGGAAAGCAGTAGCTCGCTGGAATTCTCGAAAACAATCCGGTCTTCCAGTGTACCCACCGCAGTCGTTCCCGCTTTCAATTCGATTTCATTGAGCGTGGCGGCTACATTTTTGAGGGCGACCACTTGGACTTTGAGGCCAAATTGCACTTCCAGACAGCTGTCGCGAGTCCTGGCCTTTTCCAGCTGCACTTCGTCGTTTTGAGTAACCGTGACAAAGATGTGCGGAAGCGAAACGTTCTTCTTCGCATTAAAATACAAAAGAAGGTCTTGATGAGTAATGACGTGCTCGCCAATGATGATTCTTTGGCCCGGATAAATCCGGCAGAATTCGCCTGGCGCCAACGCCCGCCCACGAACGACCACCGGCCGCGAGCTCAGATTTTTGAAGAGAATCAGTTCATGATAACGGTACGCCATCAACCGGTCGCCCTCTTTCAGTTCTTTCAGCGGCACGTCGATGAGCGGGCTGTCTCCGAATACAATCGACTCGAGCGGGGACGTTCCTTTTTGATAAACTGAAGGGTCGGCCAGATCGGCGGCATTGAGTTGATAGACAATGTCAATCGCTTGGGCAGCCATACCCAATTGCGACATGAACGAATAGTAGGCAATGACCTGCTCCTGCTGCATGCCCGCCTTGGCAATTAAATCGTAGAGCTGAACCCCGAGCATGATCTTGCGATCCTGGCTCAGTTCTTCTGCGAGACGCTTGGCCATCGCGGACAGGTCCTGCGGTTCCTTTAAAGCCTTTTGAAACAGTAACCGAAGCTCGGAGTAAACCGCTTCCGGATAGTCATAGCGCAGGAAACCCAAGCTTGAATCGATCTCCTCTTCCAGGATCCGTCCGTCCACCTTCGAAAAACCGGCCAGGACTTGGATTAATAGCGGCAAAAGATTCCGGTTGTCCGCCTTGACCCGCCGACTCCAGGGAAATCGTCGCAGCGTGTGCGCGGCGAGGTGACGAGCCTTTGCAGTCAACGACCCGTTGCGGGCTCGTGATACATCTAATGATTCTGGCATTTGCGCATCCGGAGACTAGTGCACACTACCATAGGGGTCTGCTATATGGCTGCAAACGATTTTGACCCAGCCCCCAATATGGATCCACGCACTTATTGCGGGCTAAACAGTTTTCCCTTAAGATAGCCACAGTGTAATTAGTCTTTGGGTTATGGCGTTGCTATCGAGCTTTAACGAAGATCGTCCGGTTTCGTACTTTCGGGGTCATCCGATCTACTGTTCTACGATTCTGACAATCGCCTACGCGGTAGGTGTTCTGTTTACCGCCCTGCTTGAAGGGCTGATGGCGAACTTCATCTTTTTTCCGAATTCGGCCTTCTTCCACGGCCAAATCTGGCAAATCTTTCTGTGTACGTTTGTCAATCAGCCATCTTTCTCCACTCTGTTCTCTCTCTTTTTTCTGTATGTTTCCGCAGTCGAGGTCGAGAAGTATATCGGTCGCGCCCGGTTTCTTGTTCTCTACGCGATCTTTCTATTTGCGCCGATTGTTACTTTGACGATCTGGATGCTGGCGACCGGTCAATCGACGCCGTATTTCGGCAATTTCGAAGTGTGGGCTGGTTTTTTCGTAGCGTTCTGCACGCTTTACCCCAATCTGCAATGGTTCGGTCTAATTCCGGTGAAGTGGCTCGCCATTGGTGCTTATGCCATTTGGCTATTGGTTCTAGTGAGCCGGCAGAACTGGCTCTCCGCCCTTGTCTTTACGCTCATCTGTGCTGCTTCTTTCGGGTACATCCGGTATCTGCAACATGGTGGTGAACTTCCGCGCATCCCCAATCCGTTCGAGTTCTGGCGACGGCCGAAATTCAAGGTCGTAGCTCGGCCCTCCTCATTAGCGAAGGCGTCTGCTCGCGATCAACAGACTACTGACCTCAGCGAGATGGATCGGTTGCTGGACAAAATTTCCAAGCATGGCCTGGCGAGTCTCACTTCGAAGGAGCGAGACAGTCTGGAGCGGGCACGCGCAAAATTACTGGAGCAGGATGATAACTGAGACGGCAAAGCAGCCTGCTGCTTCCTCCTTCGTCTCCCTTAGCCTCCTATGACTTCCTCTATTGATCGCTTGCGGGAAATCGTAGCCAAATTGCGAGCGCCCGATGGCTGCCCTTGGGACCGCGAGCAGACTCACGCAACGCTCAAGCCCCATTTGCTGGAAGAGTGTTACGAGCTCATCGACGCGATCGATGATCAGGATGACGAAGCTCTTCTCGAGGAACTTGGTGACGTTTTGCTCCAGGTAGTCCTGCACGCACAGATGGCAACTGAAGAAGGCCGATTTGATTTTGACCAAATCGGCGATCGGATCGCCGATAAGCTTGTGCTCCGGCATCCACACGTTTTCGGTGAAAACAAGCTTTCCACCAGTGACGCCGTCTTGCGTCAATGGGACGCAATCAAGCGCTCGGAGAAGCAAGAGCGAAAATCGATCATTGATGGAATACCGCGAACACTGCCGGCGTTAGCTAAAGCCCAGAAAGTGCAGATGAAAGCGGCGCGTGCCGGACTGGATTGGCCAGAAGCGGGTGACGTGTTGGCGAAGATTCGCGAGGAAATTTCCGAAATGGAAGTGGCAAAGGATACCGACGAACTTTCGGAAGAATTAGGTGATCTTTTATTTTCAATTGTGAATTTTGCACGAAAACGAAGCTTGGATGCGGAGGGCCTCTTGCAAACGGCTACCGAAAAGTTCACCCGAAGGTTCCGCGCGATAGAAACGCTCGCCGCAGAAAAGGGTACCCAGCTTTCGGCGCTTTCTTTGTCGGAGCTGGATCGGCTTTGGGACGAGGCAAAGCGTTCGGAACGGTAGTCGAGACCGCGATCCCGGCCGCAAAATCTCGGCTAAAGCCGCAATATATTTTGCCGTTGATTGAGCTATGCCTTCGAAGCTGGAGACCCAAGCTTGCATCAATGCCCTCTGGGGAGCGCTGGACCCAGAAGACGCCGAACGCCTGGAATTGCACCGACTCATCAATGGACTCAGCCGGTATGACTACCTGATGGAGCTCCTCAAGGAGTCGTTGCGTAGCCAAACCGATTACGAGGCCTGACCGGGAATAGCGCCGGAAATGCCGAGAGCGCGCGGAAACTGAACGGGCAATCGGCGTCGCTTGGCGGAGACCGTAAAACACCCGGCGTGCTGGTTCAGTTTCACGGCGATAACGGCGTTATTCCCGACGGTAGGTCGCGACGACCTCCGCCTTGCCCAAGACTTCTTTCTGGAACTCAGCGGCTGCGGTAGTCGGGGCGGTCCGTTGATCGATTGGGAGACGGTCTGCCTTAAGCGCGAAGAGTGCAAAGTGGTAGTGATGGAGCTGGTGTCCCGGCGGGCAAGGGCCACCATAGCCGGGTTCTCCGTAATCATTTTTCAACTGTACGGCTCCTGCCGGCGCCAGCCGTTTATCGAGGTTCCCAGCTCCCGCCGGCAAACTATGGGCTGAACCAGGGATGTTCACGATCATCCAATGATAGAAACTGCTCGCCTTGGGAGCGTCCGAATCCCAGACGGCAAGCGCGAAGCTCCTGGTCTCCGCTGGTACGCCGCTCCAGCTAATCTCCGGCGATACATTCTTTCCGTAACAACCAAATTGGTTGAAAGCAAAGTCGTTGGGAATTTGGCCGTTCGGCCCCAGGCCGGAAACCCGAATTTGAAAATTTTCTTTCTGGTCGGCGAAGGCTGCTGTGACGAAGCAAGCAAAGAGCAACGCTGCAAACCGGATGGGTTTTGGGGGGAAGATCGTCATAAATGGAAAGCTAGCCCGGATAGTGCATCCGATGCAAAGGGCTCTGCAATCGGGCTCGGTTATCGGAGAAAGGCCCGATTGCGAAATTCGGATTTCACACTTCGTAATTCGCGATTCGCATTCCGCAATTGAGGTGAAGGGTGTCTTGCGGTGCGAAATCGCCCGGTTTAAGCTAGTCAATGGCAGAAACACCATATCCGTCGCCAGAAGAGCTGCAGAAGAAGATCCAGGAGTTCATGAAGGCGAACTTTGGCGACAAGGTGTCCGTGGCGGCGTTCACCCAGCCGGAGACCACCGAGGAAGAACCCCCGGTCCAGCCGGCACAGAATTTTGATCCGCTCGAATTTCGTCTGACTCCAAGGCAGGTGAAAGCGCATCTCGATCGCTTCGTTATTCGGCAAGACGATGCCAAAAAAACGCTGGCGATCGCGGTCTGTGATCACTACAACCACGTGAATTTGATTCGCCGCCTGGAAAAAGAGGATCCGAAGGCCGCGGGAGCGATTGAGTATACCAAGAGCAATGTCGTGATCTTAGGGCCTACCGGAGTTGGCAAAACCTATTTGGTCAAACATATCGCTGAACTGGTCGGTGTTCCGTTCGTCAAGGCTGATGCGACTAAATTCAGCGAGACCGGTTACGTTGGAGGAGATGTGGAGGATTTGGTCCGCGAATTGGTGCAGCGGGCAGATGGTGATCAGGATTTAGCTCAGTACGGAATTATTTATGTCGACGAAATCGACAAACTCGCGACCAGCGGCAGAATGATTGGCCGCGATGTGAGCGGTCGTGGCGTGCAGACGACTCTGCTTAAATTGATGGAGGAGACGGAGGTTCCGCTGCGCAATCCGATGGATATCCAATCGCAGATTCAATCGGCTCTGGAATTCCAGAAGAAAGGAAAAACAAGAAAAGAAGTCATTAACACACAACACATTCTTTTCATCTGCAGTGGCGCTTTTGATCGATTGCGGGAACAGGTCGATCGGCGGCTGCGGGCAGCGAGCATCGGGTTTGCTGCGGACCCGGCACCGCGCGACTCCGGACAGATTTTTCGCGCTGCCGAGACCCAAGACTTCATCGAGTTCGGATTAGAGCCGGAATTTGTCGGTCGGCTTCCGGTACGCGTAATCTGTGAGGAGCTCGATGCGAATGACTACTTTGCGATTCTGAAGACTTCTGAAGGTAGCGTGATCCGGCAGTATCGGCGAGCCTTTGAAGCTTTTGGCATTCACGTGGAATTTCAGGACGATGCTTTGCGCGAAATTGCCGCACTGGCCGAGCCGGAGAAAACGGGTGCACGCGCGCTGGTCACGGTTTGTGAGCGTGTGCTCCGCGATTTTAAATTCGAGCTTCCCGGTACCGGAGTTCGCAATCTGACAGTAGACGCCGCCCTGGTACGCGATCCGGCAGGTACACTGGAGAGGCTGCTTGCCCAGGCCCGGGCCGAAACCGATCAGAACCAAACGAACCAAGTTCTGCAATTCGCGGAGGCCTTTTCTCAAAAGAACGGAGTGGAATTTTCGATCGAGCCAGGAGCGGTTGCCGAAATCGTCGTCCGTGCCCGTGCCGCTCAACAGGAGGTCAGCGTTTTTTGCTCCGATCTTTTCAAGGATTATCCCTACGGATTGAAACTGCTTCGTGATCGAGATCGTAACTTGCAATTCCGGTTTCCAGTAAGCGCACTAGACAATCCGGACAAATTCTTGAGTGATCGAGTGGTGGAATTTTATCGAACCGAGCGCAGCGAAAGTTAGGGCGAAACAGATCCGGCGAAAGCAGGATCTGTGAGCTTGGAGTGATGGAGTAATAGAGTCTGCATAGCTTATTCGCTCAGACCATGCCCAGAACGCAATATCCCAATCTGTTGCAGGAACTGATCCGGCAACTGCGCCGGATGCCGGGGATCGGTCCGCGCAGCGCCGAGCGGATCGCGCTTTGGATGGTTCAATCGCGCGACGCTCGGCCGGATGAGATCGCAGACGCGATTTTGCGGTCGATGAAAGGGATCACGAGTTGTCCGGAGTGCGGTTTTTTCTCCGAATCAGGATTGTGCGTTATCTGTTCTGATTCGACTCGGGACCGAGGGACTCTGTGCATAGTGGAACAGCCGACTGATGTGCTGCCATTGGAAAGGACAGGCGCGTTTCGAGGGCTGTACTTCGCTTTAGGCGGCAAGTTATCACCACTTGATCATATCGGTCCTGAAGATTTGCGTATTGACGCTTTGATTCAACGGGTTCGGCGTGATTTACCCCGAGAGATTGTCCTCGCTCTTGGCGCTGATGTCGAAGGTGAAGCCACGACCAACTACTTGGCGGAGCGTCTGGTCGAGCCAGGAATAAAACTCACCAGGATCGCTCAGGGACTGCCCGCCGGTCTCGGCCTTGACAGCGCTGACGATCTGACCATAGCGCGGGCACTGGCTGGGAGGACAACCGTGACCGGCACGTAACGACCTGTTACGGAGAGCAATATCCTGGCTTCGAAAGGGAGCTGCTTGCTGCTCCCGGCAATAATCCAGCGGGTATCGAGGAAATCGAGCCCGGGGAACTCGCACGCGTATTGTATCGGAGGCGTCGCAACGCCCCTCCGACCCATCTCGCATTCCGCGATCTGCATTCCGAAATCCATCTCCCCGATTTGCCAACCACCAGATTTCCGCGAAATTGCCGATTCGAAAAATGTCAGCTCAAGGTACAGAGAAGGTGCTGGTTGCAATGTCTGGAGGCGTCGACAGCAGCGTTGCGGCTTTGCTTTTGGAACGTGCGGGCGTTCCAATCGAAGGCGCCTACATGAAGAACTGGATCAATGAGGAAAACATTGTGGGCGACTGTCCCTGGCAGACCGACATCGAAGATGCCCGCTCGGTAGCGGGCACGCTCGGGATACCATTTCGAGTCGTCAATCTCATGCGAGAGTACCGTGCCAGAGTCGTTGATTACCTGCTGGCTGGATATCAGTCCGGCGTGACGCCAAACCCCGATGTCATGTGCAATCGGGAAATGAAATTTGGTGTATTTCTGGAGTACGCACGCCAAAACGGCTTTACCGCGGTAGCGACCGGCCATTACGCGCGTCGGGTTCAGCGGTCGGACGGCAGCTGGGACATCCTGGAAGGAGTCGATAAGAACAAAGACCAATCGTACTTCCTTGCTTTGCTGCGGCAGTCTCAAATCGCCGCGGCCCGCTTTCCAATCGGCGAACTGCAAAAACCGGCCGTGCGCTCGCTCGCTGCCAAACACCAGTTTGCCACTGCGGCTAAGAAAGATTCACAAGGCATCTGTTTCATTGGCGAAGTCAAGATGAGTCATTTCCTGCGGGCATTCGTTCCGGACAATCCCGGATTGATTCGAAATCATTTTGGCAAGGTAGTTGGCGAACACCGCGGACTTCATTTGTATACACTCGGTCAAAAAAGAGGGGTAGGTGTTCCCTCCAACACACCTCATGAAGCGTATGTGGTGGTTGAGAAACGCGCGGCATCCAATGAGTTAATCGTGGCGTTTGATCGACCTGATAATTGTAGACTTTATTCGACCCATTGCCGGATCGGTTCCCTGTCATTTACCAATCGTTCTCTCGATCAAAAGGCGATGCTTTTGGCTAAGCCTCGTTATCGGGCGCGGGCCGCGGAGGTTCGGTTTGAGCCGTTCGGAGAGGGGAGAGCGATATTGGAATTTGTTCAACCGCAGCGGGCATTGACCCCTGGTCAGGTGTGCGCGTTGTTCGATGGAGAAATGCTTGTAGGTGGCGGAATTTTTGAAGAGATAGCAGCCCGTTGAAGCAGCATTGTGACGTGATGATTGACTGGAAACGGGCTACTCATTTTTCAACAGCCTTCTACGATGGTTAGTCGATTTCTGGTCAGAGATTTTCGTTGTTTTACTCAGTTCGAACTCGACCTCCATCCCGCTTTTACCTGTGTGGTTGGTAAGAACGCCTTGGGAAAAACTTCTCTGCTTGAGGCTTTGGCCGTGCTGGTGCGCTTGCAATCGCCCCGTACCAATTCGCTGCAACCGGTCATCCGAAGCGGCGCTCGCGGACTGGTCGTCGATGGAATTGTCCGCAACTATCATCTGCAATGCTACTACAGCGCCAGCCGCCGCAAGTTAGCGATCGATTCGGTTGAGCAGAAAGATCCAACCGAGTATCTCAATGTTGGTCGGGTTGTTTTCTTGGCAAACTCCGATATCGATCTGATCCGCGGTTCCAGCGAAGGCCGGCGACGTTTCTTCGATTTTGTTGGCAATCAACTCTTCCGCAATTATCGAGAAATTCTTCGTTCGTACGAAAAAGCGCTGCGCTCGCGTAACGCCTATTTGAAAATGGTGCCGGCCCGGCCCAAAGAGGTCGCCGCCTACACCAAACCCCTATTGAAGTTTGGCCATCAATTGACTGCTCTGCGTGCGTTTCTAGTCGAAAGGCTGGAGCCCTATGTAGTTTCCGCGTTCGCTTCGGTCAGCGACCGCGCAGAGGCCTTCTCGATCAACTATCATCCTGGCGCTACCGACGATTTCGAACGTGCCCTTTCCGAGAGTGGCGCGGAGGAGCGGCGTTTGCGCGCAACGTTGGTTGGGCCTCATCGCGATGACCTCAACTTTTTCGTGCAATCGCAACCGGCCGATCTATTTGCATCCGAGGGGCAACAGCGGACCATGGCGATAGCACTGAAGCTGGGTCAAGCGCGTGTCTTACAAGCGGAGTGGCGCCAACCGCCTCTTCTGTTAGTCGACGATGTTTTTGGCGAATTGGATGGGGCGCGTCGCAACCGGCTATTAACGAGCCTGCCTGCCGAGAGCCAGCGAGTTGTTACTTCCACCAGCATTTCATGGCTCGCTGACGCGCCGAGCGGCAAGCTGTATGAAATTACTGAGGACAAACAGCTCGGCCGGTCCCTGCGTTTGATGAGGTAGTCTGCCAAACTATGATTGGTAGGCAAAACCCGACTCAGCCCGGCCGCTGCCCATGCGCGTGAACCTTAGAGGTCGCGATCAGGATCGTGCAGGTTCGTTGGTGGTCAGAGAAAATTAGTCCCGCAGGGACCTGACGAAAGCAGCCCAGTAAAAAGTGCTGGGTTAGAGTTTTTTAAAAAGTATCTGTCCCGGACGGGACGATCGACAAATGCGGGCAATCGCTGAG
>Ga0209647_1000762_pt1 | contig 29374 bp, 30 predicted proteins | sample GraSoi_2013_60cm_FD_185827 | JGI IMG/M metagenome (GOLD analysis project Ga0209647, IMG submission 185827) | Grasslands soil microbial communities from the Angelo Coastal Reserve, California, USA - Sample 9_17_2013_60cm (SPAdes) (version 2) | ecosystem: Environmental > Terrestrial > Soil >... | reverse complement strand
GCTGCCGGTGGGGCCGGTGACGAGGAGGATGCCCTGCGGCTGGTCAAGCAGATCGAGATAGCGCTTGAGCGTGTCGGGCTCGAAGCCCAGCGTGGTGAAATCCTCGACCAGGCTCGAGCGGTCGAGGATGCGCATGGTCACGCCCTCGCCGTGCAAGGTCGGGACGGTGGCGACGCGCAGATCGTAGTCGCGGCCGCGGATGGCGATGCGGATGCGCCCATCCTGCGGCAGCCGGCGCTCCGCGATGTTGAGCTTCGCCATGATCTTGATGCGCGAGACGATGGCGGCGCGCAGGCGCACGGGCGGCGTCGCGCCCTCGCGCAGCACCCCGTCGACACGGTAGCGCACCGCCAGGCGGTTCTGGAACGGCTCGATATGGATGTCGGAGGAACGGCTCTCGACCGCCCGCGCGATCAGCAGGTTGACGAGACGAATGACCGGCTCCTCGCTGGCGAGGTCGCGCAGCCGGTCGATGTCCTCGTCCGGGCCGGCATCCTCCGCGTTCTCGATCTCGTCGACGATCTGCCCGAGCGAGCCCTTCTCGCCGCCATAGAGGCGCTCATGGGCGAGCTCGACGTCGGACGGCGTGGCGATGCGGATCTCGACCGGCTTTCCGGCGAGCAGCGAGAGCGAGCGGACCGGGTAATCGTTGAGGGGGTCGGCCACGGCGATCACGAGGTGCTCGGGCGTTTCCCGCAAGGGCAGGACTTGCGCCTGGCGCAGGAATTTCGGGCTGGCGCTCTCCAGAACCGGCTCGTCGGGGTAGTCGCTGGCGGTCGCCAGCGGCAGGCCGAGCTCGCCCGCGATCGCCTCGGCGACGTGCTTCTCGTGGACCAGGCCGAGCCGGGTCAGGATGCGCTCGAGCCGCTCCTCGCTGCCGGCGCGCAGGCGCAGCGCTCGTTCCGCCGACGCCTCGTCGAGGCGCCCGGCGGCGATCAGCCGCGCGGCCAAGGACCGTTCAAACGCCACGCGATCTTGTTGCACTGCGGCCAAACTCCCTGCGATGGCCGGTTGCACCCGAGATGCTCCAGCCGCACTTTCCGGCCACGTGCAAACCGGCCGCGCTCAAAAGCCGAGCGGGCCATAAAGCCAGACGAGCCATGTTCCCAGGCACAGAAATGCGCCGAACGGGACACGATCGACCAGCGAAATGCTACTGCCGCGCTTATAGCGAAGCAAGGTGCTCGCGAGAGCCGCGACAGAAGCGACCAGGAGGACGCTCGCCAGCCCCTCCCAGGACACCCAGGCGCCCGCCGCGGCGAGCAGCTTGGCGTCGCCGAGGCCGATGCCTTCGCGCCGCCGCAGCCGCCAATAGGCTTGGCGCAAGGCGACGACGAAGGCAAAGCCCAGGGCGGCGGCGAGGGCGTGGGGAACCAGCGATGCCGGCTCCGCCACCGCGCACAGCAGGAGGCCGCCGGCCAGCAGCGGCAGGGTCAGGAAATCCGGCAGCAGGAAGCAGCGCAGGTCGATCGCCGCCAGGGCCAGCAGCAGCCAGCCGAGGAGGCAGCTCGGCCACAGCAGCCAATCCACCGCAAGCCAGGCGGACCACAGCGCGATACCCAGCGCCGCCAGCTCGATCGCCGGATAGAAGGCGCCGATGCTTTGCCCGCAATGGCGGCAGCGGCCGCGCGTGGCGAGCCAGCTTGCCAGCGGGACGAGATCGGCAGGGCCGAGCCGCTGGCCGCAGCGGTCGCAGGCGGAACGGCCGACCAGGATCGATGGCGGCACCCGCGCCCGCGTCACCACCACGCCGAGGAAGCTGCCGACGAAAGGGGCGGCGATCACGGGCCAGAACCAGAAGGGAGGGAGCACGAAGATATCCTTCACGCGCGCAGCCTTAACGCCGCAACTCTTGCCGGACTCTGAGCGCGCGGCGCCGACGCCGATCATAAGTTGCCCGCGGGCGCGCCGAAGGTGCGCCACGCCCCGAGCGGGCACAAGCGTGAACCATGGGTGGCCTCGACCGTGCGGGCCGGAACCAGCGCGCGCGACGGCGTGTTTCAAAGAATCAGCCGCCAACCGGGAGCCACCAGCCATGCGCATCACCGCGATCGCTCTGCTTGCCATCCCCGCCCTCCTCACCGCGTGCAGCGGGCCGTCCGAGGTCGCGGCGGCGCCGCCGTCGGTGTCCTATCAGGTGACCGGCAATGATGTCGGGCAAGCCGGCGTCAATGCCGAGCGCTATTGCCAGCAATACGGCCGGTCCGCCCAGTTCCAGGGCATTCAGACGACCGGCTCCGGCAATGTGGCGGTCTACAACTGCAGCCGGTCGCGCTAAGCGCTACGTAGCTGCGCGCGGCGGCTTGAATAACCAACGGTGGCCGGCCTTGCCCCCGCGGGAACTGGCGCGCGCGGCGGCGTGTTACCGGGTGACGGTGCCCGTCTCAAGACGATGGAGTGAATCGCATGCGCGCTGCTGCTCTTCCCTTGCTGGGCGCCCTCGGCGTCCTTGCCGCCTGTGCCCATGAATCGCGGCCGGTGTCGCAATCGGCGCCCACGGTCTCCTATCGCATTGCCGGCAATGACGTGTCCCAAGCCAACGCCAACGCGGCGCGCTATTGCCAGCAATACGGCGCCAGCCCTCAGCTCCAGGGCATCCAGCAGGGCCCGTCGGGCAATGTCGCGGTCTACAGCTGCGCCGGCGCCGCCGGCAGCACGGCCGGGACGACCGTCGCGCCCGCCTATGCGGCCCCAGGCTATGCCCAGCCCGGCTACACGCAGCCCGGTTACGCACAGCAGCCCGGCTACGGCAATAGCGTCGCACCGCCGGTGCAATGTGCGGATCCCCTGCATCAGGACCGCCCGGGCGGCACGGACTACCAGGGACCGCCCGTGCCGCAATGCCCGCGGCGCTGAGCGGGCGCTGACGCCGCCCTATCGCGCCGCAGCGCGGTCGAGCATGGCGCGCAGCAGCACGTTGCAGCCGGCGGCGAGGTCCTCGGGCGTGGCGCTCTCGACCTCGTTATGGCTGATGCCGTCGGCGCAGGGCACGAAGATCATCGCCGTCGGGGCGACGCGGTTGACGTAAGCGGCATCGTGGCCGGCGCCCGAGACGATGTCGCGATGGGCGTAGCCGCCGGCTGCCGCGGCTTGGCGCACCGCGGCGACGCAGCCGCGATCGAACTCGGTCGCCGGCGACCACCAGATCTCCCGGCATTCCGCGGCGAGGCCGAGCGCGTCGCACACCTCGCCGACCGCCGCCTGCAGCCCGGCCTTCATCTCGAGCAGCGTCTCGTCGCTCGGGTGGCGCAGGTCGACGGTGAAGAAGGCGCTGCCGGGAATGGTGTTGCGCGAGCCGGGGCCGATCTGGACGATGCCGACGGTCGACACGCCCGGCGGATGGGCGAGGGCGATACCGTTGATGCGGTCGACGATGCGCGCGCAGCCGAGCATCGCGTCCTTGCGGCGGTTCATCGGCGTGGTGCCGGCGTGGCTCTCGCTGCCGGTGACCGTCACCTCGAACCAGCGGATCCCCTGAATCCCCTGCACCACGCCGACGGTCTTGCCTTCGGCCTCGAGGATCGGCCCCTGCTCGATATGCGCTTCGAAATAGGCGCGCAGCGGATGCCCGCCGGTCTTTTCCGCGCCGAGATAGCCGATGCGCCGCAGCTCCTCGCCCATGGTCTTGCCGTCGCGATCGGCTCGGCTGTGGCCGTAGGCCTCGTCGAACACGCCGGCGAACACGCCCGAGCCGACCATGGCCGGGGCGAAGCGGGCGCCTTCCTCGTTGGTCCACACCACGATCTCGACGGGCGCATCGGTCTCGTAGCGGCAGTCGTTGAGCGTGCGGATGATTTCGAGCCCGGCGAGCACGCCGTAGACGCCGTCGAAGCGGCCGCCGGTCGGCTGCGTGTCGAGGTGGCTGCCCGTGGCCACCGGCGCGAGGTCGCCGCGGCGGCCGGGGCGGCGGGCGAAGATGTTGCCCATGCGGTCGATTGTGACGCTGCAGCCGGCCTCCTGGCACCAGCGCACGAAGAGATCGCGCCCGGCGCGGTCGAGGTCGGTGAGCGCCAGCCGCTTCGAGCCGCCTTTCGCGGTGGCGCCGATCTCGGCCATCGCCATGAGGCTCTGCCAGAGCCGCTCCTGGTCGATGCGAAGGTTCTGCATCGCTTACGGCGTTTCCTTCAGCACCGCGGCGAGCGTGCCGAAGATCTCGTCGATCTGCGCCTTGGTGATGGTGAGCGGCGGCGACAGCGCGATGATGTCGCCGGTGGTGCGCACCAGCAGCCCCTTGTCGTAGGCGCGCAGGAAGGCGTCGAAGGCGCGCTTGGCCGGCTGCCCGGCGATCGGCTCGAGCTCGATCGCGGCGATGAGGCCGAGATTGCGCAGGTCGATGACATGCGGCAGGCCCTTCAAGGCGTGCACCGCGTCCTCCCAGTAGGGCGACAGCGTCCGCGCATTGTCGAAGAGCCGCTCCTCCGCATAGACGTCGAGCGCGGCGAGGCCGGCGGCGCAGGCCAGCGGGTGGCCGGAATAGGTGTAGCCGTGGAACAGCTCGATGGCGTGCTCGGGCCCGGTCATGAAGGCATCGTAGATGCCCTTGCGCGCGATCACCGCGCCCATCGGCACCGCGCCCGAGGTGAGCCCCTTGGCCGTCGTGATCAGGTCGGGCAGCACGTCGAAATACTCGGCGGCGAAGCTCGTGCCCAAGCGGCCGAAGCCGGTGATGACCTCGTCGAGGATGAGCAGGATGCCGTGCCGGCTGCAGATCTCGCGCAGCCGCTTCAGATAGCCCTTGGGCGGCACCAGCACGCCGGTCGAGCAGGCGACAGGCTCGACGATGACGGCGGCGATGGTCGAGGCGTCGTGCAGCGCGACGATGCGCTCGAGCTCGTCGGCGAGATGCGCGCCATGCACCGGCTCGCCGCGGCTGAAGGCGTTCGTCTCCGGCAGATGGGTATGCGGCAGATGGTCGACGCCGCTCAGTAGCGGGCCGAAGAATTTGCGGTTGTTGGCGATGCCGCCGACGGACATGCCGCCGAAGCCGACGCCGTGATAGCCGCGCTCGCGCCCGACGAGCCGCGTGCGCGTCGCGTCGCCCTTCGCGCGATGATAGGCGAGGGCGATCTTGAGCGCGGTATCGACCGCCTCCGAGCCGGAATTGGTGAAGAACACGTGGTCGAGATCGCCGGGCACCAACGCCGCGACCCGGGCGGCGAGCTCGAACACCTTGGGGTGGCCCATCTGGAAGGCCGGCGCATAGTCCATCTCGGCGGCCTGGCGCTGGATCGCCGCGACGATCTTGGGGTGGCCGTGCCCGGCGTTGCAGCACCACAAGCCGGCGGTGCCGTCGAGGATGCGCCGCCCGTCGGCGGTGGTGTAATGCAGCCCCTTGGCGCCGACGAGCAGGCGCGGCTGCGCCTTGAACTGCCGGTTGGCGGTGAACGGCATCCAGTAGGTCTCGAGGTCGTTGGTCAGGCGGCGGGCGGCTTCGACGGCGACCGGCTTGGACTTGGCCATGAATTCATCCTGTGGCGGAGCGGAGGGCGTGACAGCAGCAGCCGCATCTTCACCCCATCCTCGCGTCTTCTGCAACACGCGGTTACGCGATCCCAACGAGTTAGGCGGCCAGTTTTCGGCGGTCGTCCGGGAGCGTTTTCAGGCCTGTTTCGGCGGCTGAACAACCGATCCTTTGCCGTGAATTCGGCCAGGCAACGCGCCGGCCTTCAGCAATCATCCAGAGCGGTGCAGCGGTCGCGGGTCAGGCTCACTCCGGCCAGCATGGGTTGAACGGGTTCTCCGAGAACGGCGTCGGGTTGCCGAAATGGCGAACCGGTGCACCAAATCCGCCGTCGTCATAACCGCAGCCCCGGACAATCACGACCGGGCTCTGGGTAGGATTCGACGCCGATAGCGGGACCGTCGACGATGGTGGCTGGCACGCTGTGAAACCCACCCCGCCCAACAACACAAGGGCGGTGCAAAGCTTGTCGGTCACTTGTTTTCCCTCGTTCACGGGCACGGACGCGATCACTGGGCGAACCGGCCGAGTTCCCGTCCTTTCCCGTCATTATTGCGGGGGCGGCTCACCGTCGCCTTGACGCAGCTCAACGTCCGGCGTTTTCCTGGCCGACCATCGGCTTCCATCGGCAAAATCACCGAAAACGCTGCCGCCGACTTTCAGACTTGCGCTTTCTGCAACGCTGGCGCGAAATTAGGCTGGATTATGATAAGCTCGCTTATTATATTGGGGGCATGACGCAGCCCTCCCTCGATCGCAGCTTCGGCTTCCTGCTCCACGACATCGCCCGGCTCCTGCGCAAGCGCTACGAGCAGCGGGCGCGGCCGCTGGGGCTGACCCGCGCGCAATGGCAGGTGCTCGCCCATCTGCAGCGGCACGAGGGCATTAACCAATCCGGCCTCGCCGAGCTCCTCGAGCTCGAGCCGATGACCATCGCGCGGCTCGTCGATCGCATGGAGGAGGCGGGCTTGGTGCATCGCCGCGCCGACCCGGCCGACCGGCGCGCCAAGCGGCTCTTCCTGACCGAGCGCGCCAAGCCCATGCTCGAGCGCGGCCGCGCCCTCGGCGACGAGGTGTACGGCGAGGCCTTCGCCGGCTTCGACCCGGCCAAGCGGGAGGGCTTGGTCGACCTGCTGCTGCGGGTGCGCGGCAATCTCTCCGAGAAGCGCGGCGATGACGACGCCGAGCCGGCGGCCGCCCGGCAAAGCAGGATGCTGGAGACGGCGCCATGACGTCGACGACCGACACGGTTCGCGATCGCCGCCGCCCAACCACCGCGAAGCTCGGCTGGCGCAGCCTGCTGAGCGCGCGCTGGCTGCGCCTCCTGCTCATGTTTGCGCTGCCCATCGTCCTCGTCATCGGCGGCACCTGGTGGTATCTCACCGCGGGGCGCTACGTCTCGACCGACGACGCCTATGTCCAGGCGGACACCGTCGCCGTCAGCAGCGATGTCGCCGGCCGCGTGATCGGCGTCGACATCCGCGACAACGAGCATGTGAAGGCCGGTCAGGTTCTGATCCGGCTCGATCAGCGCCCTTATCGCAATGCGGTGGAGCAGGCGAAGGCGCAGCTCGCCAATGCGCGGCTCCAGGTCGAGGGCTTGCGCGCCAGCTACCGCCAGCGGCTTGCCGAGCTGGCCTCGGCGCAGGACACGCTCAACTATCAGCAGCGCGAATTCGACCGGCAGCAGAAGCTGCTCGCCGGCGGGGTCACCTCGCAATCCAATTTCGACCAGGCGCGCAACCGTCTCAGCACGGCGCGCCAGCAGGTGGCGAGCGTCCAGCAGCAGATCGCCGCGGTGCTGGCGAGCCTCGGCGGCAATCCGGACATCGCCACCGACGATCATCCGACGGTGCAGCAGGCGCAGGCCCAGCTCGACCAGGCCGAGCTCAACCTGTCCTACACGGTGATCGCCGCGCCGGCCGACGGCATCGTCACCAATGTCAACAAGCTGCCGGTCGGCAGCTACCTCAACGCGGCGACGCCGGCCTTCTCGCTCGTGCAGGCCGACCGCCCCTGGATCGAGGCCAATTACAAGGAGACCGAGCTCACGCATATGAAGCCGGGCGACGCGGCGACCGTGACCGTCGACGCCTATCCCGGCACCCGCTTCGCGGCGCGCGTCGCCAGCCTCAGCCCCGGCACCGGCTCGATGTTCTCCGTGCTGCCGCCGCAGAACGCGACCGGCAATTGGGTGAAGGTGGTGCAGCGCCTGCCGGTGCGCATCGAGGTGGACCAACCCGATCCCAACCAGCCGCTGCGCGCCGGCATGAGCGTGACGGCGGAGGTCGATACCGGCCACCGCCAACCCATCGTCGCGGCGATCGAATCCTTCTTCGGCGTGGGCGGCGCCAACGCCAACACCGCGCGATGAGCCGCGCGCCCAGCACCGGCCTCGCCGGGCCCGCGGTCGAGCACCGTGCCTTCATCGTCGTGTCGGTCATGCTCGCGACGATCATGCAGGCGCTCGACACGACGATCGCCAATGTGGCGCTGCCTTACATGCAGGGCAGCCTGTCGGCGGCGCAGGACCAGATCAGCTGGGTGCTGACCTCCTACATCGTCGCCGCGGCGATCATGACGCCGGTGACCGGCTGGGTCACCGGCCGCTTCGGGCTGAAGCGCGTGTTCCTCGTCTCGGTCGCCGGCTTCACCGCCGCGTCGCTGCTGTGCGGCAACGCCGGCAGCCTCGCCGAGATGGTGGTGTTCCGGTTGCTTCAAGGCGTGTTCGGCGCGGCGCTGGTGCCGCTGTCGCAATCGGTGCTGCTCGACATCTATCCCAAGGAGCAGCAGGGCCAGGCCATGGCCATCTGGGGCGCCGGCATCATGGTCGGGCCGATCCTCGGGCCCACGCTCGGCGGCTGGCTGACCTTCAACTACAATTGGCGCTGGGTGTTCTACATCAATCTGCCGGTCGGCATCCTAGCCTTTGTCGGCATTCTCACCTTCGTGCGCGAGACGCGGCGCGACCGCGGCCTCCGCCTCGACTTTCTCGGGTTTGCCCTGCTGAGCCTCGGCGTCGGCGCCTTGCAGATCATGCTCGACCGCGGCGAGCAGAACGACTGGTTCGGCTCGACCGAGATCCTCATCGAATGCGCGCTGGCGCTGTGCGGTTTCTGGATGTTCGCGTGGTGGACCAGCGTGGCGGACCGTCCCTTCCTCAACCCGGAGCTGCTCAAGGATCGCAACTTCGTCGGCAGCTGCATCCTCATCTTCGTCGTTGGCATCATTCTCTACGCGACCCTCGCGCTGTTGCCGCCGATGCTGCAGAACCTGATGGATTACCCCGTGACCACCGCGGGGCTGGTGATGATGCCGCGCGGCGTCGGCACGATGCTGGCGATGATCGTCATCGGCCGCCTCATCTCGCGCATCGACGTGCGCCTGTTGCTGCTTGCCGGCCTCGCCATCACCACCTTCTCGCTCTACCAGATGACCGAGTACTCGCTGGCGATGGATTGGCGGCCGATCGTCTGGGTGGGCGTCGTCCAGGGCATCGGCTTGGGCTTCCTCTTCGTCCCGCTGAGCACCGTCGCGTTCGCGACCTTGGCGCCGGCGCTGCGCGCCGAGGCCGCCGGCATGTTCAGCCTCCTGCGCAACGTCGGCGGCAGCATCGGCATCTCCCTGGTGGTGACGATCCTCGACCGCATGACGCAAACTGCGCATGCATCGCTCGCGGCGCAGGTCACGCCGTTCAATCCCGCGCTCTATCTCCCCGCCATCCGGCGGTTCTGGAACATCCACAGCACCGCCGGCCTCGCGGCGCTCAACCAGGAAGTCACGCGCCAGGCGGCGATGATCGCCTATATCGACGATTTCAAGCTGATGATGGTCGTCACCCTCGCCGCCATCCCCATGCTCGTGCTGCTGCGCAAGGCCAAGCCGGCCGGCGGGGCGCCCGTCGTCGTGGACTAGGCGCCAGCCGCCGCGGCTTACGCCGCGCCCTTGGCGACAAAGCTCCTCCTGATGGCCTCGATGATGACCGTTGCGGACTGCGTCTGCGCTCTCGTGCGCGTCGATCCCAAAGGCCGGTCGCTTTCGGCGGCCTCGCGCGCCAGCTCGACGACCGTGTCGATGACGCCGAGTACCTGCGCCTTGGTGATAACGCCGTTTTCCACGAGCTCATGAAGCAGGCTTTCGCACAGCATCAGGGCCACCTGCCCGTGCGGGTCAGGCTCCCACTCCAATTGCTTCTTCTGCGCCACCGCAAACCCTCTACCCGTACCGACCACGGTATAGTGCAAGCTGCGGGTAAATTTTCCGTTTCTGTAAGATAGTTTAAGCGGGACTGAATAGCCCTAAAGTTGTCATGCCGTAGCGCAAAGGGATGATATGGCGCGGGTTTGCTCACCCTTAAGTAGTCGGCTCATCTTGAAATGCCCCTGGGACATGCCGCGGCCTGACCGGCAGAATCACTGTAGAGGGGCCGCTCCGCGAGCCCAGAGATCCGCCATCGGACTCGCCGTTCGCTCCAACGCCTCAATGTCGCGCAGCAATACGACATGCCGCCTGATCGCTATCGTTCCCGACCGGCGCAACCGCGCCAGCACCCGGTTCACATGCACCGGCGTCATTCCGAGATAGTCGCCGATATCCTGTTGCGTAAGCGGCAGCTGGAAGGCGCCCTTGCCCAGCAAGCCTCGGACGCGCAGACGTTCTCTTGCGTCCAGCAGCATCGCCGCAAGCAGTTCTTCGGCGCTACATTGGCCGAGACCCATCAACCAACTATCCTGCCGCCGCTGTTCTCTGCCCAATTGGAACAATAAGAACAGCGCAAGATCGGGATTGCTCGCCGCAACCTCCCATAGGTGCGCTTGATCGACAACGCTGACGCTGGTTCGCGTCAGGCAAGTCAAGCTGTCGAGGGAGCGGGCGAACAGGATGGTTGTGAGGCCCAAGAGATCGCCCGGCACGCTGATGCCAAGGATTTGACGGCGGCCATCGGCAAGGGTGCGCGAGCGACATACCCAGCCGCTGCGCAGCCGATAAATCAAATCGTGCTCTTCCCCGGCGCGGAGAATGGTCGCACGCCGCCCGTAGAAGCGGATGCTTCCCATGGCCTGATGGAGAGCGATCTCGCCGCGACGAAGCGACCCGTACAATTCGGGGCGATGCAGAGGATATGCAGATGACGGCATCAGACGCTCTTGACGGGCACTTTGGCGCTATGCTGCTGCCGCGGCTCTCATGCCCGGGATGGTCTTCTGCGGTCTCGGCCTCCCGAACGGGCCCGGCTTTTCTATCGTTGCGTGCGCCTTCGACATAATTAGTCGCTGTTCTTGCCATTCATGGCAAGCAGCGATTGTAGATCCATGTCGCGGTTTTCGACTCTCGGCGGTCCGCGGCGACGAAATCGGGCCTCGCCCCCGGGCGCCGCGCCGTCGATCTGACCGGCGTCAAGGACGTCGCCGCGCCGATGTGCAAGAAGGAAGGTGCTGGGGCGGAGCGAGCGGCTCGGAGCGGGTCGCCTTGCTCAGGCTTCGAGGGGCCTCAATTATGCTGCGAGGCGCGATCCGTGTTCGCGCTGCGACGTCTCCTCTTGTGGCTGGCGGCATGCGCGCTCTGCGCGTTGCCGAATGCAGCGCGTGCCGACGACCAGGATCGCACCACGCTGCTCGAGGAGAACGACTCGCTCTACTTCAATTCCGACAAGCACTACACGCAAGGGTTGCGGATCTCGGATCTACGGCCCGACCTCGCGCCGGACAGCGCGTGGCAGCGCCCCTTCGCATGGCTCGGCAACCTCGCGCCGATCTTCTCGCCCAACGGCGCGCCATCCGCGCCGCAGCGCCGCTACGCCCTCTTCCTCGGCCAGAGCCTCTTCACGCCCAAGAACCTACGGCTGAAGCCGCCGGATCCGCGCGACCGGCCCTATGCCGGCTGGGCCTATCTCGGCGCGAGCCTGCTGCAGGAGAGCGGCGGGCGCATGCTGGAGAATCTCGAGATCGATCTCGGCGTCGTCGGCCCGCTCGCGCTCGGCGGTCCCGTGCAGCGGACCTGGCACCGCATCATCGGCGACGTCAAACCCGAAGGCTGGGGCTACCAACTCCACAACGAGCCGGGGACGATGATCAGCTATGAGCGCTACTGGCGCCGGCCGCTCCTCGGCGACGGCGGCCGCGGCGTCGATGTCGTCCCAGAGATCGGCGCGACCGTGGGCAACGTCATGACCTATGGCGATGTCGGCGGGCAGCTGCGCATCGGCAAGGGCCTGCTCGCGGATTACGGCCTGGTGCGGGTGCGCCCGGCGCTGTCCGGCACCGACTATTTCGACGCCGACAAGCTCGACTGCGGCCGTGGCTACTACTTCTTCATCGGCGCGCAAGGCCGCGTCGTCGGCCACAACATCTTCCTCGACGGCAACACCTTTCGCCCGAGCGCTCGCGTCCCGAAGAAGACCTGCGTCGCCGACCTGCAGGCCGGATTCTCCGCGCCGTGGTCGAGCACGCTGCGCCTCGACTTCAGCGTCGTGCGCCGCACGCAGGAATTCGTCGGCCAGCACGGCCTCGACGAAATCGGCACGGCGGCGCTGACCTTCTCGTGGTGATGCCGCCGGGAGCGGCGCCCCGCGCTGATGAAGCGACTGTACAGGCCAGTATCGGCTCGTACGTGATGACCGGGGCGAGATCGTACGTGACGATCACGGCGACAACGCATCGATAATTCGATCCACGCTTGCGGCGAAGAATTCTGTATCGGCGACCCCGCGGAAGGCACGTGAGTTGGAGGCGAGACGTGCCCACAGTTTGGCATCACGGTCGAGGAGCAGCATGAGTCGCGCGAGGCCTTGAACGTTGTCGGGCTCAAAGACATAGCCGTTCACGCCCGATCGGACGAGAAGGTCGCGTGCGCCGCAATTTTCCGACACAATGACGGGCACGCCCAGAGCGAGGGCCTCATTGACCACAAGGCCAAATGGCTCTTCGACGCTGGGCAAGATTAGAGCGAGGCTCAAGGCAAGTGTTTTGGCGATGCCTTCTTCTTGCAGATAGCCTCGGAACTGCACTCCTTCGATCCCGAGCCGCGCGACCTGATCTTTGAGTGCATCCTCGAGGGGACCCGAACCGCAGAGATGAAGATCCCGTGTGCCGCGATGCTGCCGGCGATAGACGGCGTAGGCTGCCAAAGCAACGGATAGGTTCTTCTCGGGTACGAACCGCGCGATAATGGTGATATGTCGTTGCGCGTGGGTAGCACCCCCGGGCGCAGGCTCACAAGCGGCTAGCCTTACGACGCGATCCATAGATGCCACGTCATAGCCCAAGAAAATGCGAGAGCTCAGAAAGCCGAGGAATTCCAAGTATTGTGCCGAACGAGGGCTCCCCACGAGCGCGGCATGATAGGGCATGTAGAGCAGAGCTTTTAGACACTCCTTCACGAGCCTGCGCGGCTTATCGTCGAATTTGGAATCCTGCATGATGATGATGCGCCGCCCGAGCGACCTCAAACATAGGGCGACCAGAAATATCGGCGGGAATTGGAAACCGCACAAAAAAATGTACTCGGCTCGGGAGCTCACGCATGCGCGAAGCAGGGAGATGAAATAGCGGCATTGGCTGAGTTGGCTGTTCGAGGCTCCCGGGAAGAGCGTTGACTTGATGAAGTTCTCGCCGGGACCAGTCGGATCCCACTGATAGAAATCCGAATGGCTAGCTATCTCTATTCCACGGACTTCGTATCGATCTCTGAAGTGGATGGCGCACGCCTCGCATCTATCCATATGATAGGGAGCAAATTTCTCCCAAAAAAAGAGAATGCGTGGCCTGCTGATCATGTCCTCCACCTGTCTGGAAGCCAGCGCCTTGGTTTTCGACGGGGCGAGCCGCGCCCATCTTCGGATGCGTAGCGCAATCGTCGATTTAGCCTGCGGAGAAGAGCCCGTCGTGCGGATCAGGCGCATGGCGCGTATAGGCCGTCCAGTATATCGAGAACGGTTGCGACATTGCCGAAAACGCTTTGGACGTGCTGATGTCTCAGCTGACTAAAAAGGCGATACGTCATTCGCGCGAAACGGCTAGCGTCCAACCATAGGCGGCGGTCCCCTTTTCGGTAAGCAGCTGAAACGGATGTCGTGAACCCGCGCTCAAACCTCTCGTTCACCTCTCGCCGTCAAGGCGATCCGCTAGACCGCTGGTGCTAAATGCCATCGAACTACTTCGACTCGGCGCGGGCCGGAGATGCGACCGTACCCTGCCCGCCAGACAGGTACCGCGCAGCAAAAAGTCTAGTCCAATCGCTCCTGGGGCCGGCTGGTACGGCATTGGTACGACGATACCGATGGTCGCTGATGTGCAGGTGGGAGTGGCGGGGTCGAATCCAGAAACCGACAGATCCCCGTTGGCTCGAGGTTCTTGAAGACCCTGCATTCAACGCGTCGATGATCGAGGTCAGGGATGTCAGCTCGCTCGATACCGCACAGCTTGCCAACCTCTGGCAATGGTGCAGCCTAAGTGAAGATGGCTCGATCGTCGAGGTTGGAGCGTTTCGCGGCGGCACGTCCCTCCACCTCTCAAACTGCCGGCCGCATCGCAGGATTTTCGTTTGTGACACCTTCGAAGGCTTTGTCCGACTAGCACTGGACGCACGCTTCGACGCGGGAGTCGAGCGCACGTCATGGTGCAACCCGGATGCGGCGAAAGTGGGCGCTCTCTTCGCGGAGCGTGGACGCCACGCAGTCGTCTTGAAGGGGGCTTTCCCGGAGTCCGACAGAAACGGCGAAGTAAGCGATGTGTCGTTCGCGCACATTGACGTCGACATCTATGAGTCCTGCCACAGCTCACTTAACTATCTGGCGCGGCGGGCCACTTCCTCGGCCCTTTTCATCGTGAATGACTTTCTCCGTCACAGGACAGCGGGCGTCAGGCACGCCGTCGAAGATTTTGTTGCAGCCAACCCCAATTGGATCGCGATACCAGCGTTCCCGGGGCAAGCCGTTTTACTCAATTGTGCGACCTATCGCGGAGATGGAAGCGGGCTCGCGCGCGCAGAGGGTGGTCCAATATGATTTCAACGGTCATCCTGGGCGGCGGGCCGGGCGGCACGGGGCCACTTGTCTGGGCCGCCCAGAACAATCGACTGAACAGCTGGCTCTCCGCCGGTGTCGCGATCGTCGAGCGCGAGGACGGCATCGGCGGCACAATAGGGCGATACGCCCTCAACTCCGATTCGTTGGGGTCATCGTATCTCGAGTGTCTCGACGCGCCCGCGGCGCGCGAGCTGTTCGCGCGGCTTCGGACAGATGAAGTGACACGCGAGCTCGATGCGATGCGCTATGGTTATCCTCCCCTGGAGCTGGTGGGGCGATTCTTTCGTCTATTCGGATCGGATATCCGGGAAATCCTGTCGCGTTATCCGGACTGCCGATTCCTGTCCCGCACACAGGCGCATGCACTTCACCTGCGCGAGGATGGTTCCGTTGCGGTTGAGTTGTGGGCACCGGACGGCGCCTCGACCATCCTAGAGGCGCGGACTGCGATATTGGCGCTCGGGGGGCGCCAGAATCTGAGAGCGTGGCTCAATCTAGAGCTGATACCTGGACTGCGGCTCGTCGATTTCGAACCGGAGAAAGTTATTCCAACCGATAGGCTGTTGACCTCGGAGGGGCTGAGCCAGGCGGCCGGCCTAATCGAGCGGGCGGGCACGCGGGTCGTTATCCTGGGCAGTTCACACAGCGCTTTTTCGGCAGCATGGGCCTTGCTCAACCTCCTGCCGCATGCGCGCTTCCGCGCCGGCGACATCACGATACTCATGAGACGCGAGCCACGCATCTTCTATCCGACTTGGGGAGAAGCGCTTAGCGATGAGTATGCTGCGAGCGAATGCGATATCTGCCCAGCGACCCGGCGCGTCAACCGATTGGGCGGACTGCGCGGCGACGGGCGTGAGCTGTGGCGCCGGATGTCGCGGCGTCCCGGGACAAGACCGGAAGAGCGGGCCAGCATGACGCTCCTCTCGAGCCTCTCTCGAGCCGAGCTCGCCCGCTGCGTGGACGACGTCGCAATGATTGTGCCGGCCTTCGGCTACCGCTCTACGACCATACCCGTATACGACGCGCAACATCGTCGGCTAACCCTCGCCGGTGATGTCGGCCACCCCGTAAGCGTCGGACAGGATGCGCGATTGCTTCTGGCCGACGGTGGTCGGCTCTCCAATATCTTCGCGCTTGGCCTCGGCACCGGTTATCGGCCGACGGGCAGCATGGGCGGCGAGCGTAGCTTTGATGGCCAGCAGAACAGTCTTTGGCTGATGCAGAATGATATCGGTCGCGTCGTCTATGAGGGGGTGCGCGAGTGTCTTGGAGACCAAAGATGGGCGGCATAGGTGCTCTGGTCTTGACCTACAATCGCAAGCACCTGCTTTCGCGCTGTTTGAGTGCGATTTTGACGCAGTCAGAGCCTCCCGACGAGGTCATCGTCTTAGACAACGGCTCCACGGACGAGACCAGAGAATATCTCTGCAGCAGCAGCTTGCTCGAGAATGGGCGTATCTCCGCCTACCGCGTTGAGCAGAATGTTGGCACCGCAGCCGGCTTCGACATCCTGTTCCGCATCGGCTATGGCCGCGGGTTCGATTGGCTGTGGTGTATGGACGACGATGTCATTGCCGGTCGCGAGGCGCTAAAGGAGCTGAAGGCGGCGTTTGCCGGCAACTTTTCGCGGTCGGAAGAGGTAGGATTTCTGATAAGCGTGGCCGTGTCGGGCACTGGCGAACCCAGCAACGTGCCGGAAGTTGACTTGCGGGCGGAACGGCTGCAGTGCCCGAGCTGGGCGGATCGCCTCGATGGCAGCCTAGTCAAACTGCGCTGGGCGACGTTCAATTCCATCTTGATCCCGCGAAGTACGCTGCTCCGAGTGGGCGGTCTCTGTCCCGACTTCTACTTCGCCGGAGAAGACATCGATTTCACTCTTCGCGTCACGGAAGTCGTGCCGGGCTATCTGGTGGGGAAGAGCAAGGTCAGTCATCTCAGAGAGGCGGGCGGCATCTTCAGCGCACTCACGCAATCCGATCCAGTGCGAATTCGGATGGCAACCTCCTATTATCGGAACAATGTATATCTGAGGCGTCGCTACTACTCGCGCGTCCGAATGATGCTTTTTATCGGCAAGTGTGGCTGGGAGGCACTTCTGGCGCTTAGAGCTAAGACGTACCGCTTTAAGCGCGCGGCGAGTATCTTGAAGGGCGTACTAGCTGGGTTGTGGTTTGTTCCGAGGCGCCCAGCTATCAACGCTCCGCCGGCCGTGCCCTTAATTAATCTCACTTCAGTAGCGCATCGTGGTCATGCGGCCTGATCTGGATCCGCCCAGTCTGGTTCGGGGTCGGAGCCGGACCGGGCTCGTCTGGGTCTATCGCTCGCACTCGGCGGCGAGCGTGCGCGCGTCGGCAAGTGCGGCCTCATGGACGGCGAGGCGGCCGTGCAATTCGTCGAGATCACCGGCCTGCCGGTCGCGCAGAGTCTGGCCTGCGCGCGCGCCGTCCGGAGAGCCGTCCGTTAGCGGGAGGTTGCTGGCAAACTGCTGCTCGTGCCGGCGGGTTGCGGCGCCGAGCACGAGGCGCTCCTGAGCGAGCTGACCGTCCAGCACCCGCACGTGAAGCCCGAGTCGCTCGCAGCTGGTTCCCGCTTGCTCGACCCCGGCCGGAGCGCATCCGTAAAGGCCGAGGGGAGCCGCAACGAGAGCGGCGGCTAGGGAGAGGAGGCGGGTCATTTGTCTCCTGGGTTGGCCCAGGCACGCAACCTCGTTCGACACGCCGCCCTCCCTTGAGAAGAGCGATGCCCCTGCTCGCGACGGCAGGGGCAACGCAGCCTTAGAAGTCCATACCGCCCATGCCGCCGCCGGGGTTTGGCTGCGTGACCTGTTTCTCCGGCCTCTCGGCAATCATCGCCTCGGTGGTGACGAGCAGGCCGCCGACCGAAGCGGCGCCCTGTAAGGCCAGCCGAACCACCTTGGTCGGATCGATGATGCCGGCCTTCACCATGTCGACATAGGTGCCGCCCTGCGCGTCGAAGCCATGATTGGCGTCGCCCTTGTCCATCAGCTTGCCGATGATGATCGAGGCCTCGGCACCGGCATTCTCGACGATCTGCCGTATCGGTGCCTGCAGCGCGCGGCGCACGATGTCGATGCCGACCTTCTGGTCGTCGTTCTCCGGCTTCAGCCGGCCGAGCACCTTGCTGGCATAGAGGAGTGCTACGCCGCCGCCGGGAACCACGCCTTCCTCGACCGCCGCCCTTGTGGCGTGCATGGCGTCGTCGACGCGATCCTTGCGCTCCTTCACCTCGATCTCGGTGGCGCCGCCGACGCGGATGATGGCAACGCCGCCCGCCAGTTTCGCCAAGCGCTCCTGTAGCTTCTCCTTGTCGTAGTCCGAGGTGGTCTCCTCGATCTGCGCCTTGATCTGGGCGATCCGAGCTTCGATATCCTTCTTCTTGCCGGCGCCGTCGATGATGGTGGTGCTGTCCTTGTCGATGCGCACCTTCTTCGCCGTGCCGAGCATGTCGAGCGTGACGTTCTCGAGCTTGATGCCGAGGTCCTCGCTGATGACCTGACCCTTGGTGAGGATGGCAATGTCCTCGAGCAGGGACTTGCGCCGGTCGCCGAAGCCGGGGGCCTTCACGGCCGCGACCTTGAGGCCGCCGCGCAGCTTGTTGACGACGAGCGTCGCCAGCGCCTCGCCCTCGATCTCCTCGGCAACGATGAGCAGCGGCTTGCCGCTCTGCACCACGGCTTCGAGCAAGGGGAGCATGACCTGGAGACCGGACAGCTTCTTTTCGAAGAGCAGGATGTAGGGGCTCTCGAGCTCACAGATCATCTTTTCCGCATTGGTCACGAAGTATGGCGAGAGATAGCCGCGGTCGAATTGCATGCCCTCGACGATGTCGAGCTCGGTCTCCAGGCTCGTCGCCTCCTCGATGGTGATGACGCCCTCGTTGCCGACCTTCTGCATCGCCTTGGCGATCATGTCGCCGATCTCGCGGTCGTCATTGGCCGAGATCGTCGCGACCTGGGCGATCTCGGCGTTGGTCGAGACCTTCTTCGAGCGTTTCTTGATGTCCTCGACCACCGCTTCGACGGCGAGGTCGATGCCGCGCTTCAAATCCATCGGGTTCATGCCGGCGGCGACCGCCTTCGAGCCCTCGCGGACGATGGCCTGGGCCAGCACCGTCGCGGTCGTCGTGCCGTCGCCCGCAAGATCGCTGGTCCGCGACGCCACCTCCTTCACCATCTGCGCGCCCATGTTCTCGAACCGGTCGGCGAGCTCGACCTCCTTGGCGACCGTCACGCCGTCCTTGGTGATGCGCGGGGCGCCATAGGACTTGGCGAGGACGACGTTGCGCCCCTTGGGGCCGAGCGTCACCTTCACGGCGTTGGCGAGGATCTCGACGCCGCGCAGCATGCGGTCGCGCGCGTCGCCACTGAATCTGACTTCTTTGGCAGCCATGTTCCGTCTCCTGGTTAAGCGGCTTTCTTCTTCGCGGCGGCCTGATCGATCACGCCCATGATGTCGGATTCCTTCATGATCACGAGGTCCTCGCCATCGAGCTTGATCTCGGCACCCGACCATTTCCCGAACAGCACGCGGTCGCCGGCCTTGACGTCGAGCGGGTGCAGCTTGCCATGCTCGTCACGCGCTCCGGGGCCGACGGCGACGACTTCGCCTTCCATCGGTTTTTCCTTCGCGGTGTCGGGGATGATGATGCCGCCGGAGGTTTTCGTCTCCTGCTCGACACGGCGGATCAGGACGCGGTCCTGCAACGGACGCAATTTCATGATGTTTCCTCGGACGGATTCGTGCGGGAATTGGCACTGCCGGACCGACAGTGCTAACACGCAACCTGCACATGGGGCGCCGGACCGCCGAATACAACGAAGAAATACTCCCAAACGGACCGGCTGTGGCGAATTCGCCAAATAGTGCCCGCGAATCTCTCAATGTTCTGAGCGGCGAGCTTATTTTGCTCTGAACGGGCGGGCTTATTTTCCGGGGCCTCTCGCGCGGCCAGTTATGCCCGGCCGCCATTGACTTTGGCCGAATAAGCCTCACTTCAGCCAAGGGTCTTCCTTCCGACGTGGCGATGGCCGACATGGCGCTGCCCGCAGAGTTCTCGCTGCTCGACTCCGAGCTCAACGGCTTTCTCTTCGCCCCGATGGGGACGGAGAAAAGCGGCGCCCCGCTGAGCGTCCTCTCGGCGCTCACGCGCCTCGACATCGATCCCTGGGCAGAAGGAGCCAGGCTGGCGAATTTGCCGCAGGAGGCGGCGGTTCGCGCGCTCGCGCTGGTCATCGCCCTGTTCCCGCAGGAACACCGTTCCGCAGCCGACGTCGGCGACATTGCCGCTCGCCTGGTCGAGCTGTTGCCGAGGCGGTCTGCCGCGGTCTTGCCAGCGCATGTCGCGGGCGCTCAAGCTTGGCGCAGGCGCGTGCCGGCGATCTGGCTGTTCTGGATCGGCCTTGGCCTGATGCTCGTCACCTTGGCCGCACGCGGGTTATTGCCCGGGCAATGAGAGCCGCCATGCGGTCCGGCCTGTCCTGGCCCCGCCGCCTCGATGGCTCGATATTGGCGACTACCCTCGCTTTCAGCGTCACGGCCATGGCGCTGCTGGTTTACTTCGCGATCGAGAGCGTCGATCGACAGCGGGCGCTTGCCATCCTCGTCTACGGCGGGACCCTCGTCGCCTGTTCGTTTTGCTCTTTCCTCTATAACACCTTCGCATGGGCGCGCTGGCGCTCGGCCCTGCGCTATCTCGATCACGCCGCCATCTTTCTGCTGATCGCCGGAACCTATACGCCCTTTGCCAGCAGCGCGCTGCGGGGACCGCTTGGCTTCAGCGTTCTCGCATGGGTGTGGGCCCTGGCGTGCCTGGGCGTCGTCATGAAGCTGCTGCTCTTCGGCGCTTACGATCGCATCTTTGTCGGCGTCTATGTCGCGATCGGCTGGTTCATCGTGACGGCGGGCCGCGAAGCGGTCGCGGCGATCGCCGCGCCGGCGCTTGTTCTCCTCGTCATCGGCGGGCTCGCCTACACCGCCGGAGCGATCGTTTATGCGCGCGACAGCGGCCGCTGGACGGCGCCGGTCTGGCATTCATGCGTACTGGCCGGAAGTCTCGCGCATTTTCTGGCCGTGGTCGCTCTCGTCGTCGCGGCGCCGGCGGCCTGAATAGCGTGCCAATTCTAGAATCTGCCGGCCGCGGAAGGCCACCCGATCGGGTTCAAATTGGGCAGTGGCACGGCCGTCTCGATGTCGTGGATGGCGGTGGAGATGAAAGTCCATTGCCGCGCCTCGGCTTCCCTGCCGGCTGCCCGGAAATCCCCGGCGACCTTCTCGGCGAAATTGACAGCCCGGGACCCATGATAGGCAATGATCGAAGAAGCGAAGCGGAGGATTTCTGCTGAATAGTTTTCGGCCATGACGCTCCTCTCTAAGGTGCGGGCGGGCGGTCGCCGGTCCCCGACGTGCGGGCCAGCCAGCGCTCTATTTCCGCGACATTCGCTTCGTGACGGGCGACGAGGCGCGCCCGCTCGTCCGGCGGCATGGCCGGGAACCCGGCGCGCGCCCGCGCGAGTTCCTGCCGCGCCTCCTGGAGACGGTGAAATGCCAAGGAATGGTCTGGTGCAGGCTGTGTCATGGCTTGGAGGTGGTTTCAACCGAAGGCCGCAGGCCCGAGGTGAGCGAGGCGATAGAGCGCGTAGGCGACGACCGAGCCGGCGAGGAAAATCGGGACGAGGAGCGGCGGAACGAACCAGGAGGCCGTTGCGCGCGCGGTGGCCGCGTCGGGCGAGCCGTGGCGTCGCGTGATGGGTTCCTGCCGAGACGGATCACCGGGCATGACGGGGCCCCGCTGCTTGAAGCAGGCGGGAGTACATGTCCCTCCCTGTCGCCGGCGCCCGGAAAGTCGTTGTCGGCGATGGTCATTATGTGCGTACGCGGCGCGCCCGTTGCAAGCACGATCATTCTGCTGCCCGGGAGGGTCGACGATCCTGGCATTGTCGGAAGATCACGCTCCGTTCAATGCGGATCCCGCCCGGGCCTTCGACCCAGATGTCGACGGGGTGTTGCTTGAAGACGGTGCAGGCAAAATCGATCGCGTTGGAGGGAACCGCATAGGTTGCGGGGGACTCGAACGTCTGGGCTTTCCCGCTGAGCCGCCATTTGACCACATAGGACATCGCTGCCACCTCGAAGCGTCGCTCGCTCCGGCCATCCTGCGCCTTCATAGCCCGTATCTCGCCGCCGATACGCTCGAGCGACGCTGATCGACGGCAGAGAGCGTTTTCTTTTCGTCAGGTGAGATCCGCTGCGCGAACGGGTCTCTCAGTCGCCGGCGCCTGATCCGGGGTAGACCAGCGATGACGGTAAGATGGGGACGGCGTGCGCGCTTTGCGAGCGCATTCGTCGCGGCCGGCGCCGCGCGGCTCGTCTTGCCGCGGCGCCGGCTCGCCGACACATCGAGTGCCCGCGCGTTAACCGATGGAGACGACGCGCAGCACGCGGCCGCGTAGAGTGCCATTTCTGACGAATTCTTGGGAGGCCGAGCCATGGACAGAATGCAATTCGTCGATCAGATCGCGGCCATCGACCTGCAGATCTCGCAATTGAGGGCGCAGATGACGCCGATTCGCAAGAGCGAGGTCGAAGGCGATCGCCTACAACAGGATCACCTTCGGCAAAAAGTGCAGCAGTTGGTGGACCGCAAGGCCGAGTTGCGGGTCGCATTCGCCGCCTCCTAGCCGGCGAGGCGGGGGCAATCATGATGGCCGGCTTGCGCGGCTGGCGGCGGCCGGGATGCCCAGCGATCGCGCTTGCGCTGCTGCTTGCCGCCGCGCCGGCCCATGCCGGTTCCCCGCCCGGCGGCGACAGGGCGGCGCCTGGAACGGCGGCGCCGCAGGACCAGCCCGCAACCGCGCCGGCACCTGCCGCGCCGGAGCCGACGCCGGGTACGCCGCCGGCCACGGCAAAGCCGGCCGTCCCGCCTCTGCCAAAGAACCTCGAGACGCTCGAGCCGGGTGAGGCGACCGGCCTCCTGGGGAAAAAGGTTCGCGACGCGGCCGGCGAGGATATGGGCATGGTCGTCGACGTGCTCGTCGACAGCGCCGGTCGGCCGCGTGCGGCAATCATCGACTTCGGCGGCTTTCTCGGCGTCGGCAGCCGCAAGATCGCGGTGGACTGGCGGTTGCTGCAGTTCAAGCCTGTCGACACCGGCCTGTCGGTGCTGCTCAGCCTGACCCGTGCGGAGGTGCAGACGGCGCCCGAGTACAAGCCATCGAGCAGCCCCGGTCAGCCGGTGGTGGTCGTGGGACCACCGCCGCTATCGATGGGCGCACCGGCTTCGTCCGATGCCCCGAAATGACCGCCAGCGGCTCGGCAATGCGGGGGTCAGCCGGCGTTAGCGCCGCCGGGCGCGGCCTCGATTGGCTCAACCTTTTCGTCGGCAACATCCAGACCGGCTTCGGGCCGTTCATCTCGGTTTATCTGACCACCCAGGGCTGGACGCAGACCCACATCGGCTTGGCCCTCAGCCTCGGCACCGTCACCGCCCTGGCGAGCCAAGTCCCCGCTGGCGCCCTGGTGGACGCAGCGCGCAGCAAGGGCCGCATCGCCACTTTCAGCATTCTCGTCTTCACCGCCAGCGCGCTCCTCTTTGCCGTGTGGCCCGTGCCGCTCTCCGTCTACCTGGCCGAGGTGCTGCACGGCATATCGAGCTGCACCTTGGGCCCGGCCATTGCCGCGATGAGCCTGGCGATCGCGGGTCAGTCGGCGTTCGCTCTCCGGCTCGGCCGCAATGCCCGTTTCGCCTCGATCGGCAACGGCATCGGCGCCGCGCTGATGGGCGCTTGCGGCTACTATGTCTCCGAGCGGGCCGTGTTCTTCCTGACCGCCGCACTGACGCTGCCGGCGCTCGCCGCCCTCGTGCCGTTGTCGGCCCTCGGTGATCGCGAACGCCGGCGCGGACGCCAGCCGCCGGCCCGGCGCGAGCCGCTCGGCCGGGTTCTGGCGGACCGGCGCCTCGTCATCTTCGCGATCTGCGCCATGCTGTTCACCTTGGCCAATGCCGCCATGCTGCCGCTCGCGGGCAGCGCGCTCACCAAGCAAGCGGGCAGCGAATCGAGCTTGTTGATCGCCGCCTGCATCGTGCTGCCGCAGCTCATGGTTGCGCTGCTCTCGCCCGCGCTCGGCGGCCTCGCCGAGGCGCGCGGCCGGCGGCCGGTGCTGCTCTTGGGATTTTGCGCATTGCCGCTGCGCGGCCTGCTGTTCGCGATGGTCACGGATCCCGTGCTCCTGGTGCTGGTACAGGTCCTCGACGGCATCGCGGCTGCGTGCTTCGGCGTGATGGTGCCGCTGGTGGCCAGCGACATCGCCGGCCGCGCGGGCCGTTTCAATGTGGCCTTGGGCTTTGTCGGCGTCGCCATCGGCATCGGCGGCACCTTGAGCACGACGCTGGCGGGGTGGATCGCTGACGTGTTCGGCGATTCCGCCGCGTTCCTGGGCCTCTCTTTGGTCGGCGCCGCCGCGACCCTTCTCGTCTGGAGCGCAATGCCCGAGACTCGACCGACGCAGCGGTAAGAAACTGTCGCTGCCTTTCCTTACACGATGCGACGGAGCACCGCTGATGCCGGGGGCGGCGAGCTTGCAGGGCCTGATCCATGCTTGCGAAGGAACACTTCGATCTTCGCTCGATCAGCGATGCGGCGCCCTTTTTCATCCTCGATCCAAATATCAGCGATGCCAGAGCCGATCGCGGCGCAGGCATATTTCATCGCCGCCGAGGGCCGCTCGCATGTCACGGGGTGCGGCAGGGGCACGCCGGTCTGAGAAGTGCGCTTCACGAAGTATGGCATGACTTTCTCCCTAACTCGTAGCGCGCCGGGGCTCAGTAGTTCACGATCACGCTGTAGCTGCCGGCATAGGCGCCGTGCGGCTGGGAGGCACCGGGCTTCACCGTCGTCGCGACCGCCAGGGTGAGGCTGCCGTCGCTGCTCAGCATCGGCGCGCGTCCGGCGTTGTGGGTGAAGCGGCCGAGCTGCAGTGCCGGGCCAGGGCCGGTGACGGGGTCGTTGGCGCTGACGGAGATCGTAATGGCCTCGTTCGGCGCGCCGGTCAGGGTGACGACGCCGGGGCGGGTCGCCATGTGGGGGCCGGTGGCGTCCAGCTCGATCGGCATCGTCTCCATGACCGCCGCGGCGGGGAGGATGGTGACCGAGACATGGCCGATCGCCGTCGCGCCGAGCGCCGCGTTGGACAAAAGGGCCAGAGCCAGCGCGATCGCGGTTCCGGCAGCTTTCAGTCGGTTATTCCTGGTCATGGCCTGCATCCTTTCCGCTTGCCGACGGACGCTGTTCGATCATCCGCCACGCCGATGACTGTAATCGAGCGGCAGCTTCGTGGTTAGTCGGCGCGAGGCCGTAGTCAACGTGAACTAGCATCGGCGATTTCCACGACCTAGCGCGTCGCTATATCGAAAGAACTAGGTCGCGGCGCCGACTGGTGATCGGCAGGTTTCCATGCAAATGTCGGGTCAGCTTGCGAAGAAGTCGCCAGCGCCGTTAGCCCGAGAAACAACCTCGTTGAGGAGCCAACACAGTGGGATCACTTGTCGTACTGATCGAGGATGACCCGCTGGTGCGCTTTGGCCAGGCCATGCTGCTCAAGGATTGGGGCTACAGGGTCGTTGCGGAGGCGTCGCTCGAGGCGGTCAAAGCCGCGCTGGAAGGCTCGCCGGGAGAGATAGCCGCGATTATTACCGATTTTCATCTCGGCGAGGCCCAAACGGGACCCGATGCCGCCCTAGAGCTGGCTAAGGAAACGGGCGGCAGCATTCCAACCATGATCCTTTCCGCAAGCTTCGGCAGAAGCTCGGGAACCGCCGCCGCGCTTCACGGCTTCGACATGCTGGCAAAGCCTGTCGACCCCGAGCGCCTGCAGGGCTGGCTCGCCTCGGCGATCAAGCGCCGAACCTGAGGTTGGTGTAAACGGCCGGAATTTACACCGTATCGCTGCGGAAACTTGGCAACAAGGCTCCGACGCCGTCGCGCTAGACCACCAATCGGATAACGGTCCCTTTATCTCTCTCGTGCATGCTTTGTTTGGGACTTGGCGTCACGGGAACCTCCATGATGTTTCGGGAAGGCGTTGCCGCGGCCGATCGCATCGGCTTCCTTTCCACGGCCCGCGTACACCCCGGCGATCGCCGGGTAGCAATCGGCGTCGTGTTAGGCTCGCTTGTCTGTTTTGGACTGGGAGCGCCCTTCGCCGGCCTCCACCTTTCCAAGGTGCCAGCTTTCATTCCTGCCTATGAGGCGGGGCTTATCCTCATTGATCTGATCACCGCGGTCCTGCTGCTCGGGCAATTCCGCCAATTAAGAAACCTGTCGCTCCTGTTTGTCGGGTGCGGCTATCTCGTCGATGCGTTCATCGTCGTGCCGCATGCGTTGAGCTTTCCCGCAGCATTCTCCGAAACCGGGCTCTTGGGTGGGCATCAGCAAACGACGGCGTGGCTCTACATCCTGTGGCACGGGGTTTTCCCGATCTACATCGCCGCGTACGCCGCGATCGTCGGCTCACGCTGGGACGTCAGCTTCACGCCGCGCGCGACGCCCTGGGCGATCACGCTTGGAGTTTTTGGCACAGCGGCGATCGCCGCAATCTGCACGCTGCTGGCGACGGTGGGCGTCGACCTTCTGCCCATCATCATCCGTAAGGGTGACTATACGCTTCTGACCACCAGTGGCGTCGCGCCCGTCACCTGGTTCCTCAGCCTGGTGGCCCTGGTGATGCTGTGGACCCGAACGCGCGGGCGCTCGGTGCTCGACCTGTGGCTCATGGTCGTCATGTTTGCCTGGCTCCTCGATATTCTGCTCAGCGCCATGTTAAGCAGCGATCGTTACGATTTGGGCTGGTATGCCGGTCGGATCTACGGCCTTCTGGCGGCGAGCTTTGTTCTCGGCGCATTGCTGCTCGAGACTGGCGATCTCTACGGGCGGCTCGTGCTTTCGCTCCGCGTCGCAGAGGACGCCAACAAGGAGCTCCAGGCGTCCGAACTTGCGCTCCGGGAAGCCCGCGATGCAGCCGTCGGCGCCGAAAAAGCCAAATCACAGTTCCTGGCAACTGCGAGCCATGATCTGCGCCAGCCGCTCCACGCCTTGAACCTGTTCATCAGCGCCCTCCGCCGGCGCGTTTCCGGTCCGGAGGCGCCGATTCTCGTCGACAATATGGGTGCGGCGGTGAAGTCGATGCAGATGATGTTCGACTCGCTGCTCGATATATCGAAGCTGAACGCCGGAGCCGTCGTGCCGGCCATTCAGGATTTCCCAGCCGAGGATGTGCTGGCGCAATTGCGGAACGAGTTCTCGGGGCCGGCAGCGGCCAAAGGCATCGATTTCATCATCCGTGGCTCCGCGGCCACCGTGCGCACCGATCCGACGCTGCTGCAGAGCATTCTCCGCAACCTGATTTCGAACGCGGTGCGATATACAAAAGCGGGTCACGTCACTGTCGAATGCCGCGAGCGCGGCCCGTTCTTGCGGGTGCAGGTCGTCGACACCGGGACCGGCATTCCCGCCGACAAGATCGAGCTTGTCTTCAACGAGTTTCAGCGCTTCGACAAATCCGATGCCAAAGAGCGGGGACTGGGCCTCGGGCTCGCGATCGTCAAACGATTGGCCCGGCTCCTCGGCTTGCATATCGAGGCGACGTCGGAAGTCGGTCGGGGTAGCACGTTCGCTGTGGACGTGCCTATCGGCACCAGCGCCGCGACATCGGAGCGCGATGCCGGCGTGGCCGCGACATCGCTGGTCGGCCGCCGTGTTTTATTGGTCGAGGATGATCCGCTGGTCCGCGATGCCGTCGCCCGCGAGATCGCCGATTGGGGAGCGGAGGCGATTACCGCCGCCACGCCGGACGAGGCTCTGAAGCTCTTCGCCGCACAGCCGCAACGGCGACCCGAGGTCGCCATCATCGATCGCGATCTGGGCAAAGGCATGAGCGGCCCGCAGCTTCTGCGCGCGCTGGTCGCTCGGTTCGGCGCGTTACCCGCCGTGATCGTTACCGGCGCGACAGATCCGGATGCGCTGGCCGAATTGCGCGCCGCCAGCTATCGCTGGCTGACCAAGCCTGTCGATTCGGATACATTGAAAAGAGTTGTCGGCGATCTTCTTCCTGCGAGATCAGCGGCCTAGGACGTGCGCTCATAAGCGCGTAGCCAAATCCGGATGGATGCAAGCTTGACAAAGGCAAGGCCCGCAACGCCACCGGTCATACCATAGACCTCGTCGCCGCGTCGGAGGCAACGGCTTCGACGATGCCGGCGAGATCGATGCCAAGGATGGCCGGCAACGACTGCCGAGCGTCAGTTCTTCCCGGGCGACGTCGCCCCTTGTGAACCCGTCGCCTCGAGCGAAGAGCGCACCTGCTGGTAATAGGCAGCGACCGCCGCTATCTCCTGAGGGTCGAGCTTCTTGGCGACTACCGCCATGGCCTCGGGGCTATTCTTGCGGGAGCCCTGCTGCCACATCTGCAGGGTGAATTCGATGTACTGGGCGTATTGTCCAGCGAGGTACGGGATCACCGGCGGCTCGCCCACGCCACCGGGCCCATGGCAGTTGTCGCAGCTCTGAACTTGTCGTGCCGCGTCGCCAATCTTGGCGAGCTCCTCGCCCTGCTTGATGAGTGCGGGGTCCCCCGCTTTGAGCGACGGAAACGGCGCGTTGACGCCTGCATAGTAAGCCGCCACGTCGGCCACATCGTCGGGCGACAGCGCCTGGGCGACCGGCGACATGACGTCGCTCTCCCGGATGCCCGAGGCGAAGTCGCGCAGTTGCCCGGAAAGATAATAGGCCGATTGGCCGTCGATACGCGGAAACGCGCCGTTGGCGTCCGAGCCGCCACTGATGGGGTGGCATTGCACGCAGGCGGGAGCACCGGCAGCGGTGCCTTGCGCCGCGATGGTCGCGCCGTGCTTCGGGTCGGGTTGGCGCGTCTGGTTCTGCGCCTGCGCCAGTGCGACGAAACTGAGAGGGGCGAGCACGGCCGCGGCCGCCGCAGAGAGAGCGAAGCGACGGGCCGTCATGCGTGCACCAGGGGTCCCGGCGACTTCAGATACTTGGTCTTGATCGCGTCGAGCGCCCATAAGGTGAGGGCGCCGATCGTGATCGTGTAATTGTAGGCGCCGTTCTGCGGAAAGGCCGAGGCGCCGAGGCTGAACACGTTCGGCACGTCCCAGCACTGCAGATAGCGATTGACGGCGCTCGTCTTGGGGTCATCGCCCATGATCGCGCCGCCGCAGTTGTGCGTGCTCTGATATACCGTGCTGGTATAGGGCCGCTTGACGCCGCCGCGCACCACGATCTTGCCGCCCATGGCTCGCCCGATCTCCACGACCTTGTCGGCGATGTATTGCGACATGCGGACATCGTTGTCGGGGAAATCGAAGGTCATGCGCAGCAAGGGCTGGCCCCACGCGTCCTTGTAGGTGGGGTCGAGGTCGAGATAGTTGAGCCGGCTCGCGGTCGAGGTGCCGTGCTGCTGGATGACGATCGTGTGGTTGTAGTGGCGCGCGACTGCCCGCTTCCACTCGAGCCCCCATTTGGGCGTGCCGGGCGGCGTCGGGTGGAACTCGATGGGGCGGCCATTGGTCATGATCGACCCGACATACTGGCCGCCGATGAAGCCAAGACTCGCGTGATCGAAATTGTCGCCGCCGAAATCGTCGATCATCGTCCCGGGGGCGCCCGAGGACATGAACGGATTGACGTTGATGCTCTCGTCCATGAATACGGTCGGGCCGCCCGTCGTCTGATAGGTGTAGTTGCGACCGACCACGCCTTTGCCGGTCTTGGGGTCGTAGGGATCGCCGATGCCCGAGAGCAGCAGCGTGCGGACATTGTTGAGCGGGAAGGCCGTGATCAGCACGAGGTCGGCGGG
>Ga0209647_1000761_pt1 | contig 29382 bp, 31 predicted proteins | sample GraSoi_2013_60cm_FD_185827 | JGI IMG/M metagenome (GOLD analysis project Ga0209647, IMG submission 185827) | Grasslands soil microbial communities from the Angelo Coastal Reserve, California, USA - Sample 9_17_2013_60cm (SPAdes) (version 2) | ecosystem: Environmental > Terrestrial > Soil >... | reverse complement strand
CGGGTCGTAGCCGGGCCTGGATACGAATGCGAGTATTCCTCCCGTGGAGGGCTCGATGGCGACCAGCGCCCCGCGATTTTCGCCGAACGCGCGTTCGGCGGCTTCCTGCAGGCGGATGTCGAGCGTGAGCGCCAGATTGTTTCCGGGGACGGGCGCCGTGCGCGGCGCGAGTTGCGCGCCGCTGCGGCCGGGCACGATGCGTCCCCCCGCGTCGGTCTCGACCTGCTCGAAGCCCGTCGTGCCATGCAGGGTGCGCTCGTAGCTCTGCTCCAGGCCGGTTTTCCCGATGTGGTCGGCGCCCTTGTAGTTGCCCGACTGGTCTGCTTCTTCGATGCGCTCGAGGTCGCGGTCGTCGATGCGGCTGATGTAACCCACGACGTGCGAGGCGACCTCCCCGAGGGGATACTGCCGGAACGCCCTTCCCTTGATGTCGACGCCGGGAAAACGGTAGCGGTTGACCGCGAGCTTGGCGACTTCCTGGTCGGTGAGGCGAGTACGAATCGGCAAGGTGTCGCGTCCTTTGCTCTCGTCCCTCAGGCGTTGGAAGCGCCGGCGGTCCTTGGGGTGGATGTCGACGATGGTCGCGAGCTCGTCGATCGTGGCTTCGAGATCCGCGATCTTGCTGAACGTGAGCTCCAGCGTATACGCGGAGTAGTTGCGGGCGAGCACCACGCCGTTGCGGTCGACGATGAGCCCGCGGTTGGGTTGAATCGGCACGATCGAAATGCGGTTGTCCTCGGCCTTGGTGTCGTAGTACTGGTGCTGGATGACCTGCAAGTAGAAAAAGCGCCCGAAGAGAACCGCAAACGCGGCGAGTACGACGAATCCGGCCACTCCCAGGCGCAACTGGAAGTAATACAGGTCCCGCTTGGTGTCCCGGATCTCGGCGAGACGCATGAGTCTTCAGATCGGCCGGTTCTCGTCCACGCTCTCGGGCCTGCGTTGGGGCAGCAGAAGCAGAAAGCTCACGGTAGGCCACAGCGCCGCTGCAATGAAGGCCCCAGCGAAATATGCCAACCCGGGGAAGACCCCGCCCGCCACGAGCCGCACGGCGAGCATCAGCATCTGGCTTGCGAGCAGCAATACCAGCACGTGCGCGGCCTGCCGCCAGGGCGAGAACCACAGAATGCGCCGGTGCAGGCTGACTGCGGCGAAGGCGAGAAAAGCGTACGCGAAGGCATGCTGGCCGAGGAGCGCGCCGTTGCCCGCGTCCATCACGAGCCCAACGAACCACGCGATGCCGATCCCCATCTTGCGGGGCTGGTGCACGCACCAGAAGGTGAGCACGAGCGCGACCATGTCGGGCAGGCCCGTGACATCGCGCCACGGCAGCAGGTTGAACAGCAAGGCAAGCACGAGGGTGAACGCCATGTAGCCCACCTTCGCGGGCAACAGGATGCGCTGCGGCTGCTCGTAGAAGGACACTAGCTCTCCCTCGCGCTCATTCGCGGGTTCTGGAGCGCTTGGGCTTGGGGGGCTTGCCCGCCACGGATTCCGCTTCCACTGGCGGGGCCGGGAGGTTCATTTCCCGAGACAGCACGAGCACCTGTCGGTTCTGTTCGGTTCCGGCCGTGGGCACGCACGTGATCTTGGCGAAAGAGTAAGCGGCGTCCTGCTCGATGCGCGACACCTTCGCCACCGGGAGCCCCGGCGGGTAAGTGCCGTCGATGCCCGAAGTCACGAGGACGTCGTCCGCGAGCACGTCCGCGTTCGTCGCCATGTAGCTCAGCTCGAGCGCACCTCTGTCGCCGCCGTAGATGATGGCGCGCAGGCCGTTCCTCACGACCTGCACGGGAGTTCTCTGCTCCTTGTCGGTGATCAGGGTCACCTCCGAGAGCAGCGGATACACGCGCGTCACCTGCCCGATTACGCCGAGGTCGTCGATGACCGCCTGTCCCGGCTGGATGCCCTGCTGGCGGCCCTTGTCGATGATCACCTTGCGCGAGAAAGGATCGCGCCCCTGATAGAGGATCTCGGCCAGGGTGGACTCACGCGGCAGACGCTCGCGCGCCTCGAGCAAGCGCCGCAGCTGCGCATTTTCGGAGCGCAGCGCCCGGACCGTCAACAGCTCGTTCGCCGCCTGCAGTTGCTTCGCCTTGAGCTGCTCGTTCTCCTGCTTGAGCGACACCTGTGTCGTGAAGAATCCGGCGGCGGCGCCGAACAAGTCCCCCGGAGCGAGCGAGACGCGCTGCAGGGGATAGGCGAGCAAGGCGATGACCTGGCGCAGGTGTTCGGCGTATCGGAAACGCGCGTCCAGCACCATCAGGAGAACCGCGAGGCACACGAAAAACCCCAGGCGGACGAGCGGCGCGGGACCGCGGCTGAAGAACGGCGGCGGCTGGTAATCCATGAGACAGGGGGCTGGGGCTGGAGGGGCCTGGGCAATGCAAACCTATTACGAGCACACGGACAGCGCTTGCTTTTCCCCAGTTGCTAGCCCCGGATTCCCCACCCCTATTCGCTCGCGAAAATGCTCCCCAGCTTGTCCATTCTTTCCAGCGCCTTGCCCGATCCGCGCACCACGCAGGTGAGCGGATCGTCGGCGACGATCACGGGCAACCCCGTTTCCTCCATGAGCAGGCGATCGAGGTCGCGCAAGAGCGCTCCGCCGCCCGTGAGCACCATGCCTTTTTCGGCGATGTCGGCGCCGAGCTCGGGCGGGGTCTGCTCCAGCGCCGACTTCACCGCGCCCACGATCTGGTTGAGCGGTTCGGTGAGCGCCTCCAGGATCTCGTTCGAGGAAATCGTGAAGCTCCGGGGGATGCCTTCCGCGAGGTTGCGGCCCTTCACTTCCATCTCGCGCACTTCGGATCCCGGGAAGGCCGAGCCGATTTCCTTCTTCACCGTTTCCGCCGTGGTCTCCCCGATCAGCATGCCGTAGTTGCGGCGGATGTAGTTGATGATGGCCTCGTCGAACTTGTCCCCGCCGACGCGCACCGAGCCCGAGTAGACCATGCCGCCGAGCGATATGACGCCGACTTCCGTCGTCCCGCCGCCGACGTCCACCACCATCGAGCCCGTAGCTTCGGCGACCGGCAGGTCCGCACCGATCGCCGCGGCCATCGGCTCCTCGATCAGGAACACCTGGCTCGCTCCGGCCTCGATGGCGGCCTCGCGGATCGCGCGCCGCTCGACCTGCGTCGATCCGCAGGGCACGCAGATGATGATGCGCGGTGAAGGCGCGAACAGGCGCGACTGGTGCACTTTCTTGATGAACTGTTTCAACATCTGCTCGGTGACCGTGAAATCGGCGATCACGCCGTCCTTCATCGGCCGGATCGCGGTGATGTTGCCCGGCGTCTTGCCGAGCATCATTTTCGCTTCCTTGCCGACCGCCTGGATCGTTTTCTTGGAGTTGGGGCCGCCTTCCTGGCGGATTGCCACGACCGAAGGCTCGTCGAGCACGATGCCTTTGCCACGCACGTAAATCAGCGTATTGGCCGTGCCCAGGTCAATCGCCATGTCGTCTGAAAAATATCCACGCAAAAAGCCGAACATCCTGCTGATTTCCTTGGGAAAGAGGGTTCTCGGTTGCGCTATAATACAGGAAATAATTTTCCGTTTTAAGCGATTTTTCATGCCGCTGTCCTTGGAAGAAGTCCGCCGCATCGCCGAGCTCGCCCGAATCGGCATCAGCGACGCCGAAGCCCGGGCCGTCCAGGGCCAGTTGAACGACATCTTCGAGCTGATCGGGCAGATGCAGAAGGTGAATACCGACGGGACCGAGCCGATGTCGCATGGGCAGGACCTGAAATTGCGCCTGCGCGAAGACGTCGTGACCGAGCGGGACCGGCGGGAGCAATTCCTATCGCTCGCGCCGGACAGGGAGCAGGGACTCTATCTCGTTCCGAAGGTGATCGAATAGCGGGATTCGGGCCTGAATCCTGAGTCCTATGCTCAACGCCTCTCTCAAAGAGCTTTCCGCCGCGCTCGCGCAGAAGAAAATCTCAAGCGCAGAGCTGACCAAACTTTTCCTCGATCGCACCTCGAAGCTGAACGGTGCGCTCAACGCGTTCATCACCGTCGACGCGGAGAAAAGCCTCGCCCAAGCGCGCGCGGCGGACGGGCGTATCGCAAAGGACGACGCGGAACCACTCACCGGTGTCCCGGTCGCGCACAAGGACATCTTTGTTGCGAAGGGCTGGCGTACCACCTGCGGCTCGAAGATGCTTTCGAACTTCGTGAGCCCTTACGACGCGCACGTGATCGGGCGCTTCAACGACGCGGGTGCGGTTATCCTCGGCAAGACCAACATGGACGAGTTCGCCATGGGATCCTCGAGCGAGACTTCGTTCTACGGTCCGGTGAGAAATCCCTGGAATCCGGATTGCGTTCCGGGCGGCTCCTCGGGCGGCTCGGCTGCCGCGGTCGCCGCGCGCATGACGCCGGCGGCCACGGGAACGGACACGGGCGGCTCGATTCGCCAGCCGGCTGCGCTGTCGGGCTTGTCGGGGCTAAAGCCCACTTACGGGCTGGTGTCGCGCTACGGCATGATCGCCTTCGCTTCCAGCCTCGATCAGGGCGGCCCGATGGCGAAAAGCGCCCAAGACCTTGCGCTGCTTCTGAACGTGATGGCCGGATTCGACCCGAACGATTCGACCTCGGTCGAACGCGCTCGCGAAGATTACGTCCGCGATCTCGAGAAACCGCTCGCGGGCTTGCGCATCGGCGTGCCGAAGGAGCACTTCGGCGAGGGGCTCGCCGCCGACGTGGGTAAGGAGGTGGAGGCGGCGTTCAAAGAGCTTGAGAAGCTCGGCGCGAAGCGCGTCCCGATCAGTCTGCCGAACAGCGGCCTTTCGGTGCCGGCGTACTACGTCATCGCGCCCGCCGAGGCTTCGTCCAACCTTTCGCGCTTCGACGGCGTGCGCTACGGCCACCGCGCAAAGGAGTACCGCGACCTCGCAGACATGTATCGCCGCACGCGGGCCGAGGGCTTCGGCGCCGAAGTCAGGCGCCGCATCCTCATCGGAACCTACGTGCTCTCGCACGGCTACTACGACGCGTATTACATCAAGGCGCAGAAGATCCGCCGGCTGATCGCAAACGATTTCATCGAGGCCTTCAAGCGTTGTGACCTCGTGGTCGGACCGACGTCGCCGACGGTGGCGTTCAAGATCGGCGCCAAGGCCGCCGACCCGGTACAGATGTACCTGAACGACATCTATACGATCCCGGCCAACCTCGCCGGATTGCCGGCGATGTCGATCCCGTGCGGCTTCGGGAAAGGCAAGCTTCCGGTGGGTTTGCATATCGTCGGGAACTACTTCTCGGAGGCGAGGATGCTGAACGCCGCGCATCAGTATCAGAAGGCGACGGACTGGCACCAGCGCGCACCAGCTGGGATTCAGCCGTGAATTGGGAAATCGTCATCGGCCTCGAGACGCACGCGCAGCTTTCGACCGCGTCGAAGATGTTCTCGGGGGGATCGACCGCGTTCGGCGCGCCGCCCAACACCCAAGCTAATGCGGTGGATATCGCGCTGCCGGGCGTGCTTCCCGTCGCCAACAAGGGTGCGATCGAGCGCGCGATACGATTCGGGCTCGCGGTCGGCGGAGAAAAGGTGATCAATCGCCGTTCGGTATTCGCGCGGAAAAACTATTTCTACCCGGATCTGCCCAAGGGCTACCAGATCAGCCAGTACGAGCTGCCGATCGTCAAAGGGGGAGAAATCCGCATTCTGACGAAGAACGGCGAGAAAGCGATTCGCCTGACGCGGGCCCACCTCGAGGAGGACGCCGGCAAGTCGCTGCACGAGGCATTCCAGGACATGAGCGGGATCGATCTCAACCGGGCAGGCGTGCCGCTGCTGGAAATCGTCTCCGAGCCCGATATGCGCTCGGCCGAAGAAGCGGTCGCGTACGCCAAGGCGCTCCATTTTCTCATCGTGGAGGAGATTGAAATTTGCGATGGCAACATGCAGGAAGGCTCGTTTCGTTGCGATGCCAATGTCTCGGTGCGGCGGCCGGGCGCACCACTCGGCACGCGAGCAGAGATCAAGAACCTCAACTCCTTTCGATTTTTGGAGCGCGCGATCGAGTTCGAGGTGAAGCGCCAGATTGAGATCCTCGAGGACGGCGGCAAAATCGTTCAGGAGACCCGCCTGTACGACCCGGATAGAGATGAAACCCGCTCGATGCGCACTAAGGAAGAGGCGCATGACTACCGATATTTTCCCGATCCAGACCTGCCGCCTCTCACGATAGCGGAGGAATTGATCGAGAAGATTAAGAAGTCTATGCCCGAATCCCTGCGGGCGCAGCGTGACAAGATTGTGGAGCTTGGCCTGTCGATTCAGCAGGCAAATCAGCTCACGGGAAGTCGTAGCACTTCGACGTTTGCCTTACCCCTTTTGGCGGATGCGTCGCCGAAGGAAAGACCGATCCTCGCGAACTGGATCCTCGGGCCGCTCAGTGCGAAGTTAAACGAGGAAAATCTCAGCTTTGACCAAAGCAAGGTGTCTTCGGATCAGCTCAAAGCGCTATCGAAGCATGTGTCCGACGGAATGGTCTCAAACACGGCCGCAACAGCAGTGATTTTGTTCGCGATGTGGAACGGAGAGGGCAGCGCCGATGAAATCATCGAAAAACGGGGCTTGAAGCAGATCAGCGACGCCAGCGCGATCGAAAAAATCGTCGACCAAGTCCTTGCGGCGAACGCAAAGCAGGTCGAGGACTACCGCGCCGGGAAGGAAAAGGCGTTCAACTCGCTCGTCGGTCAGGTGATGAAAGCGACCCAGGGCAAGGCCAATCCGGCGCAGGTGAACGAAATTCTGAAGCGGAAACTGACGGGTTAGCCGGAGGAGATCTACCTCTTCTGAGCGGCGGGCGCGGCCTTCCCGCTCGTCAGTTCGACATACCGGCGCTTCTCTTCGTCGTACTTGGCGTTGATGGTGCTGATCTGCTTCTTTTTCGCGTCGAGCAGCTCGGTCTGGTTCCTGATCTCGATTTCGTTGTTCGCGATTTCCTGTTTGAGCTTGAAGGGCATCGGTTTCTTCACGTAGAACTCTTTTTCCGCTTCCAGCTCCTGGCGGCGCTTGACCGCTCCGGCGATGGCCCTTTCGGCGTCCTCGATGGCGACCTGCGCTTCCGTGAGCGCGCGCTTGCGCGCGTCCTCGACGTCCTTTTCGCTGGAATAGGTGTTGAGCAGTGCCAGGTTCTTGCGGCGATCTTCCTTGGACCGCTCTTCGTCCTCGATTTTTTTCTTGCGCTCGGCCTCGCGCGCCTGCTCCTGCGCGGGGCTCAAACGGATCACGGCCGGGTTCTTGCGTATCAGCGTCCCAGACTTGTTCAGCTCCTGCGTGTCGCGGCCGAGGCACTCCGGCGGCGGCACCTGCGTGTAGTAGGTCTTCCCCCTCGCGTCGACGCACTTGTACATGCGCTGAGGCACCTCCTGCGCCAGGGCGGGCGCGACCACTGCGCACAGAAGTAAGAGCACCGCTGCCTGGTTACGCATACTGGCTGGCTCCATAAAGTCGCCTGTACTCCTTGATCGCCTCGAGATTCTGCCGGAACTCGGCCCGGTCCCCGAGCCAGCCTACAAGATCCTCAAGGCTCGCGATGGAAACCACGGGAATTCCGTGACGCTTCTCGATCTCCTGGATCGCGGAAGACCCCCCTGTACCGCGCTCCATCCTATCTAAAGAGATTACCACTCCGGCTGGAGTCGCGCCGTGCGACGCGATCATCGCAAGGGACTCCCCCACTGCGGTGCCCGCCGTCAACACGTCGTCTACGATCAGCACGCGGCCTGCAAGCGGTGCGCCGACGAGCCCGCCGCCTTCTCCGTGATTTTTTGCCTCTTTGCGATTGAAGGCGAAGGGAACGTTGCGGCCTTCGCGCGCGAGGGCCATCGCCGCCCCCGCTGCAAGAACGATGCCTTTGTAGGCGGGACCGAACAGCATGTCGAACTTCACGCCTGAGGCGAGGATCGCTTTTGCGTAAAATTGCGCCAGGCGTTCGAGCGCGGCCCCGGTATTGAACAGGCCGGCGTTGAAGAAATAGGGCGTCGTGCGGCCGGACTTGGTGACGAATTGCCCGAACTTCAGAACGTTCTGCTCGACGCAGAATGCGATGAAGTCCTTGCGAAAGTCGGCCACGAGCTGAACCTCAAGGGAGAAACCGAGAAATGTTACGCATTATCACGCTCAACCTCAACGGGATCCGCTCGGCGCTCGCCAAGGGCTTTCCGCGCTGGCTCGCGCGCCAGCGCGCCGACCTGGTGTGCCTGCAGGAAGTGAAGGCGCAGGAAGCGGACCTCGCGGGCCTCAAGCTCGTTCCGAAGGGGTATCACGCCTATTACGACTGTTGCTCGACGAAGAAGGGCTACAGCGGCGTCGCGCTGTACTCCCGAATGAAACCCCAGAGCGTGTCCAGCGGCTACGGCAGCCGCGAGTTCGACCCCGAGGGAAGGTTCCTTCGAGCGGATTTCGGCGGGCTTTCCGTGGTATCGGTGTATCTGCCTTCCGGGTCGAGCTCGGAGGAAAGGCAACGGGCGAAGTTCCGTTTCCTGGGGGGATTCATGCCGGTGCTCAAGGAGCTCAAGGCGGGCGGCCGCGAATTCGTTTTGTGCGGTGACTGGAACATCGCCCACAAGGAAATCGACCTGAAGAACTGGCGCTCGAACCGGAAGAACTCGGGATTCCTTCCCGAGGAGCGGGCATGGCTCACCGACGTATTCGACAAAGTGGGCTGGGTCGACGTGTTCCGCCGCGTGGACCCGCGACCGGAGCGCTACACGTGGTGGTCGAATCGCGGCCAGGCGTGGGCGAAGAACGTGGGTTGGCGCATCGACTATCAGATCGCCACGCCGGGAATCGCTGCGGAAGCGAAAAAGGCCGCGATCTACAAGGCAAGGCGCTTCTCGGATCACGCGCCGCTGACGATCGACTACGACGCGAGTCTGTAGCGTCGGTGCAGGAAGCGCCGAAGGTTACAATCGCGCATGCCTTCGAGCTACCTCGAGGTCTTTCGCAGCCGGCGCCTCGCGGTCATTCTCCTGCTGGGTTTTTCCTCGGGACTGCCGCTCGCGCTGACGGGCGGGACGCTGCAGGCATGGATGACGGTCGAAGGGGTGGACCTGTCCACGATAGGCGTCTTCACGCTGGTCGGCCTTCCGTACGTCTGGAAATTCCTGTGGGCACCGGGGATGGACCGTTTCGTGCCGCCTTTTCTCGGACGGCGCCGCGGGTGGCTGCTCCTCACTCAGGTCGCGCTCGCCTCAGGGATAGCCGGCATGGCGTTCTTGTCTCCGCGAACCGATCTGGTTGCGATCGCTTGGCTCGCGCTTTTCGTGGCCTTCGCGTCCGCCTCGCAGGACATCGTCGTCGACGCCTACCGCACCGACGTGGCGAGCCGCGAAGAGCGCGGGCTGGCCGGTGCGCTCGGTGTCGTGGGCTATCGCCTGGCGATGCTCGCATCCGGAGCTCTCGCGCTGGTTCTGGTCGCCGGGTCGGGGTGGATCCCCGCTCTGGGGTGGCGCAACACCTACCTCCTCATGGCTGCGCTCATGGCGGTCGGAGTGTTCGCCGTGCTCTGGGGCGAGGAGCCCTCCGCCCCCCCTGCGCCGCCTAAAACTCTGCGCGATGCGGTGGTCGAGCCTCTGCGCGAATTTTTCTCCCGGCCCAAAGCAGGCTGGATCCTGGTGTTGCTTGTGCTCTACAAGCTCGGGGACGCGTTCGCCGGGTCGCTGACCACGGCTTTCCTCCTGCGCGGCGCAGGGTTCTCTCTGGACGACGTGGGTTACGTGAACAAGGCCGTGGGTCTCGCGTCGACCATCGTCGGAGTGCTGTTCGGCGGCGCGCTGATGGTGAGGCTCGGCCTGTATCGCGCGCTCCTCGGTTTCGGAGTCCTGCAGGCGGTGTCGATACTCGCTTTCATGTGGCTCGCGCTGGTAGGGAAAAGCTACCCGATCATGGTGTTCGCGGTGGGCTTCGAGAATATCGCCTGGGGCATGGGCACGGCGGCGTTCGTGGCGCTGCTGATGGCGCTGTGCGACCATCGCTTCACCGCCACGCAATACGCGCTGCTCTCGGCGCTCGCCTCCTTCGGGCGCGTGTACGTCGGCCCGGTCGCCGGCTACGCGACCGACCCCAAGTACCTGGGGCTCTCGTGGACGACGTTCTTTCTCTTGGCTTTCATCGTCGCGCTTCCCGGGCTCGTGTTCGTGTGGCTCCTGCGCAGGGAAATCGCCGACGCGGAAGCCGCGGCGACCCCCTGAGGTCAGGCATGCATACTTCACTTTATGCGCTCATACTTCGCGCGCTTGCCGTCGCGGCGCGCAGTGACAAAGTAGTCGTCTGCAATATCGATTAGTCGATCCATATCTCGCGTCCCCGGGGGAGCGTACCGACTCGTAGATTTCGTGTAAAGCCAGTAAATGTAGTGCTTGTCGGTAAGCCACTTGCCAGTTGCCTCGTAAACAGGGCCGCTGTCCACGACGACACGCGCGGGCGCGCGAGATAGTTGACCGAAGATGTCTAACGAATGAAAGGGACTTCCCCTGCTCGAAGCGGGTTTTGGCCCGCACGGCATCGAAGTGCCAAGATTGAGTTTGCAGGTTCAATCTGATAACGAGAGGGGAAGTCATGGACAAGGTTACTACTGTGGGGATCGATCTGGCAAAGCGGGTGTTCGCACTGCACCGAGTCGACGGTGCGGGGCGGGTGGGTCTGAGGAAAACCGTGAGACGCGAGCAGCTGAATTCAGCGGTCGCCGAAGGCGGTCCGCTGCGATGAATGGTTAGGCGCCCTCTCCGCCGCCCCAACGCCAACGTGGGGGCTCACCCTTTAACCAACATATTGCAACGAGCAACGCAGTAAGGAGGACGACATAAGCGAGAAGGGGCCCAAGTTCCTTGTTCGGCGGAAATATCAGGAACCCAACCGCAAATAGGCCAATAAACGCAGCTAGGACTACCCACCCTTGCCAGGACGATGGCAATCCCCAGCCCCAGCCGTTACGCTTCGCGGAAAACCAGTACGTTTGCTTATTTGACATGGGACTTTCTCCGTCTTTGACGAATACGCTCGCTAGTATGCCCAACATCTGCGCTGGCTCCATAGAGCGCTACTACGACGACCAGCGAACCGTCTCAAGATCGCCCTTTTTATCGAACCAAAACTGGAACAGTCGCCACTGTATATGGTCTCCCATGTTGTTCACTTGTTCTCCGGGATGGAAGCGTCGGAGAACTAGATGGAGCTCACTTTTTGAGATGTGGGGCTTTAACTCCGGCATCAAAGCCAACAAAAAATCACGTTCGTCGCGCCTCGCGTTCGCTTCGTCCCGAAGAAGTGCAACTTCCGTCGATCGAACATAAAGGAAGAAACCCAGGCCGACATTGGCCAGTACCGAAAGCGCCAGAATCGCCGGAAGAATGATGTTTCGGGTCGTTGGCATCGTCCCCGTCCTTTTATAGCGTTCTAACGGCTTGTTGAACGGCGGGCCGGCGCAATGGACTTGCTGCGCGCGCAGTGATTGGCGGCCCGTCCGTTCCACCTAGAGTTAGGCTGACTCACTTGAGGTACCGCCTGAGCGCATTCGGAGGAAGGCGAACTGAATCCGCCATGAGTTTCGGTTCAGCTTCCTTCATCATTTCGAAGCGCCCGGCGCATTCAATTTCACGCTCATGGCCCGGAATTCTGCGAAGGTACGACCCTATGCTGTCGCTGAGGGATCTGCGGACACTCGAATCCGCATTGGTTGCTTCGGCGATACCAGGAATCGGAAGCTTGATTACGCTCCAGCCAGCGAGTGCTGACTCAAGCATGTCTTTAGATTTTGGATACAACTTGGCGCACTCGACGATAAATGTGGCGTTCTCCGCGACTGCATGGACGACACACGCATCCAAGTCTTTGCTGCAGTCAGGAGATTGTGCATGGCTAGCAGGCATAGAACCAGCGAAGGCAACGAAGACTGCGACGAAACGTAGCAGTGTGGTCATGATGGCAGCCTGACGTCCCGTTAACCCGCGCGCGCTGCTTTTACGCGCGTCGGCGTTGAACGGATTGTTGGACGGCATTTCACATACACCTAGTGCGATAGCCACGACGCTCTATTCAAGTTTGATGTTCGCTTCGCGCACGACTCTGGTCCATCGCGCAAGGTCGGCGCGAAGCGTGGCGGCAAGCTCCTCCGGCTTGCCCGGCGCGACCTGCATCCCAATTTTGGCGATCCGCTCTTGTACTTCCGTGTTGGCGAGCACACTATTGAGATCCGCGTTCAGCTTGTCAACGACCGCCTTGGACGCATTCGCCGGGAGGAAAAACGCAATCCATTGGGAGAACTCGCACCCGGGTACGCCTTGCTCTGCTAGCGTCGGTACATCGGGTAACTGGGGGTTCCTCTTCAGGCTAGTAATGCCGAGCGCTCGCACCTTGCCCGCTTTGACGTTCGGAGCCGCAGAGTAAACCGCTTCCATCATCATGTGAATGTGACCGGCGATTAAGTCTTGGGCCGCGGGTCCTGCGCCTTTGTACGGTACATGCGTGAGGACGGTCCCGGTTTGCGAGGCAAAGAGTTCTGAACCCAGATGATAAGTGCTACCAATGCCCGAGGTGCCATAAGCAATCTTGCGCGGATTGGCTTTTGCGTAGGCGATGAATTCTCGGACGTTGCCGACCGGAATCGAAGGATGAACAACAAGCACGTTGCCGGTGGTTGCAACCATTCCTACGGCGACAAAGTCTTTCATCACGTCGTAGGGCAGATTGGGCAGGATCGCCGGACTCGAGCCCATCGAGCTGCTGGTGCCAAACAGAATCGTCGCACCATCGGGTGCCGCCCGAGCAACTAACTGCGTTCCGATGACACCGGTAGCCCCGGGCTTGTTTTCTACTATTACCGGGCGCTTCATGAGATCGGTAAGACGCGGGGCGATCACACGCGCGACGCTATCAGTGGCGCCGCCCGTCGAAAAAGGCACTATGAGCTGCAGAGGTCGCGCGACTTGACCGACCGCTGCCACCGCGCCAAACGCCCCGAGAAAAACGAAGCCTACTGCGCCAATCATGTGCGCTGCGACCCCGCAATATTGCCGGTTAACGCACTCAAGCAGTGACTGCATCGGGCTCCTTCATGAAAAGAGACGTCAGGTGCGTTGGCAGTGCCGCCCAACGTTCCGGTTTAGACGCGCGCTGCTTGCAGCGCGTCGTTCTACAACCGGTGGTTAGATCGACCCTGTTCATGAGGAGCTACTCCTGAGTTCGTCCTTGGGCTTACTCCTCGACCCCAAAATCTTCGAGTCTCCAGCAACCCTTGATTGTCACTGTAGTGAAATAACCAAACGATTGGCTATGAGGATTCTTCCAGCGTTCCCGAACGCGAATGTGGACAGCCGACTGGGGCCCTTTGGCTGTTCTAGCGACTCCCTGCTTTGTGCTGAGAATCTCGAAAGTGTCTAGACGTCGGGACATTGCTTCTATTTGATCCCTATGAATCCAGTCCGTGCCTCCCGACAGGGTTTCAAGGGTTGATAGGTCAACGCGCCTAACCGCCGAGTAGTATTCATTAACTGCAGCAATCGGGGATTTCGGACACAACTCGGCATTGACTGACATGGGACAGGTAAGGAGAAGGACGAATAGCCGAATGCATCCGGAACGATTCATGGGCGATCTAACGTAATATATACGGAGCGTGTAAGGTTACACCCAAACCTTGCAAGGTCACCTCCAATGCCATACCGCCACAGAGATTCGATGAGTCGCAAGTTGCGCGCAATGCGCGACGCCCGCGAGCGCAGGCGGCTTGAAGGTGTCGAGCCGCGCTATCCCCGCGACCTGCCGGCGCTGCGCCGAACGCTGATCATCATCGACTACGATTTCGGCAGGGTCGAGCATCGTATCGATCTGTACCGCACGCCGCGGATTGATTGCTACCGGGCGGTGGCCGACGGCGTCGTGTGGAAGCGCAGTATCGGCTGGTCGAAGGTGCTCGCCGGTCTTCGCGTCAAGTTCCCCCGCGTACGCGCTCCCTAGCGGCGCCGGAAATCCCTGAGTATCTCCCGCGCCGCGTTGTGGCCCGGCGCGCCGGTGACGCCGCCGCCGGGATGCGCGCCAGAGCCGCAGAGATAAAGCCCCCGTACCGGCGAGCGGTAGTCGGCGTAGCCGAGCACCGGCCGCGCCGAGAAGAGCTGGTCGAGCGTGAGCGCGCCGTGGAAGATGTCCCCGCCGATGAGGCCGAAGTCGCGCTCCAGATCGAGCGGCGAGAGGATTTTGCGGGCGAGTATGCTTCGTTTGAAGTTCGGCGCATGACGGTTCACCGTGTCGCCCACCGCGTCGGCTGCAGCGTCTTTCACGTCGTCCCAGCTTTGCCCGTCCGGCAGGACCGGATCGAAGTGCTGGCAGAAGAGGCTCGCGACGTGCTTTCCGGGCGGCGCGAGACCCGGATCGACGGTGCTCGGGATCAGCATCTCGACGATGGGCGCGCGCGAGTAACCATGCGTGCGCGCGTCGAAGTAGGCGCGCTCCATGTAGGCGAGCGAGGGCGCGATGACGATTCCCGAACTGTGGTGCGGCTGGGCCTGCTTTCCGGGCAGGCAGGCGAAGTCGGGCAGCTCCGAGAGCGCGACGTTCATGCGAAACGACCCCGAGGCGCAGCGCCAGCGCTCGATTCTCGAGCGGAAGTCGGCGTCGAGCGCGCCCGGCTCGAGCATCTTGAGGTAGAGGAGCTTCGGGTTGACCGCCCCTGCGACCGCGCCCGCCTCGATCTCGGTTCCCTCCCGGAGCGCGACGCCGGAGACGCGGCCGCCTTTCACGCGCACCGCGATCACTTCGGCGCCGGTGGTGATCTCGACTCCCCGCGCGCGCGCCTCCTTTGCAATCGCTTCGCTGATCGCGCCCATCCCTCCCAGGGCGTGTCCCCAAGTGCCGCGCTTTCCGTTCACTTCGCCGAATGCGTGGTGCAAGAGCACGTAGGCCGAGCCGGGCGAATAGGGGCTCGCGAAATGCCCGACCTGCGCGTCGAATCCGAACACCGCCTTGATCGGATCGCTTTCGAACCAGTAGTCGAGCAGGTCGCCCGCGCTGCGGGTGACGAGCTCCCACAAGTCGCGCTGGCGGGGGCGCTCAAGGCGAGAGAGCCGCCCGCCCAGAGCGAGCGCGCGCAGCCAGGCGCGCCAACCTCCTCCCAGATTGGGCGGCGTTTCGAGAACAAGGGCGCGCAGCGTATCCGCAGCGGCTTCGATGGTGCGGTAGTAATCGGGCAGGCGCTCCGCGTCACGCGCCGAAAATCGGGCCAGCTCCCTCTGCGTATCGGCAAGTGTCGGTCCCAACCGGAACGAGCGGCCGTCGGGCAGCGGCAGGAAATTCGCGAAAGGACGCTCGACGATGTGCAGGCCGTGATCGGCGAGCCTGAGCTCGCGTATGACTTTCGGATTGAGGAGGCTCACCGTGTAGGCGGCAGTGGAGTTGCGGAAGCCGGGTGCGAATTCCTCGGTGACGGCCGCGCCGCCGACGATGGGGCGGCGCTCGAGCACCCTTACCTTGAGACCGGCGCCGGCGAGATAGCACGCGCACACCAGGCCGTTGTGACCGCCGCCGATGATGACGACGTCGTAAGGCACGAGACTAGTGCCGCTTCTCGAAGCGGTAGACGGCGAGACTGCCGAAGAAGTTCGCAAACGTCCTCACGGGCCGGCCGCGGTTCAGTGCAACGCGCTCGATCACGCGGATATGGTGCTCCTCGCAAAAGGACTCGAAATCGGCGATCGTGAAGAGGTGCACGTTGGGCGTGTTGTACCACTCATACGGGAGCTCGGGGGAAATCGGCATCCTTCCGAGCGCGATCTGCAGCCTCAGGTCCCAGCGGCCGAAGTTGGGGAATGAGACGATCGCCTCGCGCCCCACGCGCAGCATCTCGAGGAGAATCTCCTCGGTGCGGCGCACCGCCTGCAGCGTTTGCGACAGGATCACGCAGTCGAAGGAACCCGCGTCGAAACCCGCGAGTCCCCGCTCGAGATCGCTCTGGATGACGTTCACGCCGTTTTTCACGCAGGCGAGCACGTTGGCGTCGGCGATGTCGATGCCGTAGCCGCGAGCGTTGCGGGTTTGCTCAAGGTATTTCAGCAGCAGTCCGTCTCCGCAGCCCAGGTCGAGCACGGTCGAATCGGGCCTGATCCACGAGGCGATCGCCTGGAAATCGGAGCGGCCCGAGAGGACGCCTTCTTCCTGCCCAGTCATAGGCGCTCGAAAATGCCGTCGAAGTAGGCTCGCACCAGCGCGTGGTAGCGCGCGTCGTCGAGCAGGAAGGCATCGTGCCCGTGCGGCGCGTCGATCTCCGCGTAGGACACGTCGCAGCGGTTGTCGAGCAACGCCTTGACGATCTCTCTCGCGCGCGGCGGCGCGAAGCGCCAATCCGAGGTGAACGACACGACGAGAAATCTCGCGCGCGCGGCGGCGAACGCCCTCGACAGATCGTTGTCGTGCGCGGCGGCGGGATCGAAATAATCGAGCGCGCGGGTGATCAGCAAATAGGTGTTGGCGTCGAAATACTCGGAGAACTTGTCGCCCTGGTGGCGCAGGTACGATTCGATCTCGAAATCGACGTCGAAATGGAACTGGATCGAGTCCGAGCGGAGCGCCCTGCCGAACTTCTCCATCATCGCGTCATCCGACAGGTACGTGATGTGGCCGATCATGCGCGCAAGGCGCAGGCCCCGGCGGGGCACGACGCCGTGCTCGTAGTAGTCGCCGCCGTGGAAATCGGGGTCGGTGGTGATCGCCTGGCGCGCCACCTCGTTGAAGGCGATGTTCTGCGCCGAGAGCTTGGGCGCGGCGGCGACGACGATGGCATTGCGGATGCGATCCGGATAGCCGATCGTCCATTGCAGCGCCTGCATCGCCCCGAGGCTTCCGCCCATCACCGCGGCGAAGGACGCTATGCCCAGGCGGTCCGCAAGCCGGGCCTGCGCGTCCACCCAGTCCTCGACCGTGACGACGGGGAATGAGGAACCGTAAGGCTTCCCGGATTTGGGATTCACGCTCTTCGGGCCGGTCGAGCCGAAGCACCCGCCGACGTTGTTGACCCCGACCACGAAGAATTTCTCGGTATCCACGGGTTTCCCCGGTCCGATCATGTTGTCCCACCAGCCAATATTGTCGGGCGCCTCGGTGTAGTAGCCGGCCACGTGGTGCGCCGCGTTGAGTGCGTGACAGGCGAGCACGGCGTTCGATTTCGCCGCGTTCAGCGTCCCGTAGGTCTCGTAGACTAGATCGTACGAGTCGAGCACCGTGCCGCTCCGGAAAGCGAGCGGCTCGAAGAAATGCAGCGTCTGGGCCCTGACCGCCCCGACCGAGCGTGGTTCCATGTGGTTTCTCGGCGCCATAAATGAAAAACCCGTTCAGCAGCCTGCCTGCTAAACGGGTCGCCCTCGCTTTAGCAATATTTGTTTTACGCCCGGCTACGACCCGGCGGCGCCTGCAAGCTGATGATCAAATCGGCGCGAAGCAGGAACTTACCTCAGCGGGGCGGCGGCGTCAATTTTTTGGGGACGCCTTGAATCGCAGTTTGCGCTGCTGCCAGCGCTCGCGCCGCACGCGCTTGCGGCCCATTTTCTGCCGGTGCAGCTCGATCAGGTGTTCGCGCATCTTGGCGAGGACGAAATCGCGCACGTCGGCCGGGATCTGGGCCGCCTCGCGCTCGAAGCGCGGCACGACGGTTCCCGAATCGAATTTTCCGTCGCGCACCAGGATCGGCGCCTGTATGCCTCCGGTATCCACGCCGTCGTGATAGAAGCCCTCGGCGCCGTTCCACACCAGGGCACGCTCGTTCAGTTCGACGTCGTAGCAGAGCTGGAAACTGGCGAAGGCCCCGCCGGGGTCCTGCCAGATGAAAAGGTCGAAGTAATCGCTCTCGAACCACCTACGCTTCAGCGACAGGTCGTTCTGCTCGACAACGAGGATTTCCTTTAGCATCGACCTATGGTATTGCGGGCAGGGGCCGGAACTCTAGGCGTTGAGCTTCGCGAGCAAGGCGCGCGCCTTTGCGGGGTCGTACGCACGGTAGACGCGCGCCGCCGGCTCCTCGACTTCCCGGACCCGGGTCCGCAGGACCTGTTGCTTGATCGCGAGCAGCTGTGCCGGATGCATCGAGAACTCCCGCAGCCCGAAGCCGAGCAGAAGACGCGTCATGGCCGCGTCGCCCGCCATTTCCCCGCACACCGCGACCGGAGTCTTGGCGCGCTTGGCGCTGCGGATGGTCTGCGCGATGAGCTGCAGCACCGCAGGGTGCAGCGGATCGTACAGGTGCGCCACCGTATCGTCGGTGCGATCGATCGCGAGCGTGTACTGGATCAGGTCGTTGGTTCCGATCGAAAGAAAATCCAGTTTGCGGACGAAATATTTCAAGGACAGCGCCGCGGCCGGCACCTCGATCATGCCGCCGATCTGTATGCGCCGGTCGTATGGGATCTTGTGGTCGTCCAGCGTTTCCTTTGCCTGCTGCACCGCGGCGAACGTCTGTTCGACCTCATGGGCGTGGGCGAGCATCGGAATGAGCAGGCGTATTTTTCCGTAGCGCGAGGCGCGCAGGATCGCACGCAGCTGGGTCAGAAACATCTGCGGCTCGGCGAGACAAAAACGTATCGCGCGAAGGCCGAGCGCAGGGTTGGGGCCGCCTCGGTCGGCGCCGTTGATGCTCTTGTCGGCACCGAGGTCGAGCGTCCTGATCGTGACCGGCCGGCCGTGCATCGCATCGGCGACTTCGCGGTAGGCCTCGAACTGCTCGTCTTCCGAGGGTAAATCGTCCCGGTTGAGGAACAGAAACTCGCTGCGGAAGAGGCCGATGCCGGTGGCTCCGACTTCGTTGGCTTCCTCCACGTCCTGCGGCAGCTCGATATTGGCCTGAAGCTCGACCGAGACGCCGTCCATCGTGGCCGAGCGTGCGGTGCGCAGGCGCTTCAGCTTCTGCCGCTCGGCGTCGATTTCGCTCCGCAGTCGCTGGTATTCCTCGAGCACCCGCGCGCCGGGATTGACGATCAGTACGCCTTCGCGGCCGTCGACGATCACGAGCTCGCCCTCCCGGGTCATGCTGCGCGCGTGATGCAGGCCGACGATCGCCGGGATGTTGAGGCTGCGTGCGACGATGGCCGTGTGGGAAGTGACCCCCCCGAGGTCGGTCACGAAGCCCGCGTACTGGTGCTGCTTGAACAGAATCATGTCCGCGGGCGACAGATCGTGCGCCACCACGATCAGGTCTTCCTCGTGCGAGGGCTGAGGCGGCGCGTGCCCCGTGCCGAGCATCGCCTTGAGGATCCGCTCCACCACCTGCACGATGTCGTGCTTTCGTTCGCGCAGGTACGGGTCGTCCATCTCGTCGAATTGCGACACGAGGTAGTCCATCTGCAGCACGAGCGCCCATTCGGCGTTGCAGCGGCGATTGGCGATGAGCTCGCGCGGAACGGCGGAGAGATTGGAATCGTTGAGCAGCATCGCGTGCAGGCTGAGGATCGCCTTCATCTCCGTCGGCGCGCTGGCGGGCACGCTCGCCTGCAGCGCGGCAAGCTCGCCCCGGACCTGGGCGATCGCCCGGTCGAAGCGCTCGATCTCCGCTTCGATCCCCTGCGGCGCGATCTCGTAGTGGGCGACTTCCAGGCGCGCAGTCGAGACGAGGTGCGCGTGGCCGATCGCAATTCCCCCGGAGACGCCTGCGCCGTGCAGGGTGAAGCTCGCGCTGCTCGCCTGAGGATTCTCGCCCGGTTTCACCGAAAGCCTACTCGTTTTCCCCGAAGCGCTCGGCGATGAGCCGAACCACCGCGGCGAGCGCGCTTTCCGCGTCCTCGCCGTCTGCCTCGATGACGACGCGGCTGCCCTTGCCTGCGGCGAGCATCATGACGCCCATGATGCTCTTGGCGTTTACGCGGCGGCCGTTGCGCGACAGCCATACCTCCGCGGCGAAATCCCCCGCGAGCTGCGTGAGCTTCGCCGCGGCGCGCGCGTGCAGTCCCAGCTTGTTGACGATTTCAGCTTCGGTTCGCAGCATTGCAGGCGTCTGAATTCAGATGGACCACGCCGTCCTGCCCGCCGCTCATCGCCTTCTCGACCACGGCGGCGAGCGGTTCATCGCGATAGGTGAGCGCTCGGATCAGCATGGGGAGACTGGCCCCCGACAGGCCTTCGATCTTGCCGGGCTTGAGCAGGCGCGTAGCGATGTTCGAAGGCGTCGCGCCCAGGATATCGGTGAGCACCAGCACGCCGTCGCCGCTGTCGAGCTGGCGCACCAGCTCCTGGGCCTGGGGCAGGATCGCGTCGGGATCGTCATGGACCGTCACGCCCAGCTGCTGCACCTGCAGCGGCCGCTTGCCGAGCACATGGCTCGTGCCGTGGATGAGCGCCTCGCCCAGGGCGCCGTGCGCGACGATGAGAACTCCGACCATGATTCGTGCCCGAAGTGACTGAGCCCCGGCCCAGTCTAGCCGACCGCTGCCGGGACGATCAACGCCTTATTTTGCTACCTTACGGCGGCTTCGACGGCGTCGAGGAACATCCCGGCGACGTTGAATCCCGTCTGCTGAGTGATCTCTTGAAAGCAGGTGGGGCTGGTGACGTTGATTTCGGTCAGATAATCGCCGATCACGTCCAGCCCCACGAGGAGCAGCCCTTCGCGCGCGAGCTCAGGTCCGAGAGCATTGGCGATCTCCAGATCGCGTTTTGAAAGCGGCTTCGCGACGCCGGTGCCGCCGGCGGCGAGGTTGCCGCGCGTCTCGCCGGGCTTGGGGATGCGCGCGAGGCAGTGGGGAACGGGCTTGCCCGCGATCAGCAGAATGCGCTTGTCCCCGTCGCGGATCTCGGGGATGTAGCGCTGCGCCATCACCGACTTTGCGCCGTCGCCCAGCAGCGTCTCGACGATCACGTTGCGGTTGGGATCGCCGGCGGCGACGCGGAACACCGACGCTCCGCCCATCCCGTCCAGCGGCTTCAGCACCACGTCGCCCTGCTCGTCGATGAATTCCTGGATTTGCGCGTCGAGGCGCGTCACCAGGGTGGGGGCGGCGTACGCGGCGTACTTCGCGATCGCGAGCTTCTCGCTGTGATCGCGCACCGCGCGCGGATCGTTGAACACCTTCGCGCCCTCGCTTTGAGCGAGCTCGAGCAGCCAGGTGCTCGCGACATATTCGGTATCGAACGGCGGGTCCTTGCGCATCAGCACGGCGTCGAACTCGGCGAGCGGCGTCTCACTCGCGCCTTCCGCGCGGTACCAGGAGTCCGTCGATCCGGCGAGCGTTATGCGGGAACACTCCCCGAGCACGCGCCCGCCTTTCCACATCAACCCTTCCTGGAGCGTGAAATACAGCTCGTGGCCTCGCTTCGCCGCCTCGACCATCATGGCGTAAGTCGAATCCTTGGCGAGCTTGAACGAGGCGAGCGGATCGGCGATGAAGGCGAGCTTCATCGCTTCATTTTAGCAGGCCGTCGGGAAGTGCCTTCCTAGGAAGGCACTTCTCGCGGACTACCGATTCGGGGGATTGCAAGGGGGCGTAGCCCCCTTTCGACCGGCTTTAACCCGGTCGCGCGTAGATGAGATCGGGCAGCCAGGTCGCGATCTGCGGCACGTAGGTGACGAGGAGCAAATACAGCACCATGACCACGATCCAGGGCGCGAACGCGACCGTGGTCTCGGTCAGCCCCATCTTGGCGATGTTGCTCGCGACGTAGAGATTCAAGCCCACCGGCGGATGGATGAGGCCGACCTCCATGTTGATGGTCATGACGATGCCGAAGTGGATCGGGTCTACGCCGAGCCTCATCGCCACGGGAAAAAGGATGGGCGCGAGCAGGAGCACGATCGAGGAAGGCTCCATGAAGTTTCCGGCGATCAGGAGCAGGATGTTCACCCCGAGCAGGAACACCCAGGCGGAGAGATGCTTGTCGATGATCCACTGCGCCATCGCCTGCGGAATGTTCTCCGAGGTGAGGAGGAACGAGAACAGGATGGCGTTGGTGATGATGTAGAGCAGCATTGCGCTGGTGTTGGCCGAGTCGAGCAGCACTTTCGGCACGTCGGACAGCTTGAGATCCTTGTAGACGAACACGGCGACGACGAAGGCGTAGACCGCGCTCGCCGCCGCGGCCTCGGTCGGCGTGAACACGCCGCCGTAGATGCCGCCGATCACGACCACGATCAGGAGCAATCCCCAGATCGCGTTCCAGAAGGAGGACCAGATTTCCTTCCAATTGGCGCGCGGCATGCGCGGATAGTCGTTGCGCTTGGCGACCACCCAGGTGATGCCCATGAGCAGCGCAGCGAGCAGGATGCCCGGCACGATGCCGGCGATGAAGAGCTTGCCCACGCTGGTGTTGGTCGATACTGAATAGATTACCATCACGATCGAGGGCGGAATCAGGATGCCCAGCGCCCCCGCCGTGCCGATCGAGCCGACGCCGAACTTGCGCGGATAGCCCTGCTTCTCCATCGCGGGGATGAGGATGGTGCCGATCGCCACCACCGTCGCGGGGCTCGAGCCCGACACCGCTGCGAACAGGGCGCAGGCGAACACGCCCGCCATCGCGAGCCCGCCGTGGAAATGACCCACCAGCGCGGTGGCGAAGCGGATCATGCGTTTCGCCACGCCGCCGTGCGTCAGAAAGGTGCCCGCGAGGATGAAAAAGGGAATCGCCATGATGGCGAACTGGTCCAGGCCCGTGAACAGGCGCTGCGACACCAGCTCCGCTGGCAGATCGGTCATGAGAAAGAGGAAGGAGAGCACGGTGAGGCCGAGCGCGATCGAGATAGGCATCCCGGTCAGCATCAGCAGGATCAGCAGGATGAAAATGATCCAGCCGTTCACGCCCGCGCCTCCTCCATGCCTTCGACTCGGGCCTGATTGTGCGAGGGCAGCTCACCGCTGCGGCGGAAGCGCCAGGCGACCTGCAGAAAGCGATAGCACATGAGCGAGGAGCCGAGCGGCACCGCGAGGTAGACGATCCACATCGGCAGTTCGAGGTCGGGCGAGACCTGCCCGGTGCCCATCATGCGCCACACGAACATGCCGCCGAGCACCGCGATCACGCCGGTGAAGAATGCCCCGGCGAGCAGGTCGAAGGTGATCCAGAAGCGCCGCTTCCGCGGCGCGAGCAGCCGCACCAGCACGTCGACGCCGACGTGGATGCCCGTGCGCACGCCGTAGGCGGCGCCGAACTTCGCCATCCAGATGAACAGATAGATGCAAAGCTCCTGCGCCCAGGTGAGGCTCAGATGCTGCGTGTATTTCCAGATCCAGGGGACGTCGGCGGTGTAGCGGTGCAGAACGGAAATGAAAATGACGATCGTCGCGAGCGCCATGAAGCTCGCGACGAGCCACTCCTCGAGATGGTCGAGGACCCGGTTGAGCGTGCGCATACCCCTCCCGCGCGGCGGCGGACCGCGCCGGCCGCTGCTTCAGCCTCTATTTCTTCGCGGACTGCGCGACCGTCTTCTCGATCGCCTGCAGCGTGTCCTTGCCGACCACGCCCTCGTACTCCCGGTAGAGCGGCAGCATCGCCTTGCGCCACACCGCCTTCTCGGCGGGCGGCAGCACATAGATCTCGGTCGTCTTGGCGGCCTTTATCTTGGCGACGGCGTCGTCGTTTTCCTGCTTCGCGATCTGCCACACGTATTTCGTCGACTCCGCCATCGCCTCGTCGAGGCTCTTGCGGATGTCGGGTGGCAGGCCGTCCCAGAACTTCTTGTTGACGACCACCGCGTACATCACCACGCCGTGGTCGGACATCGTCATGTGCTTCTGCACCTCGTGCATCTTCTGAGTGTACTTGTTGGAGGGCGTGTTCTCCTCGCCGTCCACGACGCCCTGCTGAAGCGCCGTGTACACCTCGGAGAACGCCATCACCTGCGGGATCGCCCCGAGCGCCTTGATCTCGCCTTCCAGGATCTTCGAGGACTGGATGCGGATCTTCATGCCCTTGAAGTCGTCGAGCTTCTTGAGCGGCTTGTTGGCGGTGAATTCCTTGAAGCCGTTGAACCAATAGGCGAGGCCGCTGATGCCCTTGGGCTCGAGCAGCGTGAACAGTCCCGTCCCCACCGGACCCTCGACCACGCGTTCGAGCGATTTCTCGTCGGCGAACATGTACGGCAGGTCGAACACCTCGAACTTGCGCACGCCCAGCGGCCCGAACTTCGACACCGAGGGCGCGAGCATTTGCACCGCGCCCAGCTGAAGCGCCTCGAGCTCCTCGCGGTCCTTGTAGAGCTGGCTGTTGGGATAGACCTCGACCTTGACCCGCCCCTTGGTCTTGGCTTCGGCGAGCTCCTTGAACTTCAGCGCGCCCTTGCCCTTGGGGGTGTCGTCGGTGACGACGTGACTGAACTTGATGATGATGGGCTGCTGCGCCTGCGCTCCCGTAAAGAGCGCGAACGCGACGACTGCTCCGGCGAATTGCACGATCTTCATGTCTTCCCTCCTATGTTGACATGCAGGCTCAAACGGCCTGCTCTGAAATCTCCACGAGGTTGCCGTCCGGATCGCGGACGTATACCGACCGGATCGGCCCGCGTGCGCCGGTTTTCATCACCGGGCCCTCGATGATGCTTATTTTGTTCTGCGCGAGCCGCGCGATCACGTCTTCGAGCGGCACCGACGCGATGAAACAGACGTCGAGCGTGCCCGGCAGCGCGACCGTCGCCTTGGGCTCGAATTCCTTGCCCTTCTCGTGCAGATTGATCTTCTGCGCGCCGAACTTGAGCGCCATGCGCCCTTGGCCGAAGCGCTCGAGCTTCATTCCGAGCACTCGCGTATAGAAATCGATGCACTCGCCGGTGCGCGCCGTCGTGAGGACGATGTGATCGAGATGATCGATCATGAAGTTTGACCCTGCGGCCTGAATCGGAACGGCCGGGCGGCGCGGGTGGAACTATTTCGCCGCGCCGAGCATGTAGTCCACCGCCGCCTTCACTTCCGCATCCGACAGCGTCAGATTGCCGCCCCTGGGCGGCATCGCACCCGTGCCCTTGAGCGCGTTCTCGTACACATGCTCGGTGCCGTGCATGAGGTGCATCGCCCAGGCTTTCTTGTCGCCGAACTTCGGCGCGTTCGCCACGCCCGCGCCGTGGCAGGCCATGCAGGTGGACTCGTATACTTTCTTGCCGTCCGCTTTGCCTGCGACCGCCTGCGCCGCGGCGCCCGCCGGCTCCTTGAACTTCGCCCCTGCCGCGTTGGCCATGTAGACGACGGCGCGCTCGACTTCGACGTCGGAGAGCTCGGACGCCCCGCCCCTGGGAGGCATCGCGCCTTCGCCCTTCAGCGCCACCCGCACGAGCTCTTTCTGCCCTTCCCTGACGCGAGGCGCCCAGTCGCGCCGGTCGCCGAATTTCGGCGCTTTCGCGATCCCGGTGGCATGACACGCCATACAGACCGACCGGTACACCTCTTCCCCGGTCTTGAGGATCTTGCCGGCAGGTCCGGCCGCGGCAAGGTTCACTTCGGCGACCGGCTTGATGCGCTTTCCGACTTCCTCCGGCGACATCGCCGGGCTGTCCTTGTCGTAGATCCTGCCGCTCGTCGCGAGTTGCGCGAGCAGGACGATGACGATGATCGTCCCGACGAAGAAGAGCACCAGCGCGGTGACGAGCTGTTTGGGAGTCTTGATCAGGGATTCGTGACGCTTCCCGCTCATTCTCGCGCCTTTGGGCGAGCGTACAAACGCACGCATTATAATCCTTCCCATGATCGATCCCCTCGTCGTCGAAGAACTGATCGACCGCGCACTCGCCGAGGACATCGGCTTCGCCGACCTCACCTCGGAGCTGGTGATCCCGGCCGATGCGCGCGCCGAGCTCGCGCTCAACGCGCGCCAGGATATCGTCGTCGCCGGTATCGACGTCGCCGCACAGGTATTCCGTCGCCGCGCGCCGGAGTGCCGCGTCGAGCTGCGTGTGAAGGACGGCGATCGCGTCAAGGCCGGCACGGCGATGGGGCGAGTGGAGGGCCCGGCTCGCGGGCTGCTTGCGGTGGAGCGCACCGCGTTGAATTTTCTCCAGCACCTCTCGGGAGTCGCCACCCTCACCGCGCAGTACGTCGAGCGCATCGCCGGCACGCGCGCCGTTCTGATCGACACGCGCAAGACGACGCCGGGCCTGCGCGCGCTGGAGAAACACGCCGCCCAGCTGGGCGGGGCGCGCAACCACCGGCTGCGCCTGGACGACGGCGTGCTCATCAAAGACAACCACATCAGCGTTTGCGGCTCGATCGCCCTTGCCGTGAAGCGCGCCCGCTCGGGCGTTCCCGTCCTCACCAAGATCGAGGTCGAGTGCGACACGCTAGCGCAGGTGAAGGAGGCGCTCCAGGCGGGGGCAGACATGATTCTGCTCGACAACATGGGTGCGGAGGACATGCGCCGCGCGGTCGCGCTCTCGGGCGGCCGGGTTCCGCTCGAGGCTTCCGGGGGAGTGCGCCTGGAGACCATCCGCGCGATCGCCGAGACCGGCGTCGATTTCATCTCCGTGGGCCGCATCACGCAGTCGGCGCCTGCGGTGGACATCGGCCTCGACGCAGTCGTCAGGGTCTGACATGGCAAAACAGTCGGTGTGCCTGTTCTGCTCGGCGGTCGAGGATCTGCCGGCCGCAGCGCGCGCTCTCGCCGCGGATTTCGGCGCTGCCTGCGCGGGGCGCGGGCTGCGCCTGGTATACGGCGGCAGCGGCCGCGGGCTCATGGGGATCGCTGCGCGCGCTGCCGCGGCCGCGGGCGGCGAGGTGCTCGGGATCATGCCGCGCCACCTCATCCGTCCGGAGCGCGCCGCGGCCGACCTCGGCACGCTCAGGATCGTCGAGTCGCTCGCTGAGCGGAAGCAATTGATGACGGAATCCGCCGACCTGTTCGTCGCGCTGCCCGGCGGGATCGGTACGCTCGACGAGCTGCTGGAAATGCTTACGATGAACGACCTGGGGCTGCAGGACAAGCCGGTGATCCTGTGCGCAAGCGACGGCTTCTGGCAGCCGTTCATCGCGATGATCGAGCGCTTCCGCGCCTACGGCGTGCTGCGGCCGAGCGTGGAGCGCAGGCTGCGAGCTGCCGCTTCGGTCGAAGAAGCCATGCGCCTCATCGAAGACTATCTGTCGTCTGCGGCTCGCGGGACGCAGGCCGCCGCGTCGCGCGGTGTATAATTTCCGCTCCCCGCGCCCGTAGCTCAGGGGATAGAGTGATGGCCTCCGAAGCCATAGGTCGCGCGTTCGATTCGCGCCGGGCGCGCCAGATTCCACCGCACTCCAATACCGTAAAGTAGGGAGGCAGCATGCGCACCGAGATTCGCGTTGGCGTCCTGGCGGGCGCCGTCCTGCTCTCCGGAACGGCAGAGGCCCAGACCGAAATCCAGTGGTGGCACTCGATGAGCGGCCAGCACAATGAAAAAATCAATCAGATCGCCACTGGGTTCAATGCCGGTCAGAAGGATTACAAAGTAGTGCCCGTTTTCAAAGGTTCCTATCCCGAGTCCATGACCGCGGCAATCGCCGCGTTCCGGGCGGGGAGCCCGCCGCATATTGTGCAAGTTTTCGAAGTCGGCACGGCGACCATGATGGCCGCCAAGGGCGCGATCAAGCCCGTCCAGCAGCTCATGAAGGAAGCGGGCGAACCTTTCGATCGGAAGAACTACCTCGCCGCCGTGGCGGGCTACTACACCGACGGCAAGGGAGACATGCTGTCGATGCCGTTCAACAGCTCGACCGCCGTTTTCTACGTCAACAAGAACGCCTTCAAGAAGGCCGGCTTGGATCCGAACAGGGCGCCGAAAACCTGGAAGGAGTTCGCCGTTATCGCCGGCAAGCTGAAGGGCGCCGGTCAGAGTTGCGTCTATACGACCGGTTGGCCCTCCTGGGTGCACATCGAAAACTTCAGCGCCTGGCACAACTTGCCGATCGGTACGCGGGAGAACGGCATGGCGGGTATGGACACCCGGTTTCAGGTTGATTCTCCGCAGCATGTGAAGCACGTGGCGATGCTCGCCGACTTCAGCAAGCAAGGTTTGTTCACCTATTCGGGGCGCAGGCAGGAAGGCGAGGACAGGTTCATCAGCGGCGAATGCGCGATGATGACCTCGAGTTCGTCCGCGATCGGAAAAATCCGCAAGGGCGCCAAGTTCGATTTCTCCGTCAACTTCCTGCCTTATCACGACGACATCAAGGGTGCGCCGCAGAACTCGATCATCGGCGGCGCCACCCTATGGGTCATGTCGGGAAAGAAGCCGCAGGAGTACAAGGGCGTGGCGAAGTTCTTCTCCTACCTCTCCCGGTCGGATATCCAGATGGACTGGCACATCAGCACGGGCTACGTTCCGATCACCAACGCCGCTTTTGAGATGACGGAGAAAACCGGTTACTACTCGAAGGAACCCGGGGCGGATATCGCGATTCGGCAGCTGAACTACAAGGCGCCGACGGCAAATTCGAAAGGCCTGCGCTTCGGCAACTTCCTGCAAGGCCGCGAGGTTTTCGAAGAGGAGATGGAAGCGGTTTTCCAGGGCAAGAAGGACGCGAAGGTCGCCATGGAGGACGCGGCCAGGCGGGGCAACGACAGCCTTCGAAAGTTCGAGGCCGCGAACCGGTAACGAGGAAGGCCCCGGGAGCGTCGCATCGCCTCCCGCGCAATGGGAAAGCGCGTCGTCTTCCGCTCGGCGTGGCTGCCCTACGCGCTGCTCGCACCGCAAATCGCAGTAACGCTCGTCTTCTTCTTCTGGCCCGCGGCGCAGGCGCTCTGGTATTCGTTTCAATTGCAGGACGCGTTCGGACTGCAAACCCGATTCGTCGGTCTGGAGAACTTCGCCGCCCTTTTCGGCGACTCGCACTACCTCGATTCCTTCAAGGTCACCGCGGTGTTCAGCGTCTCGGTGGCAGTGAGCGGGATCGCGATTTCGCTCCTTCTCGCAGTGATGGTCGATCGCGTGGTGCGCGGAGCGCTTGCTTACAAGACGCTGCTCATCTGGCCCTATGCGGTGGCGCCGGCGATCGCGGGCGTGCTGTGGGCGTTTCTGTTTGCACCTTCGATCGGTATCATCACCTACGCGCTCAGGAGCGAGGGCATCCTCTGGAACTGGGTGTTGAACGATGAACAGGCAATGCTGCTGGTAGTGATCGCGGCGACCTGGAAGCAGATCAGCTACAACTTCCTGTTCTTCCTCGCGGGCTTGCAGTCGATACCGCGCTCCCTCATCGAGGCTGCCGCAATCGACGGCGCCGGGCCCGCACGCCGCTTCTGGACGGTGGTGTTTCCGCTGCTGTCGCCGACCACGTTCTTCCTGCTGGTCGTCAACATCGTGTACGCGTTTTTCGACACTTTCGGCGTGATCGATTCCACGACCCAGGGCGGGCCGGCGGGCGCCACCCAGATCCTCGTCTACAAGGTCTATTACGACGGCGTGAAGGCCGCCGACCTCGGCGGCCTTCACGCCGTCGTAATAG
>Ga0209647_1000759_pt1 | contig 29412 bp, 19 predicted proteins | sample GraSoi_2013_60cm_FD_185827 | JGI IMG/M metagenome (GOLD analysis project Ga0209647, IMG submission 185827) | Grasslands soil microbial communities from the Angelo Coastal Reserve, California, USA - Sample 9_17_2013_60cm (SPAdes) (version 2) | ecosystem: Environmental > Terrestrial > Soil >... | reverse complement strand
CAGAGCCAGCGGATGAAATTTAACCTCACCACTCGAAAAGATGGACGACAAAAAAATCACCGTCGCCCCGAGCGGGCAGTTAGGCCACATCAAAGTGGAAAGTAGAACGCAGGTTGTCTTTAGGTTTTTGAAGAGTGACTCACCAATTCCGGATACTCAAACACTCCGCGCCCCGATTTACGGCCCAGCCTTCCGGCTTTTACATACTGCACCAGCAGCGGACAGGGCCGAAATTTTTCGCCGAGAGATTTATGCAGGTATTCGAGAATATGCAGGCGCGTATCAAGCCCAACCAGATCGACGAGTTCGAATGGTCCCATGGGATGATTCAGGCCGAGCTTGAGTGCCTTGTCGATATCTTCCGCGCTGGCGATGCCTTCCTGGAGCATGTAGAAAGCTTCATTGCCGATCATGGCGTTGATGCGGCTGGTGATGAATCCGGGCGACTCTTTGATCACGACGACTTCCTTGCGCATGCGCTTGCCGACTTCGACCACCGCAGCCAGCGTGTCGTCATCGGTTTCAAGCGCGCGCACGATTTCGAGCAGCTTCATCTTGTGCACGGGATTGAAAAAATGCATGCCGACACACTTCTTCGCGCGATAGGTGACGCTTGCAATCTCCGTGAGGCTCAGCGAAGAAGTGTTCGAGGCAAGGATGGTCGTAGGACGGCAGATCTTGTCGAGCATGGTGAAGATTTCGATCTTCGATTCCATCTCCTCTGGAACCGCCTCGATGACAAGATCGGCATCGCGCGCGGCTTGATCGACCGAATCGGCATACTCCAGCCGGGAAAAAGCTGCGTCGGCATCGGTGGCATTAACCTTGCCGAGTTCGACGGCTTTGTCGAGATTGCCGCGGATTTCCGTCTCCGCCCTGCGCAGCGCGTTCGGAAGAAGGTCTTCAAGAATGGTGCGATAGCCGCCAAGAGCGGCAGCATGCGCGATGCCACGGCCCATGATGCCGGCGCCAATCACGGCAACCGTGCGGACGTCAGTGCGAACGTCGGTGCGGACTTCGGCCCGGACTTCGGCTGGGACTTCGGCCACTATTTGCCCGCCTGCTCTTTCTGTTTACCCGTCAACTCGAGGCGCCCGACCACGCTCTCGTAGCTCGGATCGGACTTGCGGATATATTCGGCCAGACGGGTGCATTCCTCGTTAGTCATCGCCGGAATGCTGGCGCTGATGCGGCGTAAAGTGGTGGCGATGTCGTCGATATAGTTCATGAGGCGGATAAGTTCTCCAGTTGCGGGCATGATGGCTCCTTGCACTTTCTCTGGCGCGCCAGCGGACGGGAAACGGCCACCGGCGACCAGGACAACAATTCATTGTTCAACAGGCGAGAGGATTTAGCAAAGGCTGTCAGCGGGTTCGTGAATGATTATTCCACGATTGCCGAAGCAGCAGACTACTCAAGCCGCCCACTCTTCATTGCCAGTCGCGGGCAGCGGCTGTGGAAGCCGGTCGGAAACTTCGGCGAGTGTAGCAAGTTTTTGGGCCAACTCGGGACGCAGTGCATCGCCGCCAAAACGCCAGCGCCAGTTGCCTTCTGGGTGGCTCGGTACATTCATACGCGCGTCACTTCCCAGCCCCAGCGCATCCTGCATCGGCACCACGCACAAGCTGGCAACAGAATTGGAGGCAGCGCGAATCATCGCCCAGTTGATGCCATCTTCACAATGGCCCAGGTATGCTTGCACTTGCTGTCGTTCATGTTCGGTTGCGCCCGATTCCCACCAGCCGAGCAACGTGTCGTTGTCGTGCGTGCCGGTGTATACCACCTTCTCGCTTGTGAAAGTATGCGGTAGATGGGTATGCGCGCCGGCATCGCCAAAGCCGAATTGCAGCACCGCCATGCCGGGAATTTCGAGGCGCTTGCGGAGAGCATGCACGTCGGGCGTGATGTATCCGAGATCCTCAGCGAAAAATGGAAGGCCACCCAGAGCCTCGCGCAGCTTGACGAACAAATCATCTTTGGGACCGTCCACCCAGCGGCCATGAATCGCGGTTGGTTCGTTTGCCGGAATCTCCCAGAACTGGGAAAATCCGCGGAAATGATCGAGGCGGACGTAGTCAAAATTGTGCGTGGCCCAGCGCATGCGGTCGATCCACCACGAATATCCCTGCTGCTGCATCACGTCCCAGCGATAAAGAGGATTGCCCCAGCGCTGGCCGTCTGTACTGAAAAAATCCGGAGGCACGCCAGCGACGACTTCCGGATCAAGGTCGGAGCTCAGACGATACAGATCGGGGTGGGTCCAGACATCGGCGCTGTCGAAATTTACGAAGATCGCGATGTCGCCCACGACGCGAATCGAACGTTGTGCGCAATAGGCTCGCAGCGCCTGCCATTGTTCGAAGAAAAAGAATTGCACGGCGCGGCGGGCATCGAGATCGTCGAGCATTTCCGCGTGCGCCGCCTTGATCGCCAGCGGGTCACGATGAGCCAGTTCGCGGGGCCAGCGGTTCCAGCTTTCCAGCCGGAAACGTGCGCGTAAGCTATCGAAAAGAACGAAATCATCAAGCCACCATTGGTTCTGCCCGCAGAAGGCCTCGTAGCGGGAGCGCCCGTTGGCTGCAGCGGAGCGCAGGAAGTTGTGCGCCGCTTCAAATAGCAGCGGCAACTTCTGGTGGAAAATCGTCGTGTAATCCACAGGCTCGACGCCATTCGTCAGAGAGTCGACCCGAGCGCGGTCAATCCAGCCGCGATCGGCGAGCCGCTCCAGGCTGATCAGCAGCGGATTCCCAGCAAAGGCTGAGGTGGAGGAATAGGGCGAGGCTCCGTAGCCGAGCGGGCCGAGAGGCAGCACTTGCCACAGACCCTGCCGTGCGGAGGCGAGAAAATCGGCGAACGCATACGCCGACGGACCAAAGTCGCCAATCCCGCCGCGCGAAGGCAGCGAAGTGGGATGAAGCAGAATTCCGCTGGCGCGCGGGAATGACATTCAGAATCAGTTCTCAGTTCCCGGTTCTCAGTTCTCAGACGTTCAGCGGATGTCGCTCTGACTCCACTGAGAACTGAGAACCGGGAACTAAGAACTTCTTCTCTACGAGCCTTCTTGCCCACCTTGCCGGGTCAGGTTTTTCATCTCTTCCTGATTGACCTTGAGCCGGTGGGACTTTTCCATGTCCTTGCGCAGGTTCGTAACGAACAGCCCGAACAAATCGTTCTGCTTGGCTTCGAGTAGCGACTGGCGTATCTGGTCCTTCTTCGCGGCGAATTCCTGATCCGTCGGTACCTGTTTTTCCAGAAGGTGAGCGACCACGCCATTGCCCCCAGCGGTGATTGGCGCGCTGATATCGCCGGGCTTCAGTGAGAAGATCGCGTTCGCGTTAGTCATCGATCCGATGTCGGGAACCTGGCCATCGGGCGGAACGAGGTCGCTCGTTTTCACGGTCGCACCCAGATCTTTGGCAGCTTTTTTCAAATCGTGGGCAGCCTTGGCGCGGTCGGAGAGTTCCTGCGTCTTCTGCTGCAACAGAAAGCCAGCGCGCTCGTTCTTGAACTCGCTCTCGACCCGCGAACGAATCTCTTCGAAGGTGGGCGTAGCCGGGGGCTTTACAGCCATCAACTGGAAAACCGCGTAGCCTTGTGGGAGCTGCACTAGATCAGCGGGCGCCTTGTCTGGCTCGTTGAAGACCGCGTCCATAAACTGCGGATTCGCGGCTAGTCCGGGCAAGCTATCGGTTCGGCTGAAGAATTCGGTTGTGATTGCTGCCTGCGCCTTGGCGGCGGCGGCTTTGTCGAATCCATCGGTTCGCGCCTGGCTGAGCAAGGCATTCGCTGCCGCTTCGGTGGCGCGTGCGGTTTTCTGCTGCTTCACTTTCTCTTCGATCTCGCTCTTCACCTCGGCAAGCGTCTTGAGATGAGCCTCCTGCTTGTCTTCGACATGGATGATGTGGAAGCCATAACTGCTCTTGACCAGGTCGCTGGTTTGTCCTTTGCCGAGTGAAAAAGCGGCCTTCTCGAATTCAGGGACGGTGCGGCCGCGACCGATCCAGCCTAGTTCGCCTCCGCTTTTGGCGCTGCCGGGATCGTCAGAGTATTTTTCCGCGAGCTTGGCAAAATCACCGCCTGCCTTAACTTCCTTCAACACCCCTTCGGCTTTCGCGCGCGCATCAGCGAGGGCTTTCTCATCCTCCTTCGCGCCGGGCGCCGGGAGAGGAGTCTTGATGAGAATGTGGCTGACCTTTACCTGTTCGGGCACGCGATACTCCTCGCGGTGCTGATCATAGTAGGCCTGCAGATCTTGATCGGTCACGGTCGTCGCCGCCGCGATTTTCGCGCCGTCCACTAAGACATACTTAATCTGCCGTTTCTCGGGGATGGAGTTGTTGTAGGTCGCTTTATTGCGTTCGTAGAACGCCTTCAGTTCCTCGTTTGTCGGGTGCAGTCCCTTCAGGACGTCGGCTTGCGTGATCACGGCATATTCGAATTTCACTTTGGTGTTGCGGCGGTTGAATTCGTCGCGCACGTCGGTATCCCCCACGAAGGCGCTGCTTGAAACCAGGGCGCGCAATTTGCGGACAAGGATATAGTCCTTCTCCAATCTTTCAAACTGAGGCACCGTCATGTCATTGCGCTGAACGAAGTTTTCGTACTCTTCCTGCCCAACGAACTTACCGTCGGGAAAGAGCATGGAGCCGAGCTGCCCGTGCTGGAGCTCGTCACGAAGTTCGTCGTCGCTGACGTGAAGGCCCATGCGGTGCGCCTCGGCAACCAGAGCCTTCTCATTGATGAGTTGCTCGGCGGCCTGACTGGCAAAATAGGGCAGCAACATGCTGGCCTGCGGTCCCCCCTTCGGAAACTGCTGCCGGATCATTGCCCTGGCTTCACGCTGCACCTCGGGCACGGTCACGGTTTGGTCGCCAATGCTGGCCAGAACGCCAGCCGGAGGCGCTCCAATACCGAGGCTCGAGCCGATCCCGCCGGGAATGAGCGTGATCGCCATCGAAGCACAGATAATGACGAGCATTGCGCCCAAAATGATTTTCAGGGTTGGCCCTGCATTTTGAAGAGTTCGAATCATAATTTAAATAACTCCGTCAGATAGCGCCGTCAGATAACTCCACGCTGGAAGCGAGAATTTATGATTATAAACTAGCCATGCGCCCCGCACTTGGGAAGAGCCACAGCACGGCAGGTGTGATTTGGGGTCGGCCGCCATCGACCCGTTCAATCCGAGTGCAGCGCGGCCCGCCGATGGCGCAGATGCTCCTCAAATGCCCTATTGAATCGAATTAATAAAGATGCTATGAACGTAGGGCAGAACAGCTGGCAGTTCTTTTAATTTCTCAAGGACACTTCCATGAAGACATTGCGGCTCTTGATCCCGTTCCTTGCGCTTGCAGTCGCAACCGCCCAGCCCAGCTTCCAACCGGCTCCGGCCCTGGTGCTCCCTCTGCGCGAAGGCTGGACTCTACAGTCGTCCGCGAAAGTTACGGCGACAGGCGAAGCGATCTCCAGCGCGTCGTTCGAGACTAAGAACTGGATTCAAGCGGATGTCCCGACGACAGTGGTGGCGGCGCAAGTGAAGAACGAACTGCTGCCGGATCCTTTTTACGGCACGAATCTGCGGCAGTATCCGGGGGTCAACTATCCCATCGGCTTCAATTTTTCGAATATACCGATGCCGCCCGACAGCCCCTATGCGGTTTCGTGGTGGTATCGCAAGGAATTCACTCTGCCCCCTGCATACGCCGGGAAGACCGTCTGGCTGAACTTCCGCGGCATCAACTACCGCGCCAACATTTTTCTCAACGGGAAACAAATTGCCAACTCGAACGACGTCGCGGGTGCGTGGCGGACCTACGAGTTCAACATTGCTTCCTCGGTCAAACCCGGAACGAATGTGCTCGCGGTGCAGGTATGGGCGCCGACGGAGAACAATCTGGCAATCACTTTCGTGGACTGGAATCCTTCGCCCCCCGACAAGAACATGGGGCTGTGGCATGAGGTGTATTTGACGACCAGTGGGCCGGTCGCGCTGCGACATCCAGCCGTGCTTTCGAGAGTGGATTCCCCAGCGAACAGCGCGGCCCACTTGACGGTAACGGCGCTGCTGAAGAATGCCAGCGAGCGCCCGGTAAAAGGGACGCTGAAAGGCCAGATCGAAAACATCGAGTTTGCGAAACCAGTGGAACTGGCGGCGGGAGAATCAAAAGACGTGGTTTTCGCGCCCGATCAGTATCCGCAACTCAACCTGCGCAATCCGCGGCTGTGGTGGCCGGCGCAGATGGGGACTCCGAACCTGTACGAACTTACTCTTTCGTTCGACGTGGATGGTGCGCTTTCCGACGTGTCCCATTCAAAGTTCGGTATTCGCGAGATCACATCCGAGGTCTCCGAGCAGGCGCCGGATCGCTTCAAACGTCTGTTCAAAGTCAACGGCAAGAACATCCTGATTCGCGGCGGCGGCTGGACGCCCGACATGATGCTTCGCGAGACTTCGGAACGGCTCGCCGACGAGTTCCGCTACGTACGCGACCTGGGACTGAACACGGTTCGACTCGAAGGCAAACTCGAGACCGAGGAATTCTTTGAGATGGCTGACCAGCAGGGCATCCTGGTGATGGCGGGCTGGTGCTGCTGCGATTTCTGGGAGCACTGGGGAAATTGGAAAGATGAGGACTTCGAGGTCGCAAAGCACTCTCTGCGCGACCAGATGTATCGGCTAAGGAGCCATCCGAGCATGGTGGGGTGGCTGAATGGCAGCGACAATCCTCCTCCGCCGGACGTGGAGGAGATGTATCTGAAAATCGAAGCAGACCTCCTGTGGCCGAATCCAGTGGTGTCTTCGGCTACGGCGAAGCCGACTACGGTAACGGGCGGAAGCGGCGTGAAGATGAGCGGCCCCTATGAATATGTCGCACCCCCATACTGGCTGACGGATCCACATCTTCATTCTGAAGAAATATCCTGCAACGCGGGCGGGTGTGGCGGTGCCTATGGCTTCAACAGCGAAACCAGCATGGGACCCGCCGTCCCGCCAATTGAGAGCGTGCGGAGCATGGTTCCCAAAGATCATCTTTGGACGGCGGATGGGCCGGTGGATGAGTACTGGAATTTCCACGCCGGTGGCGGCGCCTTCAAAACGATGCAAGTGTTTACTGACGCCCTGAATGCACGCTATGGAAAGGCTGGCAGCGCGGAAGACTTCACCTACAAATCGCAGCTCATGACCTACGAAGGCGTGCGCGCCATGTACGAGGCCTACAGTCGCAACAAGTACGCTTCGACGGGCGTTATCCAGTGGATGCTGAACAATGCGTGGCCCTCGATGATCTGGCATCTCTATGATTACTATTTGCGGCCGGGCGGCGGATATTTCGGCGCGAAGAAAGCGATGCAGACGTTCGACCCGGTCTATGGGTACGACGATCACTTCGTGTGGCTGGTGACCAGCCAATATGTAGATGCCAAGGGACTGAAGCTGGCGGCGCGGGTGTTCAATCTGGATGGAACAACGCAGAAGTTTTCGAAAGACACTGCGCTCGATGCGCCCGCCGACAGCACCGCGAAGGTGTTTGAGATTCCGCAGATCGAGGGATTGTCGCCAACATACTTCCTGGATCTCCGTATCACCGATGGCAGCGGCAAGCTGGTCGGATCGAATTTCTACTGGCTTTCGACGAAACCGGAAACGCTCGACTGGTCAAAGTCGAACTGGTATACGACTCCGACAGCGTCGTATGCGGACTATACGTCGCTGGCGCAGTTGCCAAGGGTGAAGCTGAATGTATCGAGCCGTAGCGAGCGCAATGGCAAAGATGAGACGACTCGCGTGACCTTGGAAAATCCCACCAAGTCCGTCGCGTTTTTCGTCCGCCTGAAGCTCGACAAGGGGAAAGGCGGCGAGGAGATTCTGCCGGTTGTCTGGCAGGACAATTACATCTCTCTGCTGCCGGGCGAAAAGCGGGAGATCACGGCAACGTATCGCGCCAACAGCATGGGAGCGGCGAAGCCGGAGGTCGAAGTGAGCGGCTGGAACGTGGAGTAGATTTTGTAATTGTGTAATCGGTAATTGTGTAATTTAAAAAAGGAGCAAGGTTGCACAGTTTCACGGTTTCAAATTACAAAATTAGCCGATTACCAAATTACACAATTTTCTAACCCTCTTCCGGTGGCAGATCAAAGTTCACCAGGTCGCCGCGGAAGCCACGCGTCTTCCAGGCGCCGAAGGCGATTCCAGCCGCCATCCAAATGCTGCCGGCGATTTTGGCGGGAGTACTGAGGCTCAGCCAGAGCAAGAAGCAGATCACGAAGCCGAGAACTGGTGGAGCGACAAACGACAGCGTCCATTTTTGGTCGCGCACCACATAGCGAACGAACGCGGCAGCATTCACACCCATGAAGGCGATGAGCGCGCCGAAATTGAGCATCTCAGCGCCAAGACCGTAACTCATTACGAACGCGCCAATCAGCGCGATTGCACCTACGAACAAAACGTTATTCCGCGGCACTCGATGCTTCGCGTCCACCACTCCGAAAAAAGATTTCGGGAGCGCGTTGCTTCGACCCATCCCGTAGAGCAGGCGTGCAGCACCGATCTGCGCGCCCATGCCGGATCCGAAATTGGCGACGAGCAGGGTGAATCCGAGAATGCCAAACATCGGCTTCCAGGCGCGCCCTGCGACGTGAACGAAAGCCGTGTCGACGTCCGGAAAAGGCTGCGATGCGGGCCAGATCAACTGCGCGGCATAGACCTCAACGGCAGACAGAAGGCCGATCACGACGCAGGTGAGCACGGTTGCCAGCAGAATATTGCGGCGCGGATTTTCCGCTTCTTCCGAGAGCGTGGAGATACCGTCGAATCCGATATAGGTAAGCACCGCGATCGATGTTCCACCGAGTACAGCCTTCGTGTTCCACAGGCTCGGATCGTAGAAGGGCCGTGTGTAGAAACCTGCGCCGTCGTGCGGATTGCCGAGGATATAGCGCGCCGCGACCACAAAGAAGATTGCAATCACTACGCCCATCCCCGCCGCCAGCGCCGAGTTCACCCGAGCCGAGGTCTTCACTCCCTGGATGTTCAGTAGCGTAAACACCAGCGCAAAGAAGACCGCCCACACGGCATACGGCACTCCGGGAGCAAACACGTGCGCCTGCTGGCTGCACCAGATGGTGCAGATGATCGGATTGAGCATGTAATCCATCACCATGCTCCAGCCGGTGACGTAACCGAGAGCGGGATTGATTTCCTGGCCGACGTAGGTGAAAGCCGATCCGGCGCTAGGATACGCGCGCGCCATGCGGCCATAGCTGATGGCGGTGAATAGCATCGCCACCATGGCGATCAAGATGGTCGTAACTACGTGCCCGTGTCCGCGGTCGCTGAGCACTCCGAACACCGACATCGGAGCAACCGGCTGAATCACGATCACACCGTACAGAATCAGGTCCCAAAGCGTGAGCGAGCGCCTCAGGCGCGGGACGTCAGCGAGCGGGTTGGCGGCAGCACTCATTCAATGTCTCAAAACAAAACCCCATTATCTTCATCTTGCGGAGATAAGGGGGTTCGGGGAAGGGTCAGCCGTGAAACAAAAATTCTTCTCGAATTCTATACGGAAGGGATATTCTGTCAATGAAAAAACACGTGTATTAAAACGATTCTTACCGTGTTGTGGTGCAACTTAAAATCCGGCGGAATTTGATTGAACGCGGGTCCACGATCATGAAACACAGAATGCGTCTTCTACTCTTGTTCTTTCCTATCTGCCTTGGCTTTGTCCAAGTCAGCGTTGCCCAGACCGGGGAAGGTAAGACGCTCCAGGGGCGCCTGGGCTACCCGGCCACGGCACGCCTGCTGGTGATTCACGCGGACGACCTCGGCATGAATCATTCCGTCAACCGGGCCACGTTCGAGGCTCTCGAGAAGGGATGGATTACTTCGGCCAGCATCCTGGTTCCCTGCCCGTGGTTTCCCGAGGTGGCGCGTTGGGCGAAAGTGCATCCGAATGCCGATCTCGGAATCCACCTGGCGTTGACCAGCGAGTGGACCGATCTGCGTTGGGGTCCAGTCAGCGGCACGGGCAGAGTCCCCAGCCTCGTCGATGCCTATGGATACTTTCCGCTCGACACGCCCGACGTTGCCCAAAAGGCCAAAATGCCGGAAGTGGAATACGAATTGCGATCGCAGATCGACCGCGCGAAAAACGCAGGCATTCTACTTACACACCTCGATACGCACATGGCGGGCATGGTGTCCTCGGGCGAACTCTTCGGCGTGTACAGGAAACTGCACGACGAATACAAGCTCCCGATTCTTTTGGAACCGTCAGGAACTCATGGCTCGCCTGCGGGAATTTCTGTGACGGCGGAGGAGGCCACGGTGCAGCGCGTCATCACGATGGAACCGGGCGTCGCGCCCAATAATAAAGACTGGCTCGACTGGTACAAGAAGCAACTCACTCCGCTCCCACCGGGTGTATATCAACTCATCGTGCACCTTGCCTACGACGACGAGGAAATGCGCGGCGCCACATGGGACCATCCTGATTGGGGCGCGGCCTGGCGTCAACGCGACTTGGACATGGTAAAGAGCGCGGAGTTCCGCCAGTTTCTTAAGGAACAAGGTTTCGTGCTCGTGACATGGCAAGAACTGGCGAAAGCGCGTCGGCAGTGAAGCCATACGCCTGAATTCGTCTAGAAAGAAATGGATCCCGGAGCAGGCAAAGCGGCGGTCTCCTTAATTCCCTGCCCTTCGGTGATGGCGTAGATCTTGTCCGGAGCCACGTCTTTGAATGTTTCCGTCTTACCCGTAGGCCAGCGCACTTCAAGCGCATCAATTTTTGTCGCCGATCCCAAGCCGAAATGAAGCCGCAGATCGTTCTGCGAAAGATAACTGCCACCGCTGCGCACTTCGTCGAATTGCATCATTCCTCCGGCATGAATGGTGACGCGCGCTCCAATTGCGGCGCGGTTGCTTTTGGTTCCGGCGAGACGGAAGAGCACGCGATGATTCGCGCTTTTATTTGTATTGAACAGTAGCGACGGAGGTTCGCCGACATTGAGTACAACAATGTCGATGTTGCCGTTGTTAAAGATGTCGCCAAAGGCGGCGCCCCGCCGGGATTTCAACGGCATGTCGGCCAGGCCCGCTGCCTTCGATACTTCTTCGAACGTGCCGTTGCGCAGGTTGCGATGCAACAGCATTGGCTCGGCGTAGGCAGCGCTTCCCTTCACCGTGTCCATTTGCGGATAGACGTGTCCGTTGGCCACGAACAGATCGAGCCAGCCGTCGTTGTCCATGTCGAAAAACGTCGTGCCCCAACCGACCAGCGGCAAGCTGGGCTGGCCGAGATGCGATGGCATGGCTACGTCTTCGAATCCTCGCGGGCCATTATTCTGATGTCCGAGATTCTGAAAACCCAGATTGCGATAAAGCGTGTTGGGCTGGTCGGCAAATTCGGTGATGAACATCGAGAGGCGTCCGCTGTGATCGTAATCGCCCCAGGTCACGCCCATGGATCCGAGCGCCTGCCCTTCACTGTTCAGCGCGATGCCGCCGACCAGGGCCTCGTCTGTGAACGTGCCGTTGTGATTGTTGTGATAGAGATGATTGGGAGTGGCATCATCGGCGACGAACAGATCGGGCCAGCCGTCGTTGTCATAGTCGCCCCAGGTTGCGCCCAGTCCGTAATATTTTTCGGGATCGTCGACACCGGCTTTTTTCGAGACTTCTTCAAACGTGCCGTCGCCGCGGTTGTGGTAGAGCAGATCGGTTTCTCCCTCCATGCCCCACGGCCCGCACTGCACTGGCGCGCCTTTGAATTGGCAGAACTTGGTCGAGCCGAACGCGGGCAGATTGTTCATGTCGACGTGAACATATCGTGAGACGAACAAATCTACGTTGCCGTCGCGATCATAATCCGCCCAGGCCGCGCCCGTAGAGAAGCCGCCTCCGCGCACTCCGGCCTTGTCGGTGACGTCTTCGAATGTGCAGTTGCCTTTGTTCCGATAAAGCGCGTTGCCGCCGTAGCCAGTCACGAAGAGATCGAGATTCCCATCGTTGTCGAAGTCGGCGACGGCTACGCCCATGCCCCAACCTTTGCGCGTATGTCCGGCTTTCTCGGTGATGTCGGTGAACTTTAAGCCCGCATCCTGATGCCAGAGCGTGACGAGAGGATCGCCGCCGCTCTTTTTGTAGCGATCGACGGTCGAGCCATTCACCATCACGATATCGAGTTTTCCGTCATTGTCGCAGTCGAAGAGGCCGACTCCGCCGCTCATGGATTCGATGACGTAATATTTTTCGCGCGAGGAGATGTGGGAAGAGGTCAAGCCGGCTTGGGCGGCGATGTCGCGAAAAATCGGAACGGGAGCGGTGAGTTTGGGCGCCGGTGACTTCTTTTCAGGACGCGCGGGAGGAATCTTAGCAGGGGGCCCCGTCGGGCGTTGGGGCGTGCTCTGGGCCGACAGCAGGCCGGTGAAGGCGATCCACAAAATAATAATCTGCCCGGCCCGCATGCACAGTGATTGTAGCGCGATGGGGAGTAGCGCCGCCGTCTCGGCGCCTGTCCCTCGGGGTCCTAGCACTCCGCGTCGAGGGCGAGACGCCCTCGGGGCAGCCGGCAGGATGGCGGCGCTACTGGATCAGCGGTGGTCGGGGTATTGGAACGAATATCCGCTCGCCTCGTTCCCCGACATGAACCTGGTGTTGTATTCGAGTAAGTAGTTCAGGTGGTCGGTATCGGCCGGGAACGATTGGCCCGGATACGGATAGGTACGCATGTCGCGAAATGGCAGAGGATCAACTGTATCGCCGTGGTAGGCATAGAAGTCCATATCTTTTTCGTAACCGTTGGCGATGAAGAAATAGTCGCGCACCCAGCCGCGCGGCAGGGCGGGCAACGTCGCCGGATCAAAATCAAGCGCAACTTCATCGCCAGAGCCGAAGACAACAAACTTGTCGTCGATCGAGTCGAGCAGCGGGCGCACATCGCCATACCGCGTGTAAGCACCGGCAGGCCGCGTGTACGGGCCGGTGGCGCTGACCTTTTCGTAGATGTATTTCACGTTGCCCGGCGGCTGATCTTCGATCTTCAGCGGGAATCCGTGGAAATTAAGGTCGGCGCGGGTGAGCGGGACCGACGTCAGGCGGGCGCGCTGATCATGGATCGTATCTTGGCTTTGCTCCTGGCTCGTTCGGCTGATCAGGATGTTGTCCCAGTAGATCTGGAGATTGGTAGTGATGCGAATACGCCGCGTGCCCAGCGGAAGGTTGTCTGTGAGATCGGCGGTCATGGTGCGCGCGCCGCCAGCGGGAAATCCCATGTCATCTATTACGCGAACCCATTTTTCTTTTGCGCCGTTACCAGCCGAGACTTGCGCTTCGACATAGGGCGCAAAGGGCCGCAGGTGGGCTTGATCGGCGGCGTACATGCTGGTCGCGGAGAAATATTCGATCTCGCCATGCATCAGCAGCCACAGCGGACCGCCGCGATAGGGCGCGCCCAGATCAAGTTCCAGACTGTGGGGCTCGGTGAATCCCATGAATGAAAGCACTTTGAAGTCACCGAAGTAGCGATGCGCGAGCAAATCGGGAAGCACGTTGTGGCCGTGCTCGTCCCAGGCACCGGCGGGCGGACGCGCATCTCTCTTATTGCTGAGCACAACCTTGAACGGCGGATAGGGCGGATTACTGGCGAAATATTCGTTGGGATAAACGTCGACATCAGCGGGATGATCGACGGCCAGCAATTTCACTTGATCGAGATAGACGGATTCTTCGAGCGGCTCCATGAAGCGGAAGCTTAGCTTGCCACCTTTTTCTCGCAGCGCACTGCGATCGAGCTTAATGGATTCGGTAGGACGGGCAATGTTGCGGACTACGTTGCGCTCGCCCTTGCCATCGCCCACCGCGATCCAGTGTCCGACAACGCCTGCGCCGAGCATGTCGCCGACTAACTGATATTCTTTGCCATCCCAGGCGAACAACGTTGGGCACGAACTCCCGCGGCGGTCCATCTCCAGAAAATCCTGACGCTTATTGGCGGCGACTCCGATTTCATCCTGCAGAACGCCGGTCGGCCATAACATGCGGACGACGTCGGCTTCTTTCGCCTGCCCGAGACCGATGGTCAGGTAGGGCGAGTTCTGTCCGAGGTAGCCGGACGATCCGTACACTTCAAACTTCTGCCGCAGGCCGGCGGAGAAGACTTCAACTTTCGTGCCGATGGCACTTTTGTTATCGTTCAAGCCCCTGAGCGCGAGGCGCAGCGAGTTGTTCTTGTTGCCACCTTCATTGTGGAGCAACACGGCCGGCCCGTGATTTTGCGTAATCAGAAGATCGACGGCACCGTCGTTATCGTAGTCTCCAGCGATGATGGCGCGCGGCTCTTTGAGCTGAATTTTGTCGAGTCCGGTTTCGGCTGTGACGTCTTTAAAGCCGTCGGGGCCGAGGTTGCGGAAGAGGCGGACTTCTCCCTTGCCATCTTTCGTTTCGCCGACGGCGACGAGATCGACCCAGCCGTCGTTGTCGTAGTCGATGGCGGCGATGCCGTAGGCGCGGGCCCAATTCGTTTCCGGCAAAGGAACTTTTTCGAAGTGCTTACCTTGATCGTTACGCCAGAGGGCGAGGGCGGTCACGCCGTTGGGAGTCACACCATTAGTAAGAGCGAGATCCATCCAACTGTCATGATTGAAGTCCAGCACCGCGATACCCATTGGCAGCCGAGAAAATTGCGAGAGGCCAACGTCCGGGGTAGAAAACTTGCCCTCGCGCGGATTCGCAAAAATCGACGGACCTTTTATGTTAGTTACGACCAAGTCAATTGCGCGGTCATTGTTGTAATCCGATCCGACTGCACTGACGCTCGGGTCCGCAGATAGTCCGACAGCCGTCGTAACGTCGGTGAACGTACTATTGCCGTTGTTGCGCCACATGACGTTGCCCGGGAATTCCAAGCCGCTCGGCAAGCCGATGGGTTGTCCTGGCGCGGGTGAGGGAGCATTTCTGAGCGTCCGAGTAATAAAAAGATCCAGGTCGCCGTCGTGGTCGTAATCAACAAAGGTAATACCGACGTTTGCGCCATCATTCTTGAGGCCCGAAGCTTCAGTCACATCCTTGAACGTGCCATTTTTTTCGTTGTGGAGGAGCCGGACACCATCGCTTAAGGCAACCGCAAGGTCCGCTGCGCCGTCGTTATCGAAGTCCCCGGCGGTGCAGCTAATCGCGTGTAGGCTGGGATCCAGGCCAGACTTGCTGGTCACGTCTTCGAACTTGCCGTCACCCATATTGTGGTACAAAACAATGCCGCCCCCGGGCCCGTTATCGACTAGAAATATGTCGATCTTGCCATCTGCGTCGTAATCGAGAAAGCAGGCGCCCGCGCCGAGAAACGAACCCAGGTCCTTGGCTGCGGACGTCGTCCTTGATTTCAAACCTGCCTGTTTTGTCACGTCCACAAACCTGACCGGAATCGCCGCCCCCACCTTCTCTACCGCCACCGGCGATTCTTCGGCACGCGAATATTTTCCCTGCTCGCCGTATGCCAGGCTGATGGGCGCGCCCAACTTGTTCTGCGTGATGTACTGGAACTTCTTCATCGCTTCGTGGGCGGGATCGGCTTGGCCGGATTGCTGGTAGGCCCGCGCCAGCCCGAACTGGGCGGAGGCGTGGAGCGGGTCGAGCTTTAACGCGCTCGCGAAGGCTGCGATCGCTTCCGGGAATTGTTTGAGTTGCGTGTAGGTCGATCCCAGGAAGTACCAGGTGTCGGCGTCGTTCGGATCAATTTCGATGACGTGGCGAAATGCAGCGACAGCAGCGCTCGCATCGGCGGAGTTCTTGTAATAGAGACCGAGGCTGTACCAGGCGTTGGCGTCTTTGGAATTGTCTTTGACAGCCTTTTCCAGCAGCGACTTCGCTTCATCGATGCGCTGCAGATTGAGAAGCGCCACTCCGCGATTGACGATCGTCACCTGTAACGCGGAATCTTTTGCAGCCGCTTCTTCGAACGCCTTCAACGCTTTTTCAAAGAGCTGCTGGTTCATGTACGCGACGCCAATGTTGTTGAGGCGGGCGGCCTCCTGGGTATTGGTGGAGGGAACGGTCGCGGCTAGTAGTGCGATGAATAGCGAAAGAAGAAAGGTGGAGGTGAGGGCGATGCTGAGCTTCTTGGTCATTGGGGATTTGGGAACGATTCTATCCGAGTGGCTGCCCTGTGTTCGCGAGCTCGAACCCTCGACGTCCGACCGCATCGTGAGAACACCTTGCGAGGTTCATCGTAGCTCACACGGGTATGGGGTCTTTCGACTCCGCGAGAACTTCACTTCGTGACGTTCTTGCTCCGCTCAAGATGACAGAGTTAAAAAGTTTCCTCAAACCCAACAAACCTACTTTTTACCATACGCACGCGAGGCGATCTGGCCTTTTGCTTCCTGGATCGTGATGGTCTGTGCGGTCGCGATGTTTGAGAGCTTATCGACTTGGCCACTGGGCCAGTCGATTTCGACTGTATCGGCTTTGGTTTTCGATCCCATGCCGAAGGTCAGCACCAGTTCGCTCTGTGAAAGATAGCTGGAGCCGGTCTTCATGGTGAGCCACTGCTTGTCGCTGCCGGCGGTCACGCGAACGATGGCGCCGATGCCGTCGCGGTTGGATTTCGTGCCGACGAGTTTTATGCGCAGGCTTTGATTGTTGCCGCCCTGGTTTAGATAGAGATGCGGCGGGCCGCCGTTGGTCATGACGAGGACGTCGAGGGCTCCGTCATTATTGATGTCGGCATAGGCGGCGCCGCGCGCGACTTTCGGAGCGGCAAAGGCGCTCCCGACTTTATTCGTGACTTCCTCAAACTTGCCGTTTCCGAGGTTACGGAATAGGTGCGGCGGCTCGGCGTAGCTTACGCGCTTCTGCACGCTTTCGATCTGGTCCTCGATGTGCCCGTCGGCGATGAGGATGTCCTGCCAGCCATCGTTATCGTAGTCGAAGAAAAAACAGCCGAAGCCGAGCGTCACGAGGGTCGCGCGGCCGACTTCCGAACGCGGAGCCTCGTCCACGAACAGGCCGTTGCCTTCGTTGTGGTAGAGCGCGAGCATCTGGTTTGCAAAATTTGTAATGATGAGGCTGGCGCTGCCCGAGCGGTCATAATCTGCGGCATCGACGCCCATGCCGGCGCGGGCTACGCCATCTTCGCTGAAAGCGATGCCGGCGGAAACCGCGCGCTCTTCGAAGGTGCCGTTCTTCTTATTCAGGTACAGCTTATTCGGCTGCGTGTCGTTGGCGACCAGGATGTCAGGCCATCCGTCGTTGTTGTAATCGAGGATGGCGACGCCGAGACCCTTTGAGGTTGGATCGTAGAGTCCGGCTTTCTGGGTGGCATCTTCGAACTTGCCGTTGCCCAGGTTATGCCAGAGGCGCGCCGACGTTCCCTTATACGATTCGGGCGTGCAGTAGGACTTGTGCGAGCCATCGAGCGTGCAGTAGAGGTCGGTTTGCTCGGACCATTGCACGTAGTTCGCTACGACGAGATCGAGTTTGCCGTCGCGATCGTAGTCGACCCAGGCGGCGCCGGTGGAGAATTCGTTCGGTCCCCAGAGTCCAGCGAACCTGGTGACGTCGGTGAAAGTGCCGTTGCCATTGTTGTGGAAGAGATGGCTCTGACCGACGGCGGTAATGAAAATGTCGTCGAAGCCGTCGTTGTCGTAATCGCCGACGGCGATGCCGAGTCCGAAGAGCGAAATGCCTAGACCGGATTTGCGCGTCACGTCGGTGAAGGTGCCGTTGCCATTGTTGTGATAGAGCTTCGGCGTGGTCGCACCGGTCGTTTTATGAACAGCGGCGTGGCCGGGCCAGTCCTGGCCGTTGACGAGCAGGATGTCGGGAAAACCGTCGTTGTCGTAATCGATGAAGGCGCAGCCGGGGCCCATGGTTTCCGGGAGCCACTTTTTTCCGAAGGCTCCGTTGTTGTGGGTGAAGTGGATGCCGGCCTGGGCGGTGATGTCACGGAAGGTGACTTGTGCCGGCGCGACGATTGCCGCTGCTGGCAGAAAGGGCAACACCCACCACAGAGACACAGAGGCACAGAGGAAGGCGCCAAAAGAGAAAACTAGTTTTTCTCTGTGACTCTGCGGCTCTGTGGTGGATTTTATTTTGAACGTGCGCATCACCTTTGAGCCCCGGGTGTCTTGGTGGCGCGGGCTGCTGCTGGGCTTTGCCCGGCTTGGACGGGCGAGACGCCCGTCCCCACACCGATTTTGGTGGCGCTTGCGGACAGGCGCTTGGTGGGGGCGTTATTCAAGATTGGCAGCGGGACCGACGTGTGCTCGTGGATACTCTGCCGTTCATTGTTGTCTTCGGGGTTTAGTTGGCGGTAGGGGCCGGTGATGGCCTGCGAAGCTTCGTCGGCTTTGAAGCGCACATAGCGAGCCTGGTGTTCTCTGGACATCTTTTCCTCACCGAGACCGTTGTAGCAGAGCATAAGGTTGTAGTGGGCCTGCAAGTCCTCGGGATCGACGGCGAGCACTTGCTGTAGGACTTTCACGGCGTCGGTGTACTTCCTCTGCAGAAATAGAATGCGGCCAAGATTGTTCAGCGCCACACGATCATGCGGATACTGCGCAAGCACAATTTGGAAATGCGCCGCAGCCTGATCGTAGTCTCCCGTGGATTTCATCAGCGATCCGTAGAAGAAATTGGTGCGTGCCAGCTTCGGGTTGAGTGCCAGCGCTTTCTCAAGAACGGTGCGGGCGCGAGGGAGGTCGCCTTCCTGTAGAGCGGCGCGTCCGATGTTCAGCCAGCCGTCGGGATTCTGGGGATCGGCCTCGGTGACCTTTTCGAAGGCGGCCTGCGCCGCTTTCAGATCGCCTTGCAGCAATAGACCGATGCCGTAATCGTTCCAGCGCTGCCAGTCTTCTTTCGCAAGCTGGGTCTTGGGCTGTGGCGCGGGGGCGGTCGCGGACAGGATGTCGACAGCTACTTCGTCTTGCGCAACCGTCACGATCGGAAGATCTGGAATTTTCTCCTCCTTCGCGGAAACTCCCTGGAGCGACTGGGTGAACGAATATTTTGTATCGTCGTAGTCGGCAGTAACGGAGGCAGGGGTCTGAGCGCCGGGCGCGACCTTGGTCGTTGCTTGACTATTATCGCGCTCGCCCGCAAATGCGAACTGCGTTCCCCACCATGCGAACTTGCGATAGCAGAGCCGCGCTGTCAGGGTGATCTTGCTGCCTGTCTTCTCGGGAACTTTCATGCGGAAGTGCACCGTATCGGCGGCACCGGGCGGAATCAGTCGTACGTAAACAACGGCGCGCGTGGCCCAGGCGTTGCGTTTGTTGATCGGATTGCCGTGTGCGTCTACCTGCAGGGAGCGATAAAAATGCGCACCCTTTTCGACCGGGCCCCTGCCGTTGTCCTCGACCATGCCGCTCCAGAAAACCGTTTGGCCCTTGTCATCGACTCCTTTGAGTTCGAGCCAGGTATCGTAGGCATCGACGGTACCTCCGGGGAAGAAGTGGCCAACGCGCTTGGTGCGAACCACGACATCGACGCGGACGGTGTCGCCGCGGCGGACGGCGGACTGCACCCGGTTGAGAGGCGCCGTGACCGGGGAGGCTTCGGAAGCGGTGCCGGGCGTGACTTTGGCCTCTGCTTCTTCGCCTACTGCGAAAGTGGTTGCGAGTTCGTGTTGCGCGATTGCTCCTGGCTTTAGCGGAGCGCTTGCTGGCGAGAGCGCGAAAATATCAACGGTGAGTGCTCCACTGGTCAGGAAATCTTCGGTGGCCTTCAACTGCACGGCATCTTCATTAGCCGTGGGCAGCGCGGTGTTGGCGCCGGGGAAACGGTGGGAGTGCACTTTGCCGGCGACGTTCCCCATGTCGTTGGAGTGCTCGAACGGCATGTGACAATCGGCGCATTGCTGCGGCTTGGCCGGGTAGTAGAACGAGCGGGCACCCTCTCCCGAGACGCCGCTGGCCTGCCAATTGTCGTACTCGTTGAACCCGCGAATCCAGCGGTAATGATTGACGGGTGCGTCGAGGTGCACTTTGTGGCACGAGGAGCAGAACTCCGCCGTCTGCTGCTTCATGAACGGCTTGAGGAAGACACGGCGATGCGGCTCGGGATTCAGCTTGATCATGAAGTCGTGCAGAGTGCGCACCAGCGGATTCTTGCTGGCCGCTAGTTCGTGCAGCTTGGGATACTCGAGGTAGAAATCGCCCTGCCCCATCGTGCTTTTTACGTCGGCGATGGAGTGACACATCATGCAGCCGAGCCCGGCTTGCGCTTCGGGCGTGTGCACGATTTGTTTGATGGGGGTATCCATCTTGCCGGCGTAGAGCACCGCGGGGTCATGGCATCCGCCGCACCATTTTGATGGCTTGGTGCCGATCGTGTCCTGCATGTACTCGATCGACTTGCGATACCACTGATTGTTGAACGATGAAAAATGATGAGCCGAACTGTTCCACTGGTTGTAGATATCCTCATGACAGCGCTTGCAAGAGTCTGATTCCATGAAGAACTTGCTGGGGATCTTTTCTCCGCCATAGACCTGCGCGGAACTGGGAAAAAATGGACCGGTGGGGCCGTCGCCTTCGCCGTTCATGGTGAGAGGCGGCAGAGCGGGATTTTCAATGCGTCCATGCTGGTTCCAGCGGGTTTCACGGAGATAGCGGGCAACCGGCGCCAGCACCGCCAGCACGGCGAGTATGGCGGCGACGCGAAGAACAGCGTGACGCGATAGCCATTTGACTCGTGCCACGGCGATCAGGCCGGCGCCGAGAAAACTCACGCCGATGTGGACATAGACGAGCGTCCAGTGACTACGCAGAGCTCCGGTGTAAATCAGGGCCAATCCCGGAATTGCGCCGAGGAACAGGAAGACCATTCCGACGCGAACCAGGGGTTCGCCCTGACGCAAAAACAAAGACCGGACCAGCCAGAGCAGCAGCAAGACTGAAGCCACCACACCGGTGACGGCATGCAGCAACACCACTCCAGCATAGAGCACGTTCGCTTGCGGGAACGCGTACAGATAAAACGCGGACACGACAAGGAAGCCGATCAGGAGCGGCAGGACGCGATTCACAGAAGTTCCGGAGGATGACATGAGAAAATCCAGCGACGCACTTGAGAACATGCAGCGCTGGGCTGCAACAGATTATCGCCTTGCCGGAAGCGGTGTCGAGAGTGATTGCAAAAAACAACGCTGTTTTTCTTTTCGAGTAATTGTTTTCAATTATTTTTCGCTGGTATTTCCTGGCATCGACGACTTTTCCGCTTGCACGGACGATGCGGTTGACGGCGGGATCACATCGGACCAAAATTGTCGGGCCAGGATAGTCGTCATGCGCATCGACATTCCTGCGATCGCCAAAACGCTGCTCTTCACCGTGTTCGTGCCGGGGACGGTCGCTGGCTATGGTCCGTGGCGGTTAAGGCAGAATGCGGTACCGGTGAGCGGCGCTGAAGAATGGGCGGCGATTACCGTCATCGCCACCGGGATTGCGATCTATCTCCACACCGCATTCTGGGGCTTCGCTTTGATTGGAGGCGGAACACCCGCGCCGATCGCGCCGACCAAAATCCTCGTCGTCAAAGGCCTCCATCGCTTTGTGCGTAATCCGATGTACATCGGTGTCGCGCTTGTTATCGGAGGGCAGGCCTGGTTGTTCCACTCGTGGCACATCGCGGCTTACATGGTCTGCACGTTGCTGACCGTCCATTTGTTTGTCGTCTTTTACGAGGAGCCAACGCTGGGCAAACAGTTCGGGGAAGAATACGATCACTATCGTGCGTCGGTGCCGCGCTGGATTCCGATGTTCAGACTTTAGTGTATATCGCGTGACAAAGCGCGGCCCGAACTGGGACAGTGGGCTACTTCGACTTTTTTCTAACCTTCTTCGCCGACAGCACGACTCCGAGAGGAGTATCCGGCCGCTTTCTGAATCCCCGCCGTTTGCTGTCAGTAATCCTCGTCTTAGCTCGCAGTTCTGCTTCTGTCGCTTCATCTTCTTGAACGCATCCCTTTAGCCGACCGAGCACCTCGCCAGCAGTTCTGCGTTCGTCCATGTGTCGGCGTTGCTTCCCGCGCTGAATGCTCTTGCGGCTAGACTTGCTGTTCTCGCCGTACCGATTGCGGCGATCCCGCGCGAGACTCAACCGCTTCTTTTCTTCAGGATTCTTAACAGTGCTCACGTCGCTGCCCCTCCGTTTTCTGCTGAGTATGTCACGGTTGCCAGCCGCCTCAAAAGGAAAGTAGCCCAGTACTCGGATGGGCTCGCGTTGCCGACTCTCCCGCCCTCTGCTACTTTGATTAGTTTCCCGTTCTTTGTCTGCTGACTTTGTGGGGTGAGACGTAATGCCAGCCATCAAATTCCGTGGTGTAGATTTCATCGGCTTCGACGCGTTGCTGAATGACGACGAGCGCCTGGTGCGCGACACGGCGCGCAGCTTCATTGAAGACAATCTCGTGCCGATCATCGAAGAGTGCAACCGCGCCGGGCGCTTTCCGCGCGAACTGGTAAAGCCGATGGCTGATCTGGGATTCTTCGGCGCCTCGTTGAGCGGCTACGGCTGCGCCGGCATGTCGAACGTGGAATACGGACTGGTCACGCAGGAACTGGAACGCGGAGATTCCGGCGTGCGCTCGTTTGTCAGCGTGCAATCGGCGCTGGTGATGTATCCGATTTATACCTTCGGCACGGACGAGCAGAAAAACACCTGGCTCCCCGCGATGCAGAAAGGCGAAAAGCTTGGCTGCTTCGGATTGACCGAACCGGACTTCGGATCGAATCCGGGCGGCATGCGGACGCGGGCGACGAAGGTTGGCAAAGAGTACGTCCTGAACGGCGAAAAGATGTGGATCACCTCGGGCACGATCGCCGACGTGGCAGTGATCTGGGCCAAGGTCAGTTCCGAAAAAAAAGGGGACGACGAAGCGGATCAGATACGCGGATTCCTGGTCGAAACCGACCGTCCTGGATTTACGGCCAGCGACATTCACGGGAAATGGTCGCTGCGCGCTTCGGTGACTTCGGGCCTGTCGCTGCAGGATGTGCGAATCCCCGAGTCGAATCTGTTGCCGGGAACAGGAGGATTGAAGTCTCCGCTGATGTGCCTCAATCAGGCGCGCTATGGAATCGCGTGGGGTGCAGTGGGCGCCGCGATGGCGTGCTACGACTGCGCGCTACAGTATTCGTTGCTGCGGAAACAATTCCGCGATCAGCCCATCGCCTCGCATCAACTGGTGCAGGAGAAACTCGCCTGGATGATCAGCGAGATCACGAAGGCACAGTTGCTCGTGCTGCAAGTTGGCCGGTTGAAAGACGCCGGAAAAGTGCAGCATCAGCACATCTCGATGGCGAAGAGAAACAACGTCTGGATGGCGCTGGAGTGTGCGCGGCTGTCGCGAGATATTCTGGGAGCGAATGGCGTGGCCGACGATTATCCCATCATGCGCCATCTGATGAATCTGGAAAGCGTAAAGACTTATGAGGGGACACATGATATCCACACGCTGATCATTGGAGCCAGCGTGACGGGGATCGACGCGTTCTAGATTGTCTCCTCAATCCAATTAATCCAAGGAGCTCTTGACGTCTTCGCATTTTGCGAAGTACAATATTCGCATAATGCGAAACTTGCGAGGAGCGGCATGCATGTCATCAGCCGCAGGAAACTTCAGGAAGCCGCTACCCGGCACGGTGAACTGGAAGGCCCGCTCGACGCCTGGTTTCGCATTGCGAAGAAGGCTCAGTGGCGAAATCTGGCTGAGGTCCGAAAGACTTTTTCGAGCGCGGATACGGTTGGCAAATTGACCGTTTTCAATATCAAAGGGAACCGGCACCGGCTGATCGCCGAGATCAACTATGTCTTCGGCCGGATTTATATCCGTCATGTTTTGACGCATGCCGAGTATGACCGCGGAGGTTGGAAATCATGAGTGCGACCGCAGTCCGGTCTGAGTATGCCGCTCTTCTTTCGAGCACTCTGCCTGCCGTCATTCGCAGCGAGGCGGAGAACTTGCGTTACATCGCCATGCTGGAGGAACTGGACAGCAAAGGCAATCGAATGACGGCCGCCGAACGCCGCATGGCCGATCTCTTGACTCTGCTGATCGAAGACTTCGAAGAAAAGCATTACGCGCTCAAGGCAAGCAGCCCCGTGGATGTGCTGAACGAACTGATGAGCGCGAACAACTTGAAGCAAAAAGATCTGCTAGATGTTTTCGGCACGCCCAGCATCGTCTCCGAGGTTCTCCACGGGAAGCGCCAACTCACCACCGAGCATATTCGCCGGCTCAGCCGCCGATTCCATGTGTCGCCGGAAGTCTTTATCTAGTTCTGAGTATCGGCGTAGGTTCGAGTGAGCAGGAATTTGTGGACACCCTGCAAGCCATCTTGCTGGACGCAGTTCGCGGACAGGAGTGTCCGCGCCACACGAAACCTGCGCACACACCTGCAACTCCAAACTGCACTTCCATCTCTGCACCGAAGGGGATATATTCCTAGGTCGCAATTATGCAGGAGGCACTGATGCCAACCGAAGGCCGTCCCGAAACGCATGCGAAAAATTTTGGGGAGAATATTGAAAGCGATCTGGCGTTGGAATTTTTGCGCGTGGTGGAAAATGCAGCCATCGAGTCGGCGCGTACTATGGGCCAAGGCGACCGTCCATTGAGCGATCAGGTGGCTACCGAGTCCATGCGCAAGACGATGGATACGGTCCCGATGCATGGCACGATTGTGATCGGCGAGGGCGAGCGCGACGACGCGCCCATGCTTTACATCGGAGAACAGGTGGGCGGCCCGTATCTGGACGGGCGTGCGGTTCCGCATGTTGACATCGCGGTCGATCCGCTGGAGGGCACCAACCTCTGCGCTACGGGCGCTCCGGGAGCGATCACGGTGCTGGCAGCTTCAGAAAAGGGCGGGTTGCTGCATGCTCCTGATTGCTACATGGAAAAGATTGTGGTGGGGCCATCGTGCAAGAACGCGATCGATCTCGATGCTCCGGTAGCCGTCAACCTGAAAAATATTGCGCGGCGGATGCAGCGTGGCGTGGACGATCTGGTGGTGGTCGTGCTTGACCGACCGCGGCACGAGAAGCTGATCTCCGATATTCGCAAGGCGGGCGCGCGCATCAAGCTGATTGGCGACGGCGACCTCTCGGCGGGCATTGCAGCGGCGGTGATGGGAACCGGTGTGCATGCGGTCATGGGATCGGGCGGCGCTCCGGAAGGCGTGATTACGGCGGCTGCGATCCGCTGCTTGAACGGATACATGCTGGGACGGCTGGTGGTTGACAAGCCAGAGTTGGAAGAACGCATTGCGAAGATGGGGATCAAAGACAAGAAAAAGATTTACGAAGCTGAAGACCTGGCTCCGGGGAAACAGATGATCTTCGCCGCAACCGGAGTGACGGAAGGCGCGCTGCTGAAAGGCGTCCGATTTTTCGGCGAAGGGACGCGGGTTTCCTCGGTGATTCTGACTCTGAAGACGGGACGAGTGCGATTTATTGAGAGCATACATTTGGATAAGGGGCCGGATGTCAAGGTGAGATTTGCGTAGAGCAGGTGTCAGGTCTCAGGGGTCAGGTCTCAGGTCTCAGTAAAACCTGAAGCTCAGGAGGCGCCTCGCTTTCTTGCGCTAGCACCGCTTCCATTTTTCTGTTTCTTCTCGATTTGTCCTCCTCTCCATCGCCTCGCATTAATTTCTAATTTCTCCTGCTACAATCGCTAGCTTCATGATTCAAGGGAACTTCCTGTCCGACACTAACGTACTTCTCCTGTGCTGTTGAAGGTGGGCAGCGGCAGACGTCAGGACACGGCCCCCAAAGGGGCGTCTTTATATAACAACTGACGGTATCGCTAAAGCGATACCTCTTCAAAGCTCACGGAGTCTGGTTTGGAAGAAGCCCAGGTTGTCGGATTGCTGGTCCGTCGCTGCGTTTCGGGCGATGCCGCGGCTTGGGAAGAGATTGTGCAGCGCTATCACCGGCGGATATACAACGTCTGCTACCGGTTTGCCGGGGATTCCGAGAACGCGCAGGACCTCACCCAAGAGGTCTTTATCAAGATGTACCGGACGTTGAATACTTATGACTCCGGTAAGGGCGCGTTCATGACCTGGGTCACTACGATCACGCGCAATCTGCTGGTCGATCATTTCCGCAAAAGTAAAGGGGACCGGATCACGGATTCGTTGGATTCGGCGCCTTCCGAACATGAAGAAGCGCAACCGCTTAGCGAGCAGATCGCGGACCGGGGGGTGCCTCCGGATGCCGCGGTGCAGAGGCGGGAAACGCGGGAAATGGTGCATTTCGCTTTGCAGAAGCTGTCTCCGGAACTGCGGGAGGCGGTGATTTTGAGGGATTTACAGGATATGGACTACCGGGAAATCGCTACGGCTCTGAGGGTTCCGGAGGGGACCGTCAAGTCAAGAATTAACCGGGGACGAGCGGAACTTGCGCGCCTCCTACAACGTACATATAGGCAGGTGATCTGATGCCAGGTGAAACAAAACACGGGATCGAATGCACCGAGTTCGAAGCGCTGCTCACGGACGCCCTGGATGGTGACGGGCAGTTGAGCCCGGCGCGGAAGGAGAGCTTCGAAGCGCATCGGCGGGTCTGCGCGATTTGCGGTCCGATGTTTGCGGAGGTGCAGGCTGGGCAGCAGTGGCTGCGGGCGTTGGCATTGGAGCCGGTCGAGCCTCCGGCATATCTGGTCCACAATATTCTGGCGGCTACCAGTGGAGTCGTGAGCACGCGGCCGCTGGCGGTGAGGACGGATGGCAGAACGATTCCGTTCGGGGAGCGGACGCGGGAGTGGTGGGGTTCCTTGTCAGCATCCTTCTTCAGACCGGCGGCGACCTTTGTGCGGCAGCCGCGGTTTGTGATGTCGTTCGGGATGATCTTCTTCTCGTTCTCACTGGCGCTGAACGCGGCGGGGGTGAAGCCATCCGACGTGGCGAAGGTCGACCTGCGGCCGTCGGCGTTGCGGCATGCGTATAATGACGCGCAAATCAAAGTTGTGAAGTACTACGACAATATTCGGTTTGTGTATGAAATCGAATCGAAGCTGCGCGAGCTGAAGCGGGCCAACACTCCCGCCGAGCCCGGGCCGAAAGAACAGAAAGAAAATCGCAAGAACAACACCAGTGGACAACCAGACCATAGTTCGCCCGATCAGAGACAGGATCGTAATTACTCCCGGGAAGTCAACCAGCCGGTTTTAGCTGCGCTGCGGGATGCTCCACCTGCCGTGGCGGTGTCGTTTAACGCGACTAAGAATCGGAGGTTTGTATGAACTGCGCCAATCATGCTGATGCGTCAGCAGTGGCCTATTGCCGCACTTGCGGAAAGGCACTGTGCGCGAACTGTACACGTCCCGTGCGGGGCGTGATTTATTGCGAGGACTGCCTGGGAGCGAGGATGGAAGGCGCTCCGGCGCGGGCGGCTGGATTCGTTCCCAGCACGGTCTCCCCGGGAGCGTCCGGGCAAGTTCCGCCACCGCCGCCACTTCCTCCGGGAAGTAGCAGCGGGCCCAACCCGACCGTGGCTGGAATACTAGGCGCGATTCCTTTCGGGATCGGCGCGGTTTACAACGGCCAATACGGCAAGGGGCTCGCGCACCTGGCAATCTTCGCGTTTTTGATTTATGGATCCGACCACTCGGGATCCTGGGGGGCAACAGTATTTGGCTTCGCAATAGCGTTTTTCTGGTTCTATCAGATTTTTGATGCGGTGCGCACGGCGAAAGCTATTCAAGCTGGCACGCCGGGGCCCGACCCGTTTGGTCTTTCCGAGATCGCGACGGGTGGGAGCAAGATTGACGCCAGCAAAATCCCAATGGGTGCGATCGTGCTTATTCTGGTGGGCGTGCTGTTCATGCTGCACACCATGGGCTGGGCCCAATACGGTTTGGATCGCTTCTGGCCGGTGCTTTTGATCGCACTCGGCGCATGGCTATTCGCCCGCAACTGGGGGTTGCTGGGGCATCCAGATTGTTCGGGCTGCCAATGTGCACGCTGCCGCTCGCGGCGCGTCATGGGGCCGGCGATGCTTTTGACCATCGGATTCCTGTTCCTGCTGGAGAACCTGAGTGTGGCGAACTTTGGCCGCACCTGGCCGGTAATTATGCTGGTCATTGGCGGCGTTAAGTTGCTGCAGGGAGGCGCATCGACGGCGGACCATATTCCGTCATCGGGGCCGGGCACTCCGGGTGCGATCCCGTCAAATGATGGGGGCCCGATTCCTCCGGCACCGCCGGTTCCGCCTGTTCCGCCAACAAATGAGGTGAACCGTGGCTAGCCCAATGATGACTCCGCCCCCGACTTCGCGTCGGCAGCGTTCGATTGCCGGGCCTGTCGTGCTGATCCTGATGGGAGTGCTGTTCCTGTGCGGAACGATGGGGATTCTGGAAATACACGGCATGGGAAGACTGTTCGCCCGTTTCTGGCCTGCCCTGCTCATTCTGTGGGGCGTGATCAAGCTGATCGAATACGAACAGGCCAAGCGCCTGGGCCAGCCCGCGCGCGGCATTGGGGTCGGTGGGGTTTTCCTGATGCTGTTCCTGATCGGCACGGGACTGATTGCAACCCAGGTGGCGCGTGTGGACTGGAAGAGCCTCGGGGAGCATATTCAGCTGGGCGATAATCAAGGACTCGACGAGATTTTTGGCGGGTCCACCTTTAGCTACAGCGACGAGATGAGCCAGGAAATAGCTGCCGGCAGCATCTTGCACGTGAATGACGAGCGCGGCACGATTACGGTCAACGTAGGAGACGGCAAGACGATGAAAGTTTCCGTCCGCAAGAAGGTGCGCACGGAAAAAGAGCAGGACGCCGAGAACTACAACAGCAAAACCAAGCCGCAGATCACCGTCGGCGACAAGGTCGTCACGCTCAATGCCAACACTCAGGGCGCGGGCGACAAGGGCGTGACCACCGACATGGATATCTATGTGCCCATCAATACCGCACTGGTGATCACCTCAGGCAGAGGCGATGTCACCATTTCGGGCATGACCAGCAATGTTGAGGTCAGCCATCATCGGGGCGAAGTCAACGTCAACGACCACACCGGGAATATCTCCCTGAACCTGGATGGCAGTTCCGCCCGGCTCGGACATGTGAAGGGCGACGTGACAATTCAGGGCAAGGCGAACGAGGTGGGGGTGGAAGATGTGGATGGGACGCTGCACCTGAACGGAGAGTTCCAGGAAAGCGTGCGGCTGGTGCGGATCAGCAAGACGGTGAGTTTCCGGTCGTCGCGCACGGAAATGGAATTTGCGCGACTGGATGGCAGGCTGGATCTGGATTCCGGCGACCTGCGCGCGGATTCGCTGTCGGGACCGATGCGCCTGACGACACGGTCGAAGGATGTCGCGCTCGAAGGCTTGTCTGGGGACCTGCGACTGGAAGATGAAAACGGGACGGTCGAGGTTGGGCTGCACAAGCCGGGAAATA
>Ga0209647_1000758_pt1 | contig 29415 bp, 22 predicted proteins | sample GraSoi_2013_60cm_FD_185827 | JGI IMG/M metagenome (GOLD analysis project Ga0209647, IMG submission 185827) | Grasslands soil microbial communities from the Angelo Coastal Reserve, California, USA - Sample 9_17_2013_60cm (SPAdes) (version 2) | ecosystem: Environmental > Terrestrial > Soil >... | reverse complement strand
CAAAGTTATCGACAATGCTGCCCGCCCCGCCCAGGCATCCGGCACCGCGAAACGGCCGATCATCGTCTGCGCCAACAACGGTATCAAGTACCTCGACGACGCCTTCATCTTCCTGAAAAATGGCGGCGACACGCTCGACGCCGCCATGCGCGTTGTGAAAGGCCCGGAGGATGATCCGAATGACGATTCCGTCGGCCTCGGCGGCCTTCCGAACGAAGAAGGCGTGGTGGAACTCGATGCCTGCTGCATGCACGGACCTAGCCGCCGTGCCGGGTCCGTGGGCGGCGTCCGGAACATCAAGAATGTTTCGGCTGTTTCCAAGGCTGTGATGGAGCACACCGGCCATGTCATGCTCGTCGGCGAAGGTGCCGAACGATTCGCCGTGGCTATGGGTTTCCCGCGTGAAAGTCTGCTCACCGAACGCTCACGCAAGATCTGGCTGCTCTGGAAAGAGCATCATTCCACTGACGACTGGTGGGGTCCAGGCTTGGCCGACCCGCATTGGACGCCGCCGTCGACATCATCATCACCGCAATCCGAACTTTGGGAGGATCGCTTTCATCGCCTCGAAGAGCGCGCCGCCGAGCTTGGCATTGAGTCGGAGTTCCGCAGGGCTGCCATCCGGCGCGTTCTCGTCCCACCCACCGGCACGATTCATTGCTCCGCTCTTAACCAGAAGGGTGAAATCTCGGGCTGTACAACCACTAGCGGCCTTGCCTACAAACTCCCCGGACGCTGTGGCGATTCGCCGATCATCGGCGCCGGGTGCTACACCGATCAGGATGTGGGCTCCGCGGGCGCTACCGGCAGCGGAGAGGAGAACATTAAAATCGCCGGAGCGCACACCATCGTCGAAAATATGCGGCACGGCATGTCTCCGCTCGAAGCCGGTATGGATGCGCTCAAGCGCATCGCCCGCAACTACAACAACGACATGAGCAAGCTGAAGTTCGTCGACATGACTTACTACATCTTGCGCAAGGACGGCGCGTACGCCGGCGTGTCTTTGTGGGAGGGCTATTCGAAACAAGAAACACACAAGATCGCGGTGCACGACGGCACCAAGCGCTCCGAAGTCACAGTGTATTTATTCAAAGGGGTCTCTCATGAATTCCCGCCGTTCCCGGTCGCGATGCCCAAGGAATTGACAAAGGATTCCGTCTACGTGAAATAACACAGGACGGTAGGGGGGCCGGAGCGATACAAAACGTCGTTTTCACTTCTTGATCCGGGTGTACAATCGTCTGGTTAGGATCGCAGCTTCACGGGGATCTTCCCCCCGCGTCCGAGGCTCGAAAAATGAACGTTCACGTCAGTTACAAGGTTCACAAAACTCCCGACATCGAAAAAGAGATCGGCCACCAGATCGAGAAAATCCAGAAGCGCCTTCAGGTCTTCCGGCCCGAACTGGTTCACCTGAAAGCTGTTATCGATCAGAACTCGGCGCGCGAGGGAGCGCTCGTCTCCTTAAATCTGCGGTTGCCATCGGGACAACTGGCGGCCCAGAAGAAAGCTCCCAGCCCGACCGCGGCCATCAAGGCCGCATTCGACGAACTCATCCAGCAGATCGGCAGGCACAAGGAACTCCTCCGCTCCAGCCATAAATGGCGGCGCTGGCGCGGAGGTCCCCGGGAATCTCCCGAACCCGGCGTGCCTTTCGAGCAGACACTGGCAGCGGTTCTACCGCCCACGATTTCCGCCGATGACATCGGCTCCTATGTGAATGCGAATCTTTCCCGGCTCGAACGCTTTGTAGACCGCGAACTCTACTTTCGCCGCGCCGACGAGGAGATTCTCGAGGACGCTCTCTCTACTCCCGAGGTCGTCGACGAAGTTATCGCTCGAGCTCTCGGCGATCACGACCGTCCGGAAAAACTGTCGCTCGAACCGTGGCTATACCGCCTTGCGCTGCAAGCCATGAGCGAGATGATGGCGCGGCTTCATGAACTGGAGTCTCCCGTCCATTTGCATCTCGAAGACAGCCGCCGTCGGCAAAATGTGCAGGCCTCCGACGAGGCCGGGCTGCAATTCCATCAGCCCGATGAGGGTTGGACCCGTGAAAGCGCTATCCCCGATCGCCGCGTGTCCACTCCTGAACAGGCCACCTACTCCGACGAAATGATTGCTTTAGTGCAAGCTGCGCTCCGCGGCGCCGACCGTACCGACCGCGAGGCTTTTCTCCTCTATGGTATCGAGGGCTTTTCGCTCAGCGAAATTGCCGCCATCACCGGCCGGCATCCGGAGGAGGTACGCGAATCCGTTCAGCGGGCGCGCGACTGCGTTCGGAGAGCGCCGTCTATAGCCAAGGAATTCCACAAAGACCGCTTCGTCAAAACTGGAACCTAAACATCTCAGTATTAAGGAGTGTGGAGATGATGACCCGGGACGAAATCCGTGAACTGGCGGCTTTTCAAGCGGACGAAACCAAAGGGGCATGCGCCCTGAGTTTTTACTTTCAACCCGATCCTCCGCAGGATCGTTCCCATCGGCGCGAGGCAATCGTCGCCAAAGACATCATTAAGCAGGCCCTGAAAAATGCCGCCGCCAGCGGCAAAAACGGATCTCTTCATGCCGACCTCGATCGGGTCCTCGATTTAGCGACGAACTTGCGCGGGAATGCTCGCGCAACGGCAGTCTTTGCCTGCTCCGCTAAAAAGTTCTGGAGAGAGTTTGAATTGCCTCCGCATATTGGAGGCACGCACATTTATCTCCAATCTCGCTTTCAGTTGAAACCGCTGGCAGCTTTGCTGGGAGCTCAGCCCGCGCTCTGCGTTGTCATGGTCGACCGTCAGCGCGCCCGTTTCTTCGATCTTCGCCTCGACGTCCTGCGTGAGAACGGAGCCATAGTCCACATGCTCCCGCGTAGTGCTTCCAGTTATGGCTACAACGGCTACGAAGCTGGGCATGCGGAACGCCGCGTCGCCGAGGAAGCGCTCCAGCACTTTAAAGCAGTTTCCGAACGGCTGCGGGCCAATCTCGAGAAAGGCACCTGGGAACGGCTCATTGTAGGTTGTCACGATGTCAATTGGCCCGAGTTCGAGTCCCACTTTCACCCCTACGTCAAACAGCGCCTGATTGGACGATTCTCAGCTGATGTTGCCAGCGTCTCGAATGAAGAGATTCGGGATCACGCCGGTGCTCTCCTTAAGCAGTGGATCCCTGAACAGGCCTCCACGAAAGCCAGCGAGGCGCTGGAGTTCGCCAAGGGCAATGGGCGCGGCGTCGCCGGCCTCCGACGCGTCCTGCAAGCGCTGGAAGGCGGGGAAGTGCAAACGATCTTCCTCACCGAGAACTATTCTGCTCGAGCCGTCGAGTGCCCTCACTGCGGACACCTCGACGCCCACCTAATTGCATCGTGCGTCGCTTGCGGACACCGCACTCGCGAACTCACCGACGTCTGCGACGCCATCATCCCCATCGCCATCCGCCGTAACATCGAATTGTTTTATCTCAAGGATCACGGCGGACTGGATCGCGCCGGCAACATCGCGGCGCTTCTGCGCTTCCGGTCGGATCAGACGACGGGACAGGTTGCGGCGGCGTCGTAAGGGCTCCGGGTTTCCAGCGCTTGTGTGGTGATGATGCTTTGCCCCGTCCGTCGGTCGGAGCCCCGCTTCCTGACTGCCAGCGTGGTGAATTGTCTCGGCCTGAGCGAAAATGAGGGAATGATCCACAAGATCCTGCCCGTCGGCCCGCTGCAATGTAACTGCTCTATCATCGGCGACGAGACCACGCGCGAAGCCATGGTCATCGATCCTGGCGATAACATTGAAGACGTTCTTGCCATCATCCGCCAGCACAAGCTTGACGTGAAGCAGATCGTCATAACCCACGCCCACATCGACCACGTCGGCGGAGCCATGAAGCTGCGCGCGCAGACTGGCGCGCCAATCCTGCTCAATCAGAATGACTACGCGCTGCTGAAGATGCTCGACGTACAGGCAACGTGGATCGGCGTCGCCGCGCCGGGCGAAGTCACAATCGAAGCGAGTATTGGAGATGGCGAATCGCTGCGGACAGGCAATCTGACGGCGAACGTTCTCCACACCCCCGGCCATACCGAGGGCAGCGTCTGCCTTTATTTTCCCGCGGAAAAATTACTGATTGCCGGCGACACGCTGTTCGCGCGAAGCATCGGCCGCACCGATCTGCCCGGGGGATCCTTCGAGAAAATCATGCGCTCGCTGCGCGACCGCGTTCTGACCCTGCCCGATGAGACCGTCGTAATTCCCGGCCATGGCCCGCGAACAACAATAGGAGAGGAAAGGGAAGAGAATCCGTTTTTGGTGGGGTGACCGCGCATTGCGAGTCATACGCAAGTCATACGATGGAGCGACGGGCGTCTCGCCCGTCCACCCGTGCGTTTGCAGCAGCATCGCGGCCGGGCGGGGACGCCCGACTCTCCACTAGCAAGTTATTTCTGTGTCGGCGCCTGGTTTTGCGGAACGGTCGGCGGCGCGGCTGGTGCCGCGGGCTGCGACTTAGTCTGCGCCGGTTTCACTCCTGAAAGCACGGACGTAGGCCCGGTTCGGCGCGCCGCAAAAATCGAAAGCGTGATCGATGTGAACATGAAAATGATCGCGGACCAGGTCGTCGCCCGGGAAAGCACCGAAGCCGCACCCCGCGGTCCAAACGCTGTCTGGCTGCCCTGTCCGCCGAAGGCCGCGGCCAGGTCGCCGCTTTTACCGCTTTGCAGCAATACGACCGCAATCAGAAACAGGCAAACGATAACGTGAATCACAACAATCAAAATGGTCATTACAAAGAAACTCCGTCCGGGCCGCGAGCCGATTCAACTTCCGATCTTCCGTAAGTAATACGCAGGAATCATTACAATGGTAGCATATGCCGCCTACCTGGAAATCGCGGAAACCTTCTCGCTGCGTACAACCGCTCGCATCGTAGCCACGAACCTCGAAATCAACTCTACCTTGTCGGAAAAACGATTCAACGCGATCCCAATCTGCCATTTCGCTTCCGGCAAGCCGAGTTCGTGGAACCGCACTCCTGGAACACCCATTCGCCTCGCGGCACTCGGGACCAGCGACACCCCCAGTCCCGCGCGCACCAGATTTAATATCGTGAAAAGTTCGCTGGCTTCCTGGACAATCATCGGGGTGAATCCCGCACGACGACACAAGCCGAGAACGTGGTCATGCAAGGTGGCGGAAGTAGCCCGGGGAAAGAAAACAAAGGGTTGGTCTCGCAACGCAGCCAAGCCGTGCCTTCGGTGATAGGGAAGGGATCGGGAGGTAGCCAGAACCAGTCGCTCATGGAATAGCGGCCAACTGTCGAGCTCAGCATGGAAAATCGGCAGACGGACGATTCCGATGTCAATATTTCCTTCCACCAAAGCGGCAATCTGTGCGGGAGTCGACATGTCGCGCATTTTAAGTTCGACCTGAGAGTAGGTTCTGCGAAAGCGCAAAATGGTTCGGGGCAGGAGCTCGGAAACGGAAGCGATTCCGAATCCAATCCGCAGCGTGCCGGCACGGCCCGCGGCAGCATCTTTTGCGAGACTCAGTGCGGCCTCGGCATCCGGAAGTACCTTTTCCGCCCCCGACAACAACACCCTGCCCGCTTCCGTGATTTCGACTTTCCGGCGAGTGCGTGTGAACAGAGGTCCGCCGACTTTCTCTTCCAACTTTCGGATTTGCCTGCTAAGAGCGGGCTGAGAGACGAACAGCCGCTTCGATGCTCTGCCAAAGTGCAATTCGCCGGCCAGTACCACAAAAGAATGCAGTTCATCGATTCCCGGATACATACCAGAAAGTTATCACAGGTCACCGATAAATTCATTGGACGAAAGACTGGGAAAGGGAAGATTATCAGGAAATGAAGAACAGTCCAGTGTCCACCGAACGGCCTAACGGCGCAACCAGCATCAGCGCGGTAATTCTTGATTACGGTCAGGTTCTGGCTCATTCCGCCACGCCGGAAGGCTTCGGGCGCATGGCGAAAATTCTCAATTCGAGCTTCGAGACCTTTTACACGTTATGGCAAACCACCCGCGACCCCTATGACTGCGGCGATCTAACACCGGAAGAATATTGGTTGAAGTTGGCGGCACAGGCCGATCGTTCGATTGATAGCAGCCAGATTGCGATTCTGCGCGAAGTCGAGGTTGAAATCTGGTCTCATCTTGATCAAGGCATGCTCGACTGGGTGAGTCAGCTTCGCGCGGCGGGAATCAAGACTGGTTTGCTGTCCAACATGCCTTGCGACCTGGTGACCTATCTCCGGGCAAACTGCAAGTGGATGGAGAATTTTGTCTTCAAGACTTTCTCTTCTGAAGTGCGACTGATCAAGCCCGACCCGGCTATTTATGAGCACACCCTGCACGGCCTCGGTGTTTCCGCATCGGAATCATTGTTTGTCGACGACCGCGAAATCAATATTCAAGCCGCCCGCGCGCTGGGGATGCACGCGATTCAGTTCAGCTCCATCGCGCAGTTCAAGGAGGACCTGGAAACGATGGGCTTTCCGGTACTGCCGGCGCTTGTGGAATCAGCCCTCGCAGGCTCGGCGGCTCGACCGCATCAGGAAACCAAGTTTTCCCCGTTGCTTTAAGGATGGCTCGCAAAAGAGAGGCTTGCGGCGGCGTCTCGCTAGTGCGGAGACTCTTCCTTGCCAGGTGCTGGCGGCGGATTAGAGCCACCCTGCAATCTCTGGAACTCCTGCATTTCATGCTGTGCGGCTGCAATCTTCCCCTGTTTCCTATAGAGACCTGCCAGCCCGAAATGCGCCTGCGCCGCCAGCGGACTATCCTTTTCGATCGAAAGGAGCTTGGTCCATTCTTTCTCGGCAGCGACGGCATCGCCGTCCAGCGAAGCAGCTTTCCCCAGCGAATAGAGTGTCTCCGGCATGTCTGGCATCAACTTGTTCGCGCGTGAAAGTTCCGCCCGCGCATCGTGCACTTTGCCCTGTTCCAACAAAGCTGCTCCGAGACGGTAAACAGCCTCAGCATTTCCAGGCTGCAGTTTGGCTTGCGCCCGAAATTCTTCTTCGGCCTTAGCCCATTGGAAAGCGCCGGCATACACTTCGCCCAATTCCAGGTGGACTTCTGGCAAGTCCGGTCGCAACCGCAACGCGTCGCGGTACTCCTTCTCGGCTTCCGGCATTTGGCGTAGTACGAAGTAGTTCTCTCCCATCGCCTGATGTGCGCGAGGAGAGTCGGGATAAGAAGCCAGCAGAGTGTCGATCGATTGTTTTGACAACAAACCGCTGGCGCGGCCGAGATAATACAAGATATCCGGATCGTTGGGATGCGCGGCCAGCGCCGCCTGCAGATTCGCGACCGCCTCCGGCAGTTGCCCAGTTTGGATTTGCGCAATTCCTAACGCTGTCTTATCTTGCGCCCGTGCCAGGTGCGGGATGGCCTCGGCCGCGAAGCCTTGCACAAGCAGGGCATATCCGAGCAACTGGTGAGCAGGCGCCGAGTCCGGATTCACCTCCAATGCATGCTTCAGCGGAGCAATCGCCGCGGCGAAATCGCGCTTCTCCATGTACGCCTGTCCGAGACTAGTGAAGCCGTCCTCGAAGGCCGGATCGAGTTCGGTGACCTTTTGAAACTCGGCGATGGCAATATCGAATTGGCGCTGCTTGTCCGCTGTGATTCCCGCCTGCATGTGCTGGGCGGCCTCCGGTGAAAGAGTGTGGGCGGCGAGCGACAATAGTAAAAGTAATTGTGCGCGAATCATTATCATTGCTTCTGCTTCTCCGGCTCGCGGACTTCCAGGAACTGATTCGCGTGAACCTCATTCAGGGTCTGATGAATGCCCGATGGCCACACCACTTCGACCTTGGCTGTTTCCGCTGCTCCGAGTCCAAAATGCAAGCGCTTGTCGCTCGCCGAAAGATAACTGCCGGCCGAGGTCGCGTATCGTGTCTGCCCGTTCACCTGTACGCGGGCGCCGAATCCATCGCGGTTGCTGCGTGTGCCGCGCAGTGAAATCACCAGCCAGTGCGCCTTACCGCCCGTCTTGCCGCCATTGTTGAAAAGCACTTGAGGATGGCCGCCGAGACTGGTCATGACCACATCTTCCCATCCGTCGTTATTCAAGTCACCGAACGCAGACCCGCGCCCGGCTACTGGAGCCGTGATTCCGGAATCAGCGCGTTCGAACCGGCCGTTGTGATTGATCGCCAGCAGCGGCAGTTCGAGATAGTGCAGAGAGGGATCGATGTGTTCCACATTGTCCAATACATGGCCTTGAGCCACGAACAGGTCTTTCCAACCGTCGTTGTCGAAGTCCTCCAAACCAATGCCCCAGCCGGAGCTCCCACTCGAGAGGACGCCAAGCCCCGCTTCGAGACTGCGATAGCTGAACGAACCTCCGCCGTCATTGTGATACACACCGTAAATTTCCCTGGGTAACTCAGTCACCATGATGTCCGGCCGGCCATCGTTGTCATAGTCCTGAAAGACCACACCCATTCCCGATAGACGCCTGCCGTCCTCAGAGAGCGCCGCCCCGGCTTCGAGACCCACTTCAGTAAAGGTTCCGTTTCCGTTGTTATGAAAAAGATATTGCTGCATACCGTCATTCGCCACAAATATGTCGGTGAATCCGTCGCCATCATAATCGGCGAATGCTACTCCCAGTGCGCGCCCTTTCTTAGCGGCGATGCCGGAGCGCTGGCTGACATCGGTAAAAGTTCCATCGCCATTGTTGTGATAAAGAATGTTGGTGACTGCGGGAAATTCTTCAGGTGGACAATACGTATGGAAATTTCCGCCGCAGTCTTTGCTGTGCTTGGTGTCCCACTGCATATATCGGGTAACAAACAGATCTAACTTTCCGTCATTGTCGTAGTCGAAGAATCCGGCGGAAACGGACCAGCCGCCCCCACCTACTCCGGCTTTTGCAGTTACATCCGTAAACGTTCCATCGCCGTTGTTGTGATACAAAATATTCTTTCCATAACTGGTGACATAGAGATCGGGGTATCCATCGTTATCATAGTCACCCACAGCCACTCCCATGCCGTAATTTCCGTCCCCGGCATTCGCCAATCCCGCTTGCTCAGTCACATCTGTAAAGCTTCCGTCCTTGTTTTGACGGTAGAGGCGATTCCAGTAACGCGGGTCGTGGCGGCCGAAGTCATCCGGTGTTGGCAACGGACTGGTCAGGCGGCCACCGTTCACGAAAAAGATGTCCAATAATCCGTCGTTGTTATAGTCAAGCAGCGCAACTCCTCCCGGCATGGTTTCGATCAGATGCTTCTGAGGAGTGGGGGAATTCTGCAAGGTAAAATCAATTCCTTGCGGCACCTTCACTTCGAATAAGGGCCCGCCGGTCGAACCTGGAGCGGCGATCACCAGCAGAATTCGGATAGCGGCGGACAATCGGCTCAGCATCGCCAGGGTCCCTCACATCTCGAAACTGGTACCTCAGCATGACGCTTCGGCCCAAATTAGAACAAGAACTTCAATGCAAACTGAATGAGACGAGGATTTGTCCCCGGCGCGGTACTGGTGACTACTCCGAAGTTTGCATTGTTCGTCGAACAACAGGTGGTGTTCGGGGGAGCAAACTGGGTCCGGTTGAACAGGTTGAAGAACTCCACGCGAAACTCCACACTGGCGCGCCCCTCGCGATCCAGCAGGAGATTCTTGAAAGCGGCAACATCGAAATTGTCGACCCCATCGGAGCGCAGAGTCGAATCGACCCGCGGCTCATTGCCGAAGGTGAAATCTGCCGGGGCCACGAAACATCCCGTATTAAACCAGCCGTTGAGGCGAGCCCTCCCGCCTGCGGCAGACGATTTGTGACATCCAGGCAAAAAATTGGGACGCGAGCCAGCCCCGAACAAGGTGGCGTCGTTGGCTTGACCGTTTCGGAAGATCAAAGGAAATCCTCTTTGAAATGTTGTTACACCATCAATGCCCCAACCTCCAACAATGTTATTCAAGATGCCGTTCACATTGGAAAGATACTTCTTGCCCTGACCGAAAGGAAGGTCCAGCACGTAGCTGATTACCAGCCGCTGCGGCACGTCTTGTGAGGATAGCGAGCGTTCGCCCCGAAGGTTGTTGTTGTCCTGCAGAGAGCCGACGCCCGTTTCCAGCCACGAGGTAAGGGTATCGGTATTGCTGATCAGCTTCGAATTGGTGTACGCCACCAGAAGCGATCCGGCTCCGGCAAAGCGCCGACGCGCAGTAACCTGCAGGGAGTGATACGTGCTGGCGAACGAGCCTTGGCCGGCCAGTTCCACGCTCGTGTATTGCGGGTACGGTCGCAGGAGTTGCCCAACCGTCGTAGTGGGAGCGGCAAGTGCCAGAGCTTGGCCGTCGACGAAGAAAGGATTGGGCACGGACTTCAACAGCGTAACCGCAGATCGCCCACCCGCCGCGAACTGGGCGGCCGCCTCCGTCAGCAATGGGTTGGAGATCTGGTCGACTTGCTGCGAGTATTGCTGCAGATGAGTGCCCTTGGAGCCCACGTAGGCCGCGGATAACAGGAACCCGCCGGGGATCTGCTTCTCGATGCTCAAGTTCCATTGCTGAACGTAACTGCTGGGATGGTGAACGCGGTCGACCTCCGTGATCGCCTGTACGACCTGGGTAAGAAACTGCTGTGTGCCCTGCGTCCCAAGACTGCGCCCCGGCGGCGCAGAGATGCCATCCGGGAAGGGAAGCGAGATCGAATTGTAAGGATGAGTTCCATCCACCGTCCCGGTGTAAGTCGTGGCGCTCGCGTTGATCATGTCATTGATCGGGTTCAGTGCGAACGAAACGTCGTTCGGCACCCAGAAGATTCCGTAGCCGCTGCGCAGGATGGTCGTTGGCGTTAAGCCGTAGGCCACCCCGATCCGGGGCGCGAAGTTATCCTTCTCAAGCGGAAGATTATTCCTTGTTCCCGGAGGCACGAGGTAGACATCCCCTTTGACTGTTGGAGAACCCTGCGGAAGAAACTGGTTCAGATAACTGGGCGCGTCGGCGACGAAATTCGAGAGCCGGTTAAAACGCTCGGACCACGGCCCCTGTAGTTCGTAACGGAGCCCCAGACTGACCGTCAATTTGTCTTTGATATGCCAGACGTCGTTGAAGTAGAAGCCACGATATGTTTGTTTGCCCGCAGTGAATGCCGGGACAACCGCCTGCGCAAAGAAATGGTTTTCGAAATTACTGAAGTTGTCAGCATACCCTAACAGAAAATCGGAGAAGGGAAATCCGGTGAAGCACGGCTGCCCGGCGGCGCAGAAGTCGAAGGCGCCGCTGGCCACGTTCGTCTGCGCGTAGTTGTCATAGCCTGCCTGGTACTGGAGACCGAAGTGATACCTATGGTGTCCACGCATCAAGGTCAAACTGGGAGCCAGATTGTATTGCGTGTCCCGGTCTTGAATAAAACTTTGCCCCTGCGAACACATGATATTGTCGGCAAAATTGGCGACACAGGGAGTCGGCGGGGTTCGCATGATCGCCGGCACGGTCATGTTGTAACTAGTGGGCCACGCAATCGAAGTCAGATCAAACCCCGCGTTCTTCGGAGACCGATTGTATTTGAACCGGCTGAGGCTGGCGTGTAAATCAAACATCGTGGTAGGACTGAGACTGTAATTGTAGGAGAGAGCCGCCGCATCGGTTGAATATTTTTCCGAGCAGCGGTCGACGCACACGCCATTCCGCAGCGGATCCACCGCGAAATCCAGAACATTCCAGTAAGTGAAACGCACCATGAGCCTTTGCTGGCTGCCGAGATCCCGATCAACTCGCGCCACCACTTGGTTCTGGTTTCCCCCCGTGCTGGCAACCGTATTGAAGTTGTTGATTGTGCCCGATGGAGTCACCACTCCCGGGCCATTTTCCGCCGGCCAGAGATTGAGAAGCGCTTTGGATGTCGGGCTGATGCGGCTGACAGGAATGACATTGCCTTGAAATGCAGTTGGTGTGGCGTTGCTGCCCGGGCATGCACCCAGACTGTTCACCGAACCGGCGCAGGGATCCATAATCGCACTATTGATTGCTGAGAAGTCACCCTTGCGTTCATCCGAGGTTGGAACCGTGGCCGTGAATGGTTCGCCAGTTCGCAGCCGGAAGCCTTCCCAACTTGCGAACCAAAACGTCCGATTGCGTCGGCTAAAGTAAGGAAGGGACAAAGGGCCGCCAAGTTCAGCTCCAAACTGGTTTTGCACCCACGGTGGCCGAGTTTTTCCGGCCGCGTTCAGGAAATAGTTGTTCGCGTTGAATACGCGATTTCGAAAGTACTCATACACCTCACCATGAAAGAAATTCGTCCCTCCTTTTGTCGTAAGGTTAACTACCCCTCCGGCGAACCGGCCCCACTCCGCTCCCAGGTTGCTGGTTTGCACTTTGAACTCTTGAATCGAATCCTGTGTCGGAATCAGCACTGGCAAGTTGATGTAGCCGATGTTCAGCGGTTGGCCGTCGAGATACTCGGCGCTCTGATTTCCGAATGTGCCACTCACCTGGTAATTTCCCCACCCGAACGGATTGACTCCTACCGGTGTGCCCGTCGAGCTGCCTTGAGGAATTACCGACGGCGCCAAAACTATCAAGTTAAAGACATTGCGCCCGTTAAGCGGCAGTTCGTTGGCTTTCCGCTGTTCGACGACGGTGCCTACGGTGGACGACTCCGTGTCGATCGGCAACGCCTCTCCTTCCACGGTCACGCTCTCGGACGCGGATCCCAGCATCATTTCAAAGTTCACTTCCAGCGCATCCTGCACGTGCAGGACTACTCCGGACTGGATCACCGCCTTGAACCCGAGCTTCTCGACCTCGATGCGGTAACGTCCCGGTGGAAGATCGGAAACGTAGTAAGTCCCAGTTTCGTTGGTCAGTCCCTGGTAATGAATTCCGGTGCCGCTATTGATGACAGAAATAATGGCACCGGCGATCACCGCTTTGTTCGGGTCGGTGATTCGGCCGGTGAGCGATGCCTCGGCGGACTGCGCCTGGAGCACGCCGCTAAACAGCAAACCGAGCACCACTCCGAAAACCAATTTACGCATGGGGACCCCGGTTCATTTCCGTCACGTCGTTCGGTACCATCACGAAATTATTACCCGGAGCAAGAGCCGAAAACTACCACAGCCCAGTCTGGCAAAGAAAGGAAATCCTTCGGATTCTCCGAACGCCGTGATACGGCAGATAGGGCAAATTTGTACCAGCTTCGGACAGGTTTTTTCTGAAGGGCCAAAAAAGTTTTTGTCTGGAAAAACATTTGCTATCTGATGTATGCTTCGCGGCAGGTTCTCCGACGCTCGGTAGAGTTCGGTGGCCAGCAAAGCTACCATCTTAAAATGAGTTCTCCTCTGAATGGGCGCGCGCTGGCATTCCCCGTGATATGGGGGACAGGCCGACAAGACTCGATCCCATCGCCCCAGCCCATTGAGAGTCGCCCCCTCAGCGATGAAGAGCTCATGGCTGGCCTCCAATCCAAGGATGCAGAGGCTCTGGACTTGATCTTCGGCCGGTATTCGAGGCTGGTGTTCGCAATTGCCCTTCGCATCCTGAATGACCGCAGTGAAGCCGAGGATGTCGTCCAGGAAGTCTTCTTTAGCCTCTATCAAAAAGCGATACTCTATGATTCCGCCAAGGGCACGGCCAAAGGTTGGATCGTGCAGGTGGCGTTCAGTCGCGCTCGGGACCGTAGAGCACATTTGTCGCGCCGCGGGTTTTACTCTGGTACGGATGTCGAGTCTTTGCAGAATACTCTAATAGGGCAGGCCGATGTCGAGCACGAAGTCGGCACGAGACTTGACTTCTCGCACCTGCGGTGTGCTCTTGAAGACTTGACCACGATACAACGGCGAACCTTGGAGCTGTTTTATTTTGAAGGGTTGGAACTGCGAGAGATCAGCGAACGGCTCCGCGAGCCATTCGGCAATGTCCGTCACCATTTCTATCGCGGCTTGGAACGGTTACGCAAGAGCCCCGCGGTGAAGAGGCTCCGGGATAATCACAATGCATGAAAACGAACGTCTGAACGACCACCAGAAGTTCAAGGAACTGGCCGCTCTGGCGCAGGGTCGTGGGCTAGCCGTCAGCGAACGAATCGAACTGAAGCGTCATCTCCAGTTGTGCAAAGCATGCCGCGCAATTTATCGCGAGTACTCCCTCCTTAGTTCGGAAGGCATGGCCTTTCTTGCGGCAGATGGCGGCCACGTTTCGGAAGCCGAGGCCTGGGATTACCGGGCGGTACAGAACGAGCTATTCTCGCGGATTCGGGAATCCGAGCCCTCTTCGATTGTCCCGGCCGCCCATCGCGATGCCGCCCGTGCTTTTTGGCCTTGGAATCGGGGTGCACGATGGGTTGCCGCAGCAGCGACTGTTTGTCTTGTGATGGGAGTGGGCGCGGGGGCGTATCACCTGGGCATGCGCCAGCAAGCAGGGCGAGGACGCACTTCGGACGCCGCCATCGTATCCCCAGCGCATACGCCCCTTCAAGAACTCGACTCAGAAAAGAAAACGGCGAACGATTTGTTTGTTGTGCAGGCGGCGGAACTGTCGCGGTTGCAGAAACAGATCTCCACCGAACAACGGGATCTTACGCGGTTGCGGGCCGCGCTGCGCATGGCTGAGGACCACTCGACCGAACTTTCGAAGGCCAACAGCAAAGGCGAAGTGCAATTCCGCCAGGTCTCCGAAGACCGCGACAAACTGGCATCGCAGGTTCGCGATGCGGAAAAGGCATATCAACTTCTTCAACTGGAGTTCACCACCCTCCATAATGAGCATGATCGTGTTCTTCTGCGGTCCGCGTCGCTGGAATCGAAGATCGATGAACTTTCAGCCGCTGCCCGCGATCAAGAGCGGAGGCTCAAAGACAACGAACAGTACCTGGCTTCCGATCGCGATATTCGCGAACTCATGGGCGCACGGAAGCTCTATATCGCCGACGTCTTCGATGTCGACAGCGGAAGCCGCACGCGCAAGCCTTTTGGCCGTGTGTTTTACACGCAGAACAAATCACTGATCTTCTACGCCTTTGATCTCGATCGCCAACCCGGAGTGAAGAACGCCAGTGCCTTCCAGGTATGGGGGCAGAGGGATGCCGAGTTGTCTGCAAAATCGCACCCCATGAATCTGGGCATTCTGTACATGGACAGCGATTCAAACCGGCGCTGGGTTCTTCGGTGGGATGATCCCAAGCAACTCGCCGAGATCGATGCAGTCTTCGTTACCGTCGAGCCGCACGGCGGCAGCCAGAAGCCAACAGGGAAGCCCTTCCTCTATGCGCTGCTGAGAAAAGAAGCGAATCACCCGTAGGATATACGCGCGACGCAGATTCGCTTTCTTGTTCGTCCCGGATTTATCTTTCACTAACTTGGTACAACTCCTTTCACATTCCCGTAACTATGAACAGGGATAACCCTTAAAAAGTCGTCGGGATCAGTGTAGATACCCGATTAGCACTTGGAGTTAATCCCAAATTTAAGATACATATTCCAATTTCTGAAGGTGGGGCCGGTATGACGTCTTCCAAGTTGCAGACGCTTCTGCTCTCTGTGGTTGTAGTCCTCGCGACCTCTCTCTCCCTCTACGGCCAAAGTACTTACGGCACCGTCGACGGTACTGTGACCGACCCTTCAGGAGCGGTCGTAGCCGGCGCTCAAGTCACGCTCACGAACACCGGAACCCAGGAAAAGCATACTCAGACCGCGGGCAATGAGGGCGGGTACAAGTTTGTGAACGTGATACCCGGCGAATATCGCCTGGACATCACCAAGTCGGGCTTCAAGCATTTCGCCCGAACCAATGTCGTGGTCCAGGTGCAGCAGGAAACTCTCATTGACGCCACCTTGCCGGTTGGCCAGGTGGCTGAGACTGTGGAAGTCAGCGCCGAGAGCCCGTTGCTGCAGGCTGAGACGTCTTCTCTCGGCCAAGTGGTTGACGAGCGGAAGGCCGACGAATTGCCTTTGAACGGACGCAATATTTTTAATTTGATCACAATTTCTCCGGCGGCAATTGCCCAGGGTGGGTCGGGCCAAAACCCCGTGGGTCAGAACCCGTTTAGTTGGGGCAACTACCAGGTTGGAGGTTCGTTTGCCAACCAAGGAGCGGAATACCTCGACGGTCAACCCCTGAATATCGGCTACATCAACTTGCCAATCATCATTCCAACCCAGGATTCCATCGGCGAGTACAAAGTCCAAACTAACAATCAGGGCGCCGAATGGGGCAAGTTCTCGGGTGGCATAGTAAACCTGAGCACGAAATCGGGCACCAATAACTGGCACGGTTCTGTCTATGAATATTTCCGCAATAAAGTGCTGAACACCAACGAATATTTCCACAAGAAGTTCCAGTTGGACAATGGTTTGAAGAACGAGCCTCCGCCCTGGTCGCAGAACCAATACGGGTTCCAACTCGGCGGCCCCGTGATCAAGGACAAGACATTCTTTTACGTCAGCTGGGAGCAGTACCGGCAGAGAACGGGGGCGCCTAACACTACCACTGTTCCAGCAGCTGGAATGTTGGGTGGCGATTTCTCAGCACTGTGTACGGCGGGCTTCACCAACGGCGTCTGCAACACTGCAGCGGGCGCAATCTACGATCCGTACACAGTGAACCAGATTACCGGAGCTCGCCAGCCTTACGGACTCGATCCCGGCAATCCGTCTTGCCCTGGAAATTGCATCCCAAGCGCGGAGTTCAGCCAGGCGGCAACGACCATATGGCAGAAGGTCTTCCCGGCTGCTAACGGTTCCGGTGTGGTGAACAATTATTCGAGCGCGGCCGCCTCCGGCGGCAACACCAATGAGTTCGTCGCGCGCGGGGACCAGAACATTGGGAGTAATACGCGCTTATTCGGGAGGTTTGCCTACTTCGGATTGACCGATCTTCCTAACAACCCGTTAGGAACCGGCCTCTGTCAGGACCGTTGCGCGGAGCTCTACCACAGCAAATTGCTCGCAGTGGATTTGAACCACACCTTTACGCCCACAACCATTCTCGACGTGAATCTAGCGGGAAGCCGCTTCGTCTACGCACGGGCACCAATTCTGGCGGGCTACGATCTGACACAACTGGGCTGGACCGCTGCCTACAACACCCCACCAGGCTCGATGCGCACCCCACCGACACCCGCCTTCCCGTTCCCCAACGACGTGGGAAAATCGCAGGGCAACAGCGCCATCGGAGACCACAACACGCAGTACAACGTCTCTCCCGCTCTCACGATGATTCGGGGCAAGCATACGTTACAGGCTGGCGGTCAGTTCGAGATAGGGCTCGACAACTACTTCCAGACCAATATCGCCAGCGGCGCGTTCGCCTTTGCCGGAAACTGGACATCGTCGAGCCCATCGGCGGCTGATGGATCTGGATTCGCGTTCGCCGACTTCCTGCTGGGTCTAGGGCAAAATCAGGGCTCTTTCGTCAACCAGACCGAAGGTGTTGCTCAGGTTCCAGCTCAGACTGCTGGGAGGCAAGTCTACCGCGCGTTTTACCTTGACGACACGTTCCGCGTGACTAACAAGCTCACTCTGAATTTGGGCCTTCGCTATGAGCTACAAGGGACATGGTCGGAACGCTTCAACCGGCTTACCTTCTGGAATCCCGCAGCCACCAATGCTACCGTCACGGGTTGCAGCGGAACGGCGGGTTCTGCGTGCCCCGGCGATGCGTCCTTAGTATCATCGGGCGGCAACAATATTCCGATGGATAAGAAGGCGTTCTCGCCGCGGTTTGGATTCGCCTACGCACTCGACCAGAAGACCGTGATCCGCGGCGGCTACGGCATTTTCTTCATTCCCAACTACGTCTCGTTTGGACTCAACCCCGACAATGACGTGGTGAATCTGGCCACCACTGGCTTCAACGCTACGACAGATTCCTATTTGACTCCCTTTAGCACCCTGAACGGGACCAATTGCACTCTGACGGGAACTACCTTCGCGAGTTTCTCTTGCGTTGACACAAGTGGCCCGTTCGGAGCCGGTGGGATCCTGTTGCCACCCGGACGAAATCCGCAACCCAACCTCTCGGCTTTCGTCGCGGCCAACGGATCGCCCACGCTGGCGCCCCATGCCGACCCCAAGTACGGATATGTGGAGCAGTACAATTTCGATATCCAGCGTCAGTTGCCGGCGGGCTTCTTCGCCGATGTCGCCTACGCCGGCTCGCACGGCGTGCATCTACAGCAGTACTCAACCCATATCAATCAGATACCTGACTCTTTCCTCTCGCAGCAAGCAGGCCTCATCGCGCAGGTTCCGAACCCGTTGGCTGGAAGTCCCAAACCCAACCTGAATGGGCCAACCATCGCTGCCGGTCAGCTTGATCGACGCTACCCGCAATACAATGACGTGAACTTGGCGGGGTTCGGTTGCTGTAGCAGTAATTACAACTCTCTCCAGGCCACGGTAACGCGCCGGTTTGCCGGCGGCGGTACCATGTTGGTGGCTTATACCAACGCGAAATTGCTGAGCAATACCGATACCCTGACCAGTTGGTTGGAAGGTTCGACCGGTGGCGTCGGGCAGGTTCAGGACTGGAACAATCTGAAGGGAGAAAGGTCGCTCTCCTCGCAGGATGTTTCGCAACGGCTGGTTATCAGCTATGTCCTCGATCTCCCCTTCGGTCATGGCAAGAGATTCGCGGCTGGCTTGACGGGAGTGGCGAACAAACTGGTTTCCGGTTGGGGGATCGACGGCGAGACGGCCTTCCAGCGCGGATTCCCGCTGAAGATTACATGGGCTGGCACCCCGACCCCCTTGGAAGCCGCCAACCTTGGTGTCTCCAACGTGCGCCCTGACGTCGTGCCAGGTTGCAGTAAATCTGCAGGTGGAGGACACGTTGCCCAGTGGTTTAACACATCCTGCTTCGCGCCTCCGCCGGATTGGGGTTTCGGTACCGAATCGCGCGCGGATTCCACCCTCCGGACCCCCGGAGTCAATAACTGGGATTTCGCAGTGTTCAAGCGCACAACGATCACCGAGAGAGTCGGTTTTGAGTTCCGGACGGAGTTCTTCAACTTGTTTAACCATCCGCCTTTCTCGCCGCCAGCAACCGGCTTCAATGGCAGCGCAACGGGTAACGGGTTTGGTCAAATCACTTCAACGGTATTTGGCGGCCCCGCTGCGCAGAGCCGTTTAATCCAGTTTGCTGCGAAGCTGGTTTTCTAAGTTGTCTCATCAAAAACGGACTGGGCATTTCGCCCAGTCCGTTTTTTAATCCTTTCATAGTTCGCCCTTCGCGGAGAGGAAGTCAGTAAACATATCTCGCCGCACCCGTCTGGATGTCCTCCAACCCCCTATGAGGAATCTCCCCGTCATCGACTACGCCGAAGCCAAAAAAATCATCGACCTGATCGTCGAAAAAGCCGCCCAGACGGAAAAGTCCGTAGTAGTCGCGGTCGCCGATCCCCACGGCGAGCTCATCGCTTTTGCCCGCATGGACGGCGCTCCCATCTCCTCCATCCGAATTGCCGCCAACAAAGCCTGGACCGCCGCCCGCGAGCGCAAGCCCACCCAAGAAATTGGAGAAAAAGTTCGACACCCCGAGAAGGGGCACGACATTGCCTATTATGGAGACCCCAGATTCGTCGGATGGGGCGGTGGCATTCCCATTTGGAAGGATGGCCTCGTAGCCGGCGCCGTGGCCGTCAGCGGCCTTTCGTCGCGCGAGGACATCGAACTAGCCACGCTAGGAATAGAACTGATCAGCGAGCAGAAGATTCCATGAGCGGGGCGATCTTGACGGTGGGGAAGGAGGATTTGAACGATTCCATCCGGCCGATAACACGAAACTTATTCATAATTGCGCAAACAATCACTACTCCAGACACTGGTCCGCGTCGATCAGGAACCACGCAAGGCCGCTGACCACGGTCACGAGCGCCGCAAAGTCCAGACCGTAGCTCCAGCCAAAACGGGCTGCGATTGCGGCGGTCACAACTGGCGATAGAAACCCGCCCAAGCTCCCAAAAGTTGTCATTATGCCAGAAATAGATCCGGAGCATTTCGCAGAGATATCATTGCACGCGGTCCAGAGGACTGCCGAGGCGGCGAAGTTAAACCCAGCGGCGATTGACAGTTGTAGGAGCGCCAAACTTTCGTGAGCGGTGTGACTACCTGAAAAGAGCAGAATGGCAGAGCACCCTATCGCCAACCAGGCCGCAACCTGTCGTCCTCGACGCTTACCTACTCGATCAGCGATGCGGTCGGCGAGCCAACCCCAGAACGGAACCATCACCAGGTTTGCCGCAAATGGCGCCGACGTCCAGAGGCTGGCTCTAGAAATTGTTACGCCCCGAACTCGGACCAGATAGATAAAGAACCAGGTAAAAAATATGTAGACCGGATAAACCAGGCAAAAGTGACTGATCATCAGTCCCCACATGGAGCGACTGGACAGCAGCCGAAGCCACGGAACACTAATCTTGGCGGCATGCGGAGGCGTCTGCAGAGCACCGGTGGAGCGGCCGATCAGCGCCAGTTCCGCTGCATTAACGTCGGGATGTTCTTCTGGCAGATCCCTTACCAGGATGTACCAGAGTACAGCTACCACGACGCCGATGATTCCGAGGAAAACAAAAGCAGGCCGCCATCCCCAATGTTTTACGATCGCGGCAATAAGAAATGGAGCTGCGATTCCGCCGGCTCCAACACCGGCCAGGAAGACGCTGGTACCGAAAGTTCGCTCTTTTTCCGAAAGCCAGTAGGCCATCATCTTATTACCTACCGGCATCGCTGCGGCTTCGCCGAGGCCCATGACAAAGCGGACAATCACAAATACCCACGCAGCTCCTAAAACTTTCACGAGCGGCAGGCTTGGCGCAATTGCAGTGGCCGCAGTGAAAATTGAGAACCAAAGGATGGCACCTGCGAGGACCCGGCGCGCTCCGAAGCGATCCGCTAGCCATCCTCCTGGCACATGAAATAAGGCGTAGCCCAGACTGAATGCGCCCAGGATCCAACCCATGGTTTGGGTATTGAACTTGAATTCGTCCTGGATGTACTTGCCCGCCAGTCCGAGGTTGAGTCGATCGATGTAGGTGAGGCCGGCAGTGATTGCGAGGAGAAAGACAATGCGCCATCGCACGCGAGTCGGAGCCAAAGACTCGGACGCGTTCGTATTGCTTTCTAAGATCGAAGATTTAGTAGCCAATGTGCAGACTCCCAGGTGCTGGGCTTGTGGCGCAAACGCTGGGCGGTTTCAAACCGTCCGTGCATCCTAGGGCCCGACCTTGTATACGCGCACTTCGGCGTGATGCGCTTGATGACGAGGAACGGCGAGATAGTAGCGATTCCATTCGGGCACGAGCAATCCGGTCTTGGCACGGAAGCCACCCGGAACCTTCCCCAGCAAACTGTAATCGTCGGGGGTTTTTTGGGAGTAAATTTCGATTGAGCCGTCACCAGCGAGATATATCCGCTTCTGCTTTGGATCGAAAGAGAGATCGTCGATCATACCGACTGTCGCGACTTTCGATACGACTTTGCCATTGTCTGAATTCAACACGATCAATTGCCCAGGCTCGCGAGTGGCGATAAACAAGCGGTGATTCTGCTCGTCCAGTCCCAATGACACTGGATGTTTACTGCCTTCAGGGAGAGACCAGGTGGCGGTTAGCGAATTCCCAGTGCGATCCATAACGCCGATGGCATTCTGAGACGTCAACACGCAGAACAGCCTCGGGCCCGATTTCTCGAGCGCCAGCGCCTCAACCCAATTGGTGTCGATTTTGATATCGCGTAGTTTCTTCGACGCATCGGTGTCGATTACGCTGATCAAGGAATAAGGCGTCTTCGCTGCACGGCCTCCATTAACGACGTACAGGTATTTCGTGTCCGCGTCATACGCCATCGAGTCTGCATCAATGGCAAGCATGATTTGTCCAACGAGCCGGAAAGTCGTAGCGTCATAGATTCTGATTCGAGACGCGTCTCCATCGACTACGAACAGCCTGTTCGTGTCCTTCCGGTAGAGTAAGGCGTGAGGCGACTTCAGTCCGGTGATGGTATGGGTATGTTTGTTGGAGATGCTATCGAAAACCTCGACCGTTCCATTTGCTTCGCCGGTGAGAAACAATCGATGGCCCTCGATGTCCTTGGCAAAATGGTCGAAATCGCCCTCGCGTAATGCAGGCAACGGAATCTTGCCAACCAATTGCAAGGATGATTCGTTCTCGGCGGCAGACGCAAATACCGATGCAATGAATAAGAGCACTACCACACAAATTGAAAGGTGCTTCCTCATTTCGCAATCTCCTGAGTAGTCGTCGAATGAGCCAATTCCGGAAATTTGGGCTTTCCGTCGCCCGTCAGAGGAACTGATCTGGCCTCTACTGTCTCCGCTTCGATTCGGTAATATTCTTCGAGACCCATGGTGTCTTCGATATCTTTGCGAGCCTTGATCGCTACGGCGGGATCCAGTCCAGTGCGTCCGGTCTGCTTCATTCGCGAAAACAATTCGTAAACACTTCCATAAATAACAGTGATCGCGCTGATCGCATCGTTAACCATTTTGTAGCCGGCTGCCTCCAGTTCCTGGAGCCCAAGTATCGGCCGGTTGAGCCGGTTTCCTTCGCTGTTCACATAAATTAGCGGGGCTTTCACTTCGCTTGGGGCTCGAAGAGCTTCTTCCGTGGTATTGGGAAATATCATGACCATGTCGGCTCCGGCTTCAACGTACAGTTGGGCGCGGCGGATGCCTTCGGCGTAGTCGTGAGTGCGCATTGCGTCCGTACGAGCTGCGACAACAAAGTCTGGATCGCGTCGAGCTCTTACAGCGTATTGGATCTTCTCGCACATTTCTTCCGCCGAGATTACGTGCTCAATTCCTTTGTGGTAGTGAACACGCTTCGGGTAAACCTGGTCTTCGATGTGGACGGCGGCAGCGCCGCTGCGTTCCAGTTCCCTGATTGTTCGAATGACGTAAGTCGGATCTCCGAAGCCCGCGCCGCCGTCCACCATTAAGGGGACGTTGACGGCTGCGGTGATCCGGCGGGTGGCGATCATGAGTTCTTCCAGGCTGAGTAGTGGTTCCGGGACACAAGAGCTTGCGCCCAGAGCGTAGCCACCTAAGTCTAAACAACGGAATCCCACCCGCTCTGCGATCCTGGCGGTGAGCGGGTCATGGGCAATTGGTGCATGAATGATCCCGGGACTGGCTAACATCTCACGGAAAACAGTGGTCATTCTTTTCATTGCGGTCATTACTTCTCCTTACTTCTCTTAGCGGGACGGCAAACCAAAGCCGATTGCACGATCCGACTGGCTACCCCGTGGTACCACCGGCCATCAGGATTTCGCGGTTAGCGCTGGCGACTGCAGTCTCCTTTTCCAGGTTCGAGTCGGCATCCACGAATAGCCAAATGATGCCGGCCGTGAAACTTATTGTGGCGGCAAAATCCAGTGCTTGCGACCAACCGATGCGTGTCGCGATCCGTGCTGTCACCACTGGCGCCAGCCCTCCGGCCATATTGGCGCAAGTATTCATCAGTCCGGAGAGCGATCCTGAATAATTAGGAGTCATGTCAATGCAAGTGGCCCACCAACTTGGAGCGGCAAAACTGCTGAAGCCTGCTGCCAGTGACAGTAAGAGGGCAGCTGGAATGGCATGGACCGCGTGACTGCCCGCCCAGAGCAGCAACGCGGAACAGGTCATCCCGAGCATCGCCGTGCTCTGACGTCCGCGGCGCCGACCGAATCGAGCCACCGCCTTGTCGGAGACCCATCCTCCGAGCAAGGCCATCAGCGTCATCGTTATAAAGGGTGTGGTTCCCCAAAACGCGCCCTTGGCGATCGTTAAGCCGCGAATGCGCGTGAGATAGATAAAAAACCAGGTGAAGTAAATATAAGGCGTGTACCCATGGCAAAAATAACTTAGGATCAACGCCCATACGGACCCGCTGGATAACATTTTGCGCCAAGGTGTTCCGGTGAGCCGAAATGAATGCTTCCCTGCGGGACGCTGCGATGATACCAGGGTGTCGAGCTCAGCAGCGTTGACGCGGGGATGCTCCTCGGGCCGGTTTGTCGAACACGAAAACCAGATGAATGCGACGATTGCCGCGAACGCGCCCGAGAAGACAAACGACCATCGCCATCCCCATCGCTGGATGATGCTCGCAAACAGAAGTGGCGCGATAACACCGCCTGCGCCCACGCCTCCTAGCAAGAAGCTACTTCCCAACCCCCGTTCGCGCGGCGGCGTCCACCACGCAACAATCTTATTTGCGTTCGGGTAACTGGCGGCCTCGCCCGCTCCGGTGCACAGTCGAATCAGGCCAAAGCCCCACGCAAGACTCCCCAGCGAAAGCCACTTCAGGGAGGGAAGCACTCCAATCAATACCGTGCAGGCGCCCCACCCTATGAGCGCGACGGTGAGAGTGGCCCGCGGTCCAAAACGGTCACCTGCCCAACCACATGGGATCTGGAACAGTGCGTATCCAAACGCGAACGCTCCCAGAATCCAGCCCATTGTGTCGGTCGTAAATCTGAACTCCTCCTGCATGAACTTCGCAGCAATACCCAGATTCAAGCGTCCAAGAGCGGTGACGACCATCACCAGGGACAAGACTGCCAAAATCTGCCATCGTACATGCGTGGGACGCTGATCAGCCAATTTGCTTACCAAATGATCTTCACTCCAAATTGAATCTGACGTGACGTTATCACGGTAGTGTCGAGCTGGCCCCCACCGTTGAGCGCGTCGAGTTGCGTAAATCCGGCCGAGTGCGGCTTGGAACCATGGATTACTCGCACACCGCGCGATTCGCTATACGATCAGATTAGCTATATCGGTTCGACGCATGGTATACCATACGTACACCAGCTGGTCAAACAAAAGTCTTTTAATGTAGAGTGGGATTCCGGCCGCGGCAGAAGTTGTCAGCATAGGACAGAGCACAATGGGAGGGTTTCTGCGCAAACCATGCACGGATCGGACCGCCAAACGTTCAGATCAAGGTCGAACTTTGCGACGTCGCAAAGGGAAATCCACTGCCCCGCCAACTGAATCGGCGCACTTGCATTCGCTAGCGCACAAAGCTTACGAAGGTCTCTTGGGCATTCTCCTTTCGGGAGAAATGGGCCCTAACGATGTGATCATCGAGCGGCGCATCGCTGAACAGCTTGGTATCTCGCGCACACCACTGCGTGAGGCAATTCGGCGTCTTGAAGGGGAAGAGCTCTTGCAGCGGCAGGCAGACGGAGCGATTGTGATCTGCCCCATGTCGGTGGAGGACTTCCTCAACATCCTGAGCATAAGGCGCTTGCTCGAAGGCGAAGCGGCGCGAAAAGCCGCTGGACGCGTCTCAGAGCAAGAACTCTTGGGTTTCCAGGGGCGCATCCTCGCATTGTCGCGCAAAGAGGAGTCTGGCGGCCCAGCAGTACAGGACCTTGGTCCTGAGTTGCATCTCTGCGTTGCGAGCGCTGCCGGCAACCGCATGATGGCCTCAGTGATCGCGGACATGGGCAAGCGCACGCGGCTCTTCACGCGGCGGTTCATGCCCCTATCCGAACGCCGGTCGCAAGTTTGCGAGGAGCATCTGGCGCTGATTGATGCTCTCTTGGAGAATGATGGCGAACGAGCGCGGGCGTGCATGGAACGACACATCGACAGTGTCCGGGCCCATGTCCTCAATAAGCTCGCAGCGTTCTAGAAGAAAGTCGGAGACATCTCTCTGCTTAGAAACACCAGATTTGCCACTCTCGTTAAAGACTGGCGAGCGGCAAACAGGCTGGTTATCGCGTAGGAGGAGGAGTGTTGACTCAGAAGTTGAAAGCGGTGGCCGCCACCGGCAATCTCAGCACTGGATTCCGCGAAGAGACTTTGATTCGCGCGGTCAAAGATGGCGCGCACTTCGTGGGTTGTGACGCCGGCACCACGGATTCAGGCCCTTACTACCTGGGTTCTGGAAAGCCCCGCGGGCCTCGCGAGGGTGTGAAGCGAAATCTTCGCCTGATACTCCGTGAGGCGCTGAATGCCGGTATTCCCGTGATCGTTGGTACTGCCGGACATGCGGGCGGCCGCCCCCACCTGGAATGGACGGTCGACATCGTGCGGGAACTGGCAAAGGAAAATGACTGGCACTTCAAACTCGCCGCCATCGATAGCGAAGTCGAAAAAGAAGTGCTCGCGCAAGCGCTGGATCGCGGCGAGATCGCTCCGCTTTCGCCTACGCCTCGCCTGCAACGTGAGGACATTCTGCAGGCGAAGCGCTTCGTTGCCATGATGGGAATCGAGCCCATCCAGCGTGCCCTGCAATCCGGCGCCCAGATCGTGATTGCAGGGCGCTGCAGTGACGTGGCAATTTATGCTGCGTTGCCAGTTCTCCAGGGAATTCCAAAGGCTGTGGCGTTTCACGCCGGGAAAATTCTCGAGTGCGGGGCGGCTAGCGCTGCGCAACGACTGTACCCAGACTGTATGTCGGCGGAACTCGATCAGGACGGTTTCACGGTGGAGCCTCCTAATCCTGCTCTTCGCTGTACGCCACAGAGCGTCGCTGCTCATACGTTGTATGAAACTGGGGACCCTTACCTGCTGGTTGAGTCCGGGGGGACTCTGAATACCGTCGAGGCGAAATTTGAGGCGGCGAGTGATCGCGCTGTACGAGTTAGCGGCAGCCGGTTCTTACCATCCGCCGAATATACGGTGCGCATAGAAGGAGCAGCTTTGGTCGGCTACCGCGCAATCGTGGTCGCTGGCATCAGAGATCCGCTCGTCCTGCGCCAACTGGACTCTTTTCTTTCCAACCTTCGCACTGTAATAGAGCGGAAAGTTGAAGATAGTTTGAAATTGGCTGCCAATCAATACACTCTGACTTTTCGGGTATACGGCCGGGACGGCTCGATGGGCGACGCGGAACCGATCGGGAAAGTTGAGGGCCACGAGGTAGGCTTAATTATTGATGTGGTTGCATCTTCTCAGGCTGTGGCTGCGGACATCATTCCGATCGCGTCGCATACCGGACTGCACACCCCAATTCCTGAGCATGACGGTTTGATCAGCAACTTCGCATATCCTTTTTCGCCGGGCGGGATCGACGCCGGCCCCGTATACCAGTTCTGTGCCAATCACGTGTGGCGATTGAACGATCCTTGTATGCCGTTCAAGATGTCGCTCTGCGATTTATAGCGCGAATGCCTTGGACCAGTTAACGAGAGGAGAAAAATGCCCGAACTTTGGCAATTCACAAAACTCATTCGGAGCAAAAACGCGGGTCCCTTTGAGTTGACGTTCGACATCATGTTCAAGGACCGCGATAGCTTTGAGCGAGTGCTGGCGAGCGGAGCCCTGTCTGTGGAGACGATTGCCGAGATCTATCGCACGAATCCTGACCAAGTGCGTTTCTTCCGCATCGACAAACTCCTCGCCGTCAAGATAACGATTCCCAGACGCGTATTCTCAGGAGATCTAAAAGACACGGATATTTATGGCGGGCAGTTTCACGGCCCTCTGGTTCAACTTCAAGTTGCAGTTTAGTGGTTATCGAAGGCAGTAATCGAAGCCGAGCACACTTCCAACAACTACGTAAACATCAACGCTGCTCAACCTCCTGCAGGGGAACTCCAAGCATGCTGGTCTGGCACCAGGTACTCGAGTATAAGACGCGAGCCGTTTACATCCTCCTCCCGGTCCCCCTGGTGAGAGCGCAGGGCGCGAAAAGGAGACGATGAGATGAGCGAAGAGATGCAAACTCCCATCTCATGGACGAAACGCCGGGAAGAGAAGCAAAGGCGGATGAAGGCGATCCGGCCATGGATGAGGGGGCCCCTACTTCCTCGAGAAAGAACGACGGAGGCGCTGGAAGCTGTCGTTGGAGTAGGAGATCGTATTGTCCTTGAGGGTGACAATCAGAAGCAGGCTGACTTTCTGGCGCGTTCTCTCGTCAGAATCGATGCGAAGAAAGTCCATGATCTACATCTGATCATATCCAGCATCAGCCTTCCCGAGCATTTGACGTTGTTTGAACTTGGCATCGCTCGCAAGGTGGACTTTGCATTTGCTGGACCGCAAAGCCTCCGCGTAGCCCAGTTGCTCGAGGATGGCGTCCTGGAGATCGGCGCGATTCATACGTATGTGGAGCTCTATGCTCGACTCCTGGTCGATTTGATTCCCAATGTCGTTCTCGTGTGCGCGGAACAGGCAGACGCCGAAGGCAATCTGTTCACTGGTCCGAATACCGAAGACACACCGGTGATCGTAGAAGCCGCAGCGTTTCACGATGGGATCGTGATCGTTCAGGTCAACAAGATTGTGGATAAGCTTCCGCGCGTCGATATACCTGGTTCGTGGGTTGATGTCGTGGTGGAAGCAGACAAACCATTTGCGGTCCAACCTCTCTTCACGCGTGATCCACGACATATCGATGATCTGACGATTCTGCTCGCCATGATGGTGATCCGCGGGGTCTATGAAAAGCATCAGGTTCGCTCCTTGAATCATGGGATCGGTTTCGACACGGCCGCGATTGAACTTCTGCTTCCTACCTATGCTGAATCGCTCGGTCTTCGAGGGAAGATCTGTCAACACTGGGCTTTGAACCCCCACCCCACTCTCATTCCGGCGATCGAGAGCGGTTGTGTCAAAAGCGTCCACTGTTTCGGAAGTGAGGTGGGCATGGATGAATACATTCGTGCTCGTCCCGACATCTTCTTTACTGGTCGCGATGGCAGTCTGCGGTCGAACAGAGTCTTATGTCAGCTTGCAGGACAATACGCCGTAGATGCATTCATCGGAGCGACATTGCAGATGGACGGCAATGCGAACTCCTCCACGGTGATAACCGGACGGCTTGCCGGGTTTGGTGGCGCTCCGAACATGGGACACGATCCTCGCGGTCGCAGGCATTCCACCCCGACTTGGCTCGACCTGAAGACGGATCCGTGTCCCACGGCTCGGGGTAGAAAGATCGTCGTCCAGACCGTAGAGACTTTTTCAAAAGGCGGCGTTCCCGCATTCGTCGAGACACTTGACGCTGTAGAAGTCGGCAGGAAGGCCGGAATGCCGCTCACCCCGATCATGATCTATGGAGATGACGTCAGCCACGTCGTCACCGAAGAAGGCATCGCTTACCTCTATAAGACCGAAGGGACCGAGGAGCGCCGTCGTGCTCTTGCGGCAGTGGCCGGCGTTACTCCGATCGGCCTCAAAGCGAAACCAGAAGACACGGCGGAGCTTCGACGCAAAGGCATTGTTGCTTATCCGGAAGACATTGGGGTTCAGCGGCTGCAGGCAAACCGTTCGCTTCTTGCCGCACGGAGCATGGAAGACCTGGTCGCCTGGTCGGGTGGTCTGTACCAACCCCCAGCAAAATTCAGGAACTGGTAATGACATACATGATCACAATGGCTCCCACGCGCTGCCAGAAGAGAGGTATGGATGCGTTGCACCTTGCATCCCTCGCGAAGCAGGCCCTGATCGACGAAGCAGAATTGACTCCAAAACCTGGACTCGTCGATCGACGGGGTTCCGGTGCTCACATGGATCTA